>Ga0066473_100017_pt1 | contig 78204 bp, 70 predicted proteins | sample LakWasM109_LOW13_2_FD_59552 | JGI IMG/M metagenome (GOLD analysis project Ga0066473, IMG submission 59552) | Freshwater sediment methanotrophic microbial communities from Lake Washington under simulated oxygen tension - Sediment Metagenome 109_LOW13 | ecosystem: Environmental > Aquatic >...
TGGTTACGGATATTCCGAAGTGAGTAAAATCGCCTTCAATGTTGGCTTTGTGAGCCGGACTGTTTAACCAGGCACTGAATACACTTTCCGCAGTGGAATAATTGTAGGCAATGTTCTCGGCTACTCGCTCTGCTCCTAATACGGCAATTAAATTGTCTGATCTTTGTTGGAAGTAATCGTGATTTACTAATTTGTTCTCAATCATGTAGAGATTGTGCTCCTGAGACTTGTAAGAGATGTGATTGATGACTTCTAATGTTTTCAATCCAAGGCTTTGACGGTAATTGTTAATTAGCACTACTAATTTTAATTCCGTATCGTTGTAATTGTAGGTCGTTACAACTTTTTTGTCTGCTGAAGTGTCTTCTGATGAATCAGAAGAACAAGATACCATAGTGAACACGATTGCTAACGGCAACAATGCTCTAAACATTTTTGCTTTCATAGTAGTAGGTTAAGTTTTTAATAAAGTAGATGTGGGGCAAACACTTTATTTAGTTAATATTGACAGAACGTATTGTTTGATTTGGTTAGACAATACTACATCATTTATCGTTTAAACAACAAATAAAATCGATGAAATACACTTTTTAATAATTATTATAAGTATTTATCCTACTTATGTGTTATTCGTCGATATTATTTTTCGTTAGTGCCAAAACTAAAAAACCACTCCGTAGAGTGGTTTATATAATTTTGATGAATGTTTACACTATTTTAAGGTGAAAGACGATCTATCTTCCAACTGAAGTCGTTTTGAAGTTGGTATCGGATTCTATCATGCAATCGGTTAGCTCTCCCCTGCCAAAATTCTACTTCTGTGGGTCTGACTAAAAAACCTCCCCAATTCGAAGGTCTCGTAATTTCTTTATCTTGAAAATCTTTTTCCAGTTGTTTTAGCTTTTCGTCGAGGAATTCTCTTGAAGGAATGACTTCGCTTTGTGGAGAAACTATAGCACCCAGCTTGCTCCCATCGGGGCGGGAATCAAAATAATTATCGGAAATTGTTTCAGTAGTTTTCTCGGCAATTCCTTTGATAATCACCTGGCGTTCCATACTGTGCCAAAAGAACGAAAGACACACATGAGGATTGTTGCTAATGGCTTTGCCTTTTTCGGAATTGTAATTGGTGTAGAAAATGAAACCTTCTTCGTTGAATTTTTTAAGCAATACTACTCTCGATTTTGGAAAACCATCCAAACCGATAGTGGCTACTGTCATCGCATTGACTTCCTCTACTCCTCCAAACTCTTCTGTTTCGTAGAACCACTTGTTGAAAAGATTGATGGGATCTTCGGGAATACTGGTTTCCAGCAGTTCGTTTTTCTCGTAGGATTTTCTATAGTTGCTTAAGTCTTTCATTATAGTATTGTTCTATGTGGTAAAGTTACTAAGATTTTAAATTATAAAATAGACTACTTTTTAGCCCTGATGGGAGTGGCTACCCTGTAGCGCGGACAGCAGGAATTGCGACTACTGATAAGACCCAAGCCATTCGCTTCTAATCAAATTCGAACGTTTTACCATCATCGGCCAGCAGCGTATTAGGGAAAATGGTTTCAGCTTCTTCCCTGAAAAGTTCAATATTGCTGTAACGCGTGCTGTAATGGCCAAGCAGCAGTTGTTTAACATTTGCCTTTGAAGCAATAGTCGCGGCTTCTTTGGCGGTACTGTGCATGGTTTTTTCAGCTTTGTCAGCTTCGGATTCGAGAAAGGTGGTTTCGTGATACAACACGTCTGCGTTTTCAATTATTGGAACGATGCTTTCATCATACATCGTGTCACTACAAAAGGCATAGCTTTTTGCCGGTTCGGGGTCAAAGGTTAATTCCGCATTGGGAATGATGGTTCCGTCATCTAAAGTGATATTACCACCATATTTTATCTTTCGGTAATAAACGGCATCTATTTTATAATGTTCGGCTGCTTCAATATTCAGTTTTCGCTCTTTAGGTTTTTCCTGAAATAAAAAACCATTGGTATAAATGCGGTGTTTCAAAGGAATGGTTTTGACCACTACTTTTTCGTCTTCATAAATTACTTCACTGGTTTTCGATTCTAATTCATGGAAATACAGATTGTAGCCGGTGAATGAATTAGCGTAACGCAACTGCAACAAAACAATTTCTTTGATGCCTTTGGGACCATAGACATGTAAATCGGTTTGGCGGTTGAGGAGCATGAAGGTAGAAATCAATCCTACCAATCCATAAAAATGATCGCCGTGCAAATGGGAAATGAAGATGTGGTTGATTTTGGAAAACTTGAGCTTGTTTTTGCGCAGCTGCACTTGGGTTCCTTCACCACAATCAATAAGGAACATTCGGTTTCTGATTTCAAGAACCTGTGATGTTGGATTGGTAATTGTTCGAGGAGTGGCTGCGTAGCAACCCAGTATGGTTAACTTCATGGTATTAAAATCCTAAATCACGCTCTATCTCTTCCATTTCTATAATGTCGTGAGCTTCTAATAATGTTGGTACCAAAGTAATGCTTTTGGGCACTGCATTGAAATTAAGATTGTCGGCTACCAACACCAACGACTTTTTCTCTTTTTTCTGTGCTTTAGCCATATCCGTGAAGGCTTTTACATCATCCATCGTTAATTCTTTGTCGTGAGTTAAATCAAGAATAAGGTTTTGACTTTTATACGTATGGTATTCCTGAAGCAGCTTTTGAAGAAAGTCTGCTGTTTTGCCTTGAGTGTTTCTAATGATAGTGGTGTGTCCTTTGTGTTCTACTTTCATTTTGGGATCTGGATATTTATTATGATGCTAATTTACTAAGATTTCGTCACTCATCGACTATTGCAGTCGGTAAAATGCAAAGGCAATTGCAGTTCATGGAATTTATTGGTTTTTCATCGGTAAACGACACTTTTTTTTAACATTTTATAGACGAACGACACAATAAAAACGCTGAAAGTGCCCGAATTCATTGGTTTTGTCGATTAAACGACTTTTGAGGTTAGTTATCGAAAATATTTCCGGTGAGCGAACTGTCGCCGTAGTTTTGAATCAGAAATAACAACTAAAACAAAATATTATGACAACAACTAATAACACAACAACTCAAAAAAATGTAACTAACGTTAGATTATTTGTTTTATTCGTTTTATTAGTATTGTCTTCTACTGGAGTTTTTGGACAAAACACTACAACAACGGCTTTGTCAACTACAACTTCTTCAACTCAAGTTTCAGTTGCTAAAGAAACTACTGCAGTTATCACTACAGCAAACGGAATTGCTACTATGGATGTTGCTTCTTGGTTAATGGGAGAAAATAACACTAACGGTGTTAAAACTAACGCTACTAACTTCGGAAAAAAACAATTGATTAATGCTGGTGTTAGTACTAACAGTGTTTTAGTTAGATCATTCTTGAAAAAAGTAGTTTCTCAAGAAAGTAGTGTTGCTTAATTTTAAGTTTAGTTTAGATTACAAATATAATTTGGTTAGTTTTGGAAACGAAAAGTCCCGATAAATCGGGACTTTTTATTTTACGTTTTGTTTGAAATAGACTTCCGTAGCGCCTAAGCCATACTTCTGATAATTGGCATCCTGAAAGGAAAGGTTATCATAGCGCCCCAGCATAAAGTCGAGCTCCGATTTTAAAACCCCATCGCCTACTCCATGAATAAAGACAATTCTTGGAATTCTATTTCTTATGGCGAATTCGATATGTTTTTTAGCGGTTTCGGATTGCAAGGTTAAGATTTCGTAATTGCTCATTCCTTTAAAGCTTTTGACTAACTTCTCGATATGCAAATCAAACTCGGGCACTGGGATTTCTTTTTTGGATTTTTTCTCTTTATTAATGTAATTCGGTTTAGCGACTTCTTTTTCACTAATAACCTGATTCTTATTAAAACTGAAATTCATCTCGTTAGAGCTTCCCATTTTAATGAGTTCACTGCTTTTAAAAGTCATAGTAAAACCGTCAGCCGTTTCTATAGTAATTTCGGAACCATTAACACCTACTACAATACCGTCAATGGCATCGTCTAAAACCGAAACCTTATCTCCTTTCGCTATCATCTTGCTCTTCTTCTAAAGATTCTTCTTCAATCTCATGATTATTGTTGTGCAAAGTCCTGGCACTCAATTGCATCATGCCATACATAAACACAACGATGGCAACGATTAAAATATAAATGTTGGGTTTGGCTTTTGTTTGTTCGTACAAACCTAGTATGATAGCTACAGCCATTATGGGCAGAATCAGTTTTCTCATGGGTTTTCTTTAGTATTCAAAAATAAAAAAACCAGCTGGATTAGCTGGTTTTAAAATGGATATATTTTTTACTTTTCAAATTGCTTTAGTGTCTTAATGATTATCGCAACACAATCGAGTAATTGTTCTTCATTCATGATCAATGGCGGTGCAAAACGAATAATGTTTCCGTGGGTTGGTTTGGCCAGTAAACCGTTATCACGTAACGCCATACAGATGTTCCAAGCAGTATCGCTTTCTTCCGTATCATTAATTACAACAGCATTTAACAATCCTTTACCACGAACTAAAGTCGCGATAGTAGAAGTTTCAATATATTTTGCCAATTCCGAACGGAATAGCTTTCCTAATCGTTCAGCGTTTTCGGCTAGCTTTTCATCTTTTACTACTTCTAGAGCGGCAATAGCCACAGCAGCAGCAATTGGGTTTCCACCAAAAGTTGAGCCGTGTTGTCCCGGTTTGATGACATTCATGATAGCATCATTGGCCAAGACCGCCGAAACCGGATAAGCACCACCTGAAATGGCTTTACCTAAAATCAAAATATCAGGTTGAATATTTTCATGGTGAACGGCTAATAGTTTCCCGGTACGGGCAATTCCGGTTTGTACTTCATCGGCTATGAATAACACATTATGCTCTTCGCACAAAGCTTTGGCTTTCGCCAAATAACCTTCGCTTGGCACATACACTCCGGCTTCCCCTTGGATAGGTTCTACCAGAAAACCGGCAACATTTTTAGAAGACGTAATGGCATTTTCCAAAGCCTCAATATCATCGTAAGCTATTTTTATAAAACCGGCGGTGTAAGGACCAAAGTTTTTACGGGCATTTTCATCGTTGGAAAAAGAAATAATAGTAGTCGTTCTTCCATGGAAATTGCCATCACACACTATAATTTGTGCCTGATTTTCGGCAATGCCTTTCTTTTCGTAAGCCCATTTTCTACACAATTTTAAAGCGGTTTCTACAGCTTCAGCACCGGTATTCATGGGTAATACTTTGTCAAAACCAAAATAATTGGTGATGTATTCTTCGTAAACGCCTAATTTATCATTGTAAAAAGCACGCGAAGTTAGTGTTAACGTTTGTGCCTGCTCTATCATAGCGTTCACAATTTTTGGATGGCAGTGTCCTTGATTTACGGCGGAATAGGCTGAAAGGAAATCGTAGTATTTCTTTCCTTCTACATCCCAAACATAAACCCCTTCCCCTCTATTTAGTACTACGGGTAGTGGGTGATAATTGTGGGCTCCGTACTTGTTTTCTAATGCAATAGCATCGGCTGACGTTAATTTTTCTAAAACTGACATTGTAATTGAATTTTTAATCTGATCTCGTTACAGATTATTTATTAAATCGCAATTCCTTCTTATTGGAGAGAAATCATCCATAATTGGTGTAAAAGTATAAAAAGATTTTCAGATTGTTAGACAGTTAGACTGCAAGATTGATGGAAGTTATTCAAACTGTAAATACAATAGTGCGGCGGCGGCGGCTGTCATCAGTATCAGAGCAGTAAAACCTAAAACATTAGAGAATCTGCTGTTAGTGAAAGCCCCCATAACCTCTTTATTATTGGAAATATGTAAAATGATTGCAATCAAGACCGGCGCAGTTAATCCATATAAAATAGCTGTATAAATCAATGCTTTTACGGGCGAAATGCCGATATAATTTAAAGACAAACCTAAGATTAGTGATATGGCCATCACGATATAAAAGGCTTTGGCTTCGTGGAATTTTTTATCTAAACCTTGTTCCCAACCAAAGGTTTCCGTTATGATATAGGAAAGGGAACCGCTTAATACGGGAATCGCCAATAGCCCTGTGCCAATAACACCAATAGCAAAAAGTAAATAAGCAAAGTTTCCGGCCAAAGGTTTTAACGCAGCAGCTGCCTGCTCTACAGTGTCTATCTGATGAATACCTCCTTTAAACAAAACCGTTCCTGTAGTAAGAATAATAAAAAACATTACCACACCCGAGAACGACATCCCAAAATCAACATCTTGTTTCATGTCGTGGATGATTTTTTTATTAACTATCAAATGTCGTTTCTTGTGTGACATTTCTTCAACCTCCATCGAAGCTTGCCAAAAGAAAAGATAAGGAGAAATCGTTGTTCCCAAAATCCCGACAAGAATGCCAACAAATTCTTTATTAAATTCTATAGTAGGTATAAAAGTGTTTTTAGCAATGTCAAGCCAATCCTGTTGGTATAAAAACGGAACTATTAAGTAAACCAGTAGCACTATACATAAGTATTTTAATGTGGCTGCTATTTTTTGATAAGGCAGATAAATAATCAAAAACAATAAAATAATGGTAAAAACCACACTAAAATAAGTAGCTTCTATTTTTGGAAAAAGCAAGTTACCCACCGCTCCCATTCCTGCTATATCTGCTCCTATATTCATTACTATGGCCGGAAAACTGAAAACCAGCATTACATATAAAACCGGTTTTGGATAATGTTTTTTTAAAGCACCGGTTAAGCCTTGTGAAGTGACCAACCCTATCTTGGCACACATTTGTTGTATACTCGCCATCAAAGGGAATGCAATTAACGATGTCCATAAAGTGGTAAGACCATAGGCGGCACCTGCTTGTGAGTATGTAGCAATTCCAGAGGGATCATCGTCACTGGCACCCGTAATTAAACCGGGACCTAATATTTTCCAAAACCTAATAAACTTATTATTTTTTCTCACAGGAGTGTATTTACTACTAATTTAAACCTAAAACAGAGGACTATTACCGCTCTTGAAACATTTTCAGCAACGTATTGACCGTATTCCAATTTCTGGTGGTTGACATGACATTCATACTTTTCTCAATCCATTTGTTGTCTAGTCTTGTTTTGGCTGGTGAGATATCGTATTTTAGATAGATGCGTTTGCCATCCAACTGAATTTCATCGGGTTTGATAAAGTTCAGATTGAGTTGGGTAATCATATTATCCGGAAGCTCGGCAGAAATAAAGGAAACATACAGCTTTTTCAAATCAACGCCTTCATCATTTAAAAACCCATTTCTGTCTAAACACGCCTGCAAGTCTTCCTGACCAATCACAATCACCGGTACATCATGACCAAATTCCTTAAAAATTTCCTGTTTAATCAGAAAGCCAACTTTAGCCGGATTTTCCTCTTCGGTATCCACAAACACATTTCCCGATTGGATATAAGTAATCACATTGTTAAAACCAATGGCCTCCAACGCTTTTTTCAACGCCTCCATTTTAATCATTTTATGTCCCGAGACATTGATGCCGCGCAATAATGCTAAATGAGTGTACATCTTTTTAAATTTCTACTAAATTATATTTTTTTCTTAAATCACTCCCAAGTTTTATTCAATAGTTTATTTTTGCCCCATGGGAAGAAAAGTAACGAACAAAATCATTTTTGAAAATATAACGGTTTTAGATGCCGGTGCCAAAGGCGTATCGGTAGCCAAAGCCCCAGAAGGTCAAGTCATATTCATACCTAATGTTGTTCCTGGCGATGTGGTAGATGTGCAAACGCTTAAAAAACGCAAAGCCTATTTTGAAGGCAAAGCCATCAAATTTCACGAGTATTCTAAAGACAGAATCGAGCCGATTTGCCAGCATTTCGGAGCCTGTGGCGGTTGCAAATGGCAGAATATGAACTACGACAAGCAATTGTTTTATAAAAATCAGGAGGTATTCAACAACCTGAAACGCATCGGTAAAATTGAGTTGCCAACGTTCGAACCCATATTAGGGTCGGCCAAACAATTCTTTTACAGAAACAAAATGGAATTCGGGTTTTCAGATACCCGCTGGTTGACCGAAAAAGAAATCCAATCCGAGGAAACCTTTCAAAAAAATGCTTTAGGTTTTCACATTCCGAGAATGTGGGACAAGATACTAGACATCGAAAAATGCCATCTGCAGGAAGATCCGTCGAATGCCATCCGCAACGAAATCAAATGTTTTGCTACCGAGAACAACATGACTTTCTTCAATGCGCGTAATCATGAAGGTTTATTGCGAACCTTGATGATTAGAACGGCATCCACTGGAGAAATCATGGTGTTGCTTCAGTTTTTTAAAGAAGACAAAGCACAACGCGAATTGTTGTTAGACCACATTCATACTACATTTCCGCAAATTACTTCTTTACAATATGTAATCAATGGCAAAGCCAATGATACGCTGTATGATCAGGATATCAAACTTTATAAAGGCAGAGATTATATATTAGAAGAGATGGAAGGCTTACACTTTAGCATTAATGCTAAATCATTCTACCAAACTAACTCGGATCAAGCCTACGAATTATACAAAATCACTAGGGAATTTGCCGGATTAACAGGAAACGAAGTGGTCTATGATTTATACACCGGAACCGGAACCATTGCCCAGTTTGTATCTAAACAAGCTAAAAAAGTTATTGGCGTGGAAGCCGTGCCGGAAGCTATTTTTGATGCTAATGAAAATGCCAAACGCAACAACATTAGCAACTGTGAGTTTTATGTGGGTGATATGAAAAACGTTTTTAATGATGATTTCATTACACAACATGGTCAACCGGATGTAATTATTACTGACCCGCCAAGAGACGGCATGCACAAAGATGTGGTAGAACAAATTCTGAAAATAGCTCCGGAAAAAGTGGTTTATGTAAGTTGTAACTCGGCCACACAAGCTCGCGATTTAGCTTTGATGGATGAACATTATAAAGTAACACGCGTGCGACCGGTAGATATGTTTCCGCAAACGCATCATGTCGAAAATGTTGTACTTTTGGAAAGACGATAAAATTATATGAAAAAGATACTGTTCCTATTGGTAGTTGCTATATCCTTCTCCGGCTGTGAGAAAGATGACATTTGCACCGAAGAAACCACTCCCCGATTGGTTCTGGAGTTTTATGATATTTCAAATCCGACAACCCTGAAAAAAGTTGTGAATCTGAAAGCCATTGGCGATGGCCAGACAAACGGTGTGGTATTCAATGATGCTACAGATGACACGAAATACTTGACTAATGAATCATCGATTATGCTTCCTTTACGAACCGGTGAAACTAGCACCACCTATCACTTAATATTGGACAGTAACAGCGCTACTAACGCAAACGAAGACATACTTACCTTTAATTATGCCACCCAAACTGTTTTTGTATCCAGAGCCTGTGGTTATAAAACCATTTTTAATCTGAATGATCCCAATGGATACTCTCTTTCTGATGCTACTACACCCGGTGGTCTTTGGATTCAAAGTGTAAGCGTTCAAACAAATTCTATTACTACCGAAAATGAAACACACATCAAAATTAGTTTTTAGTATTGGGTTGGTGTTGCTTTCATTTTTAGGAACGGCACAAGAAAAAGACAGCCAGAAAAAGGATAGTATTCCGCCTAAAAAAGAACGCTATGGTTTGCGCCTTGGTGTTGATTTATTCAAACTAACCCGTTCGTTTTACGAAAAAGACTATCGTGGTTTAGAATTGGTTGGGGATTATCGATTGACACGTCGTCATTATATAGCCGCAGAAATTGGGAACGAAAACAAAACGGTTGACGATGACCGATTGAACTTTACAACCAAAGGAACTTATCTGAAAGCCGGTTTTGATTATAACACTTATGAGAATTGGCTCAACATGGAAAACATGATATATGTGGGGATGCGCTATGGAGTAAGTAGTTTTAGTCAAACCCTAAACAGTTACGAGCTCTACAATCCGGATCATTATTTTGGCGATGGAACTGAGATTGTTTCCGGTCAAAAATTCAACGGATTAACAGCACAATGGATAGAAGTGGTCGCTGGGGTAAAAGCACAGGTTTTCAATAATTTCTATGTAGGATTTAGTTTCCGGATGAACCGTCTGCTTTCGCAAAAAGTACCGGATAACTTTGACAACCTTTATATTCCGGGATTTAACAGAACTTACAACGGTAATTTTGGTGTAGGATTTAACTATACTGTTTCCTATTTTATTCCGTTATATAAGTCGACTGTTAAAACAAAAAAGACCGCAAAAAAGAAATAATCAGTATTATTTGATTTCTTTAATTCCGCTGATAAAAACCCATTTCATAAACAGTTTTTCTCCATCGCGGGTTTGAATCGCCTGAAACTTTGGAGCTATTAATGTGCCTACAACAAAAGCTGTTATTGGAATCCAGTACCCTGTTAATTGAGTGTAGTGTTGTATCACATAGCGAAAGGCAATAAACAATATAGCAAAGCAGATAAGATTATAGAGAAACGCTTTTACTTTTTTAGACATGACTTTGGGTTTATTTTATTTTGGGTCAAAGATACTCAAATTACTATTTTTTTAAATTCATATTTATAAAAAACTAATCTGTTAAGCTCAATTTTTCTTAAATTTGAAAAGCGCCCAGCACTGTAATTATCAATGAAAATCGCATCATTATGAAATCACTAAACCAACTCATGCAGGATATTATCCGGCTCACAACCGAAATAGAAACCAACTATCCTGAGCTCTACATTTACTTAAGTGAAACTCCTCTCCCACTTGGTGAAGCCGATCAGAAAACTGTTCGTACCGATGATGTAAAGCAATACCTCGAAACCTTAAAAACCCAATTAGAACATCACATAGAAACCCACAAAAATACTCGTAAATAAATCAAGCGTTACCTTTATAAATGTAAAATTCTCTAATTCAACAACAAAGTACCTGGAATTATTTGAAGTGTTTTTATTTGATAATACTGCCATAGTCTTAGAAGAATTCCTTATTTTTGCCACCGAATTCCCCCCAATTCAACATAAACAAACTAAATACCTACAAAAATGGCAAGCAAATACAATGTCTATTCTGCCCATTTCAAAGAGGATAGTAATGGTTACAATCTTGTAGTCTTATCACAAACCCCTCAAAGAAATGGTTATCAGAATGTATTAGAAATCCCAATTGATGATATTCAAGATATCATTTCTGTATTGCGCAACGCAAGAAATCAGGCTGACAAATTAGCTACAGTTATCGACCAAACCATTACCATCATAGATCCCGATTTATTAAAGGTCATGATTAATCTTTTCCTTTCGGGAAATTCGATTTCACAATTGGTAGATCAATTCAATATGCCTTATGAAACCATCAAATACAATTTGGAGAAGAAAGGCATCATTGTTTTTGATGACGTTTAAATCAACATCCTTAAAATAATAACTAATTCATTCTGTACAAAACATCCCAAATATTTTGGGATGTTTTTTTGTTGGCAACGGCTTTATATCTTAAGTAAACTTTAAAAAACCAACTCCTGTTTTATTTTAAAAAAAGTTTATTTTTGAGCGTCGTTTAATTGCGAAATCGTTAAAAAAAGTTGATTTATGAAGAAATTACTAGTTGGAATTGTTTTTTGTTTGTCTTCTGCTTATGCTACTGCTCAATCAGGATATGAGATTACTATTAATTTAAAAAACTGCAAAGACACCTTAGCGTACCTCACTTTTTATCAGTTTGACAAAACGATGATTAAAGACACCTGTACTAGCATCAAAAATGGTAAAATAGTTTTTTCAGGAAAAAAGAAACTTGATAAAGGCATTTACTCATTAGTAAGCCAGCAAAAATCAATTTATTTTGATTTTTTTATCGATGATGAAACCCAAAAATTAGAGCTAAAAAGTGATGTGAGCACTGATATCTCCAAAGAACTAGCTGCTGTTAATTCAGAAAAGGAAAATGACTTTTTTAATTACATCAAATTCATTAACCAACAAAACAAAGATTTCCAGGAACTGAAACAAAAAAACATTCCTCAAACCAAAAAAGATACTTTGGCGCTCAATGCCAAACGTAAAGACATGGAATTGCGTATTTCTGATTATGAGCAAAAGTTCTTAACAAAAAATCAAGGAAGCTATATCGGCAGTGTGCTTAATCTTAAAATGGAAAAAACTTTAAAAGATATACCAAAAGCCGCCAATGGAAGACCCGACAGCTTGATGGTTTATAATTATTACAAAAAACACTATTGGGAAAATGTAGATTTTAAAGAAGATGCTACTATGCGCAACCCTTTTTTCTTCAACAAACTCAAAAACTATTTTGATAATATTGTGGTGACCAATGCCGATTCGGTTAGCGTTGAAATTGACCGCATGATGGCCAAAACAACACCCGGAAGTTTGCTCAACAAATTGCTGTTGGCCCATTTTACATATGCCTATGAAACATCAACGGTGATGGGATTTGATAAAGTTTTTGTGCATCTGTCTGACAATTATTTCAAGACGGGAAAAGCGGCCGGAATCTATGACGACGATGACGTAGTGCAAAGAATCATCAAACGAGCTGATAAACTGAAACCGCTCTTAATTGGCGCTGTGGCACAAGACTTGTTTATGATAAAGGCCGAAGATTTCGATAAAATGAAAACCATGGGTTTCGAAAATGCCAAAAACAGTGAAGAAATGACCAAAGTGTTTTACCAACACAACGACGAAGTCAATAAAATGTTTGTCAAACTAAGTGAGGTGAAAGCCGATTATACCATCCTTGTTTTTTGGGATGTGGATTGTGGCCACTGCCAAAAAGAAATCCCGAAACTACTCGATGTGTATAACGAACTGATCAAGGATAAAAAAGATGTTAAAGTATACAGCGTATATATGCAACACGAAGGCGATAAATACCTGAAATACATAGCCGAACATCAATTGCCGTGGATTAATGTTTATGATGGTGCTCACTACAATAATGCCGTCGAAAAGTATGATGTTTATTCCACACCGGTTATTTATATCCTAGATAAAAACAAAGTAATCAAAGCCAAAAGAATTGGTGTTGAGCTTATAAAATCCATCATTAAAGACATAGAAGCGGAATATAAAAAAAACAGCTAGTCTGTAACTAAACTTAACAGTAACATAATATTAGCCCATTTACTCATTATCGCTTTTTAGTACTTTTGCAAAAAAATAACTTCGAAGTAAACTATGAAAAAAATCACTACGCTACTATTCTTTTATTTACTGACTGTCAATGCCACAGCACAAACTCCATTACACAATTTTGACGAATTAATGAGCGCTTTAAAAGCTGGAAAAACTGTTAAAGCCGTAATTTATTATGGTAAATGCAAACTCTTTTCGGATGGTGTGGAAGAAGCAGAATCACCAAATGCTATAGGAGGCATGAAACTAGATACTTATGAATACTTTGATTCCAGTGTTTTTCACGGAAAAGTACCTTCGTTTGTAACCAGTTCCCAAACCGTTTTAATCAATCAAAATTACTATGGCTATGTCTACAACTATGTAAAAATCAAAGCCAAAGTAGATAATTCAGTCGAAATCACTGCTCGTTATTTAAAACCACGCAAGTTTTCTTCCAAATTCAAAATCGTGATGGATGAAACCTTCAAAGGACAAATCAATGATGGAACCAATGATGGTGCCGTGCTGTTTTTTGTAGAATAAATGCATAAAAAATCCCGATGCACTCGGGATTTTTTTATAGGCTTACTCTTCTGTAGTATTCTGAAATTTCGTTCGTTTGCTGCCTTCATACATTTCGTACTTCACTAATCGTGCTTCCAAACTTCCGTTAAAGAGTTTGATTTTACGCGATGGTCTTAGGCCTACAAATTTCAAAGCTTCAAGGTTTCCGGTAATAAACCAAGCATTGGTGTTTGGATAATTGTTTTTTAAAGTATCGCCCAGCTCCCGGTAAAAACGCTCCAATTCAATATCCAAACGTTCTCCATACGGTGGATTGAAAACCATCTGTAAAGGACAGGTGCTTTCTTTTTTGGTTTCAAAAAAGTTGGCCTGACTAATAGTAACATAGTCATCCAAGTTGGCATTTCTGATATTGTCTTTGGCTTTTTGTACAGCACTTGGCGCCTTATCATAACCAACTATACTATGGTGAAATTCTCTGGTGCGTTTCATCAAAGCGTCTATAATTTGATCAAACAAATCATTGTCCCAATCGTTCCATTTCTCAAAAGCAAATTCCTTGCGGTTAATGTTTGCCGGAATGTTACAGGCAATCATGGCGGCTTCCGCCAAAATCGTCCCGGAGCCACACATTGGGTCTAAGAAATCGGAACTTCCATCCCACCCCGATAGTAATAACATGCCTGCAGCTAGGACTTCGTTTATCGGAGCGATATTCGTTGCTGTTCTGTACCCTCTATGATGCAAGGAAGCTCCCGATGTATCCAGTGCTACGGAGCATTGGTCACGGTCAATGTGAATGTTAATTCTCAAATCCGGAAAATCTTTGTCAATGCTTGGACGCACGCCCAACTTATCGCGAAACTGATCCACAATAGCATCTTTGGCTTTTTGGGAAACAAACTGCGAATGTTTGAAATTATCCGAATGAATCGTAGTGTCAATAACAAAAGTTTGATTGGCATTTAAATACTTAGACCAGTCAATCCCTTGAATTCCTTTATATAAATTCAAATCGTTTGTGGCACGAAAATAATAAATGGGTTTTAAGATTTTCAAAGCGGTACGCAACGACAAATTGGCTTTGTACATAAACCCTTTATCCCCTTTGAAACTCACGGCACGCGTGCCAATTTCAACATCCTGCGCGCCTAATTGTTGTAATTCTTTCGCCAGTATTTCTTCAAAACCAAAAAAGGTTTTGGCAATCATTTTAAAATTCTCCATGGTCAATGTATTTCAAACTTCAATTTTGAAATTCATCGGCAAAAATACACTAAATTTGCGTGTTCAGAATTCATTTGAAAAGAATAAATGTCAGATACTACAAATTGTAAATCCGAAAATTGGTATGCCTCCTGGTTTGATACACCGTATTACCATATTTTATACAAAGACCGAAACTATCGTGAAGCGCAAATCTTCATGGACAATCTCACCCATTATTTAAACCTGCCCGAAAAAGCCAAAGTGCTGGATTTAGCTTGTGGTAAAGGCCGTCACTCGATTTATTTAAACCAATTGGGTTACGATGTCATTGGTGCCGATTTATCCGAAAATAGCATAGCTGAAGCCAATAAAAATGCGAATGATACGCTACATTTTGTGGTGCATGACAAACGCGAACCTTTTGAGCAAAAATTTGATGCTATCTTTAATTTGTTTACCAGTTTTGGTTATTTTGAAAACGAAGAAGACGATAGTAAAACCTTGTTAGCCATCAAAGAAAGCCTTTCAGAATACGGCTTTGCTGTAATTGATTTTATGAATGCCCATCAGGTGATTGACAATCTGATTCCGGAAGAAACTAAAGAAGTCGAGGGCATTACGTTTCATATCAAACGTTTTATTTTGGATGGTTTTGTCATCAAAGAAATTGATTTTGAGGATGGCGGTTGTGCTTACCATTTTACCGAAAAAGTAAGAGCTTACACTTTAGAAGATTTTCAAAGAATGATGACCGAAGCCGGGATTTACTTGCTGGACACGTTTGGCGATTATAAATTAAAAAAGTTTCATAAACTTACCAGTGAACGATTAATCATGATTTTTAAATAATGAATTACATTCTTCCTTTACTATCAGTGCTTTTAGGGTATGTTATTGCCATGGGATTGAAACCCAAAGGAAAGCAAAATCTCAAATTATTGTTAGCCTTTAGCGGTTCTTTTTTGTTGTCATTAACCGTAATGCACTTGTTGCCTGATGTGTATGAAAGCCACAATATTTACGTTGGGATTTATATCATGGTGGGAATTTTGTTCCAAATTATCTTAGAATTTTTCTCCAAAGGTGCCGAGCACGGTCACGTACACGGCCACGACAAAATTACCCAAATGCCCTGGTTACTATTCATCAGTTTGTGCATTCACGCCTTACTCGAAGGTTTCCCAGTGGGGCATCATCACAATTTGGCTTACGGCATTGCCATTCATCACTTGCCAATTGCCATTATCTTAACCACATTTTTCCTTAATGCTCAATTGAACAAAACAGCGTTGTTTCTGTTCATGTTAACATTCGCCGTAATGACGCCACTGGGGACTTTTGTTTCCAACAGTTTCCCCATTTTGAATTACTATTACACACAAATAACCGCCATCGTTATTGGGATTCTATTCCATATTTCTTCCACGATTATCTTTGAAAGCAGCGAAGGACACAAGTTCAATATCGCCAAAATTTCGATGATTATTTTAGGGATTTTGTTAGCGTGTTTTGTGTAAGGCTTTGCGCCAAAAACAAAAAACTTAGTACCTTAGCAACTCAGAACCTTAGCCACTCAAAAATGTCTTTCACCAAAACCACTGAACAATCCTCGCATTACGAACATTTAGAACAAATGTCGGTTTTCGATTTATTAACCAACATCAACAACGAAGACAAAACTGTTCCTTTGGCGGTGGAAAAAGCCCTGCCACAAATTGAAACTTTGGTAACAAAAGTGGTCGAAAAAATGAAACTCGGCGGAAGATTATTTTACATCGGCGCCGGAACTTCGGGAAGACTCGGAATTGTAGATGCTTCGGAATGTCCACCAACGTTTGGTGTTCCTTTTGACATGGTCAACGGTATCATTGCCGGTGGCGACAAAGCCATTCGCAAAGCGGTTGAAAATGCCGAAGACGACCAACTACAAGCCTGGATAGATTTGCAGGAACATGGCATTACGGATAATGACGTCGTGATTGGAATTGCTGCATCAGGCACTACGCCTTATGTAATTGGTGGCTTGGAAAAGTGCAATGCTAAAAATATCATCACCGGCAGTATTACCTGTAACGAAGGAAGTCCATTAGCTTTAACCGCCCAATTTCCTGTAGTGGTAGTGGTTGGTCCTGAATTCGTAACGGGAAGCTCCCGCATGAAAGCCGGAACAGCACAGAAATTGGTGTTGAATATGATTTCAACAGCCACGATGATACAACTTGGTAAAGTAAAAGGCAACAAAATGGTCGATATGCAATTGAGCAACGACAAATTGGTTGATCGGGGCGTGCGCATGATTATGGGTGAAATTCCGGTGAGTTATGAAGAAGCTTCTATACTGTTGAAAGAAAATGGAAGCGTTAGAAAAGCAGTCGATTATTTCAATTCAAAATAAAAGCGATGAAGAAAGAACTATTAGACAAAGGAATCAAATACATGCTTTACGCCTTACCCATGATGTTCATTGGTCCGTGTGTGATTTACAATGCCTTTCAGAACAAGCAAAATACTTGGCATTATTTAGTATTAGCTATTGGGATTGTCATTTGTTTTTTAGCTGTGTTTTTTATGTTCAAAGGAATCAAAACATTAACCGACGTACTATTTCATCATGATCAATAAATCGTACTTAGAAAGCGTTACCAAGCAATTTCTCTACTACAAAACCTTGGGAGAAAAAGCGATGGAACAACTAGAACCGGAGCAACTGTTTGTTTCGGTCAATGAAGACACCAATTCAATTGCTGTAATTATCAAACACCTTTCGGGGAATATGCTCTCCCGTTGGACCGATTTTCTGACCACAGACGGAGAAAAAGAATGGCGCAATCGCGACAGTGAGTTCGAAGAAACCATTACCACCAAAGACGAACTGATGGCTGTTTGGAACAAAGGCTGGGACTGTTTTTTCAATGCCGTAAACAACTTAACACCAGAGCAGTTAGAAACGATTATTTACATTCGAAACGAAGGTCATACCGTTATAGAAGCCATTAACCGCCAATTGGCACATTATCCGTATCACATTGGACAAATTGTATTCTATGCCAAAATGCTAAAACATGGCGAATGGACTTCTCTTTCCATCCCAAAAAACAAATCCAACAGTTACAATGCGGACAAGTTTTCCAAAGAAAAAAGCATCAGAAACTTCACGGATGATGAACTGAATCGATTAAAATAAACATGAAAAAACTACCACTGCTCCTACTGGTCTTAACACTACTTTCTTGTTCCAATAAAGAACGGAAATGTCAGGATTTCAAAACCGGAAAATTTGTATTCACTCAGGAAATTGATGGCAAAAAACACACGTCAACTTTCGTCCGAACCGACAGTTTGCAGATTGAAACCTATAATGGCAAAACCGATACGGCAAGCGTACGCTGGGTAAACGACTGCGAATTTATATTGCGTAAATTGCATCCGAAAACCATGAACGAACGCAAAGCCATCAGCATGACGATTTTGGCTACTGAAAAGAATAGTTATATTTTTGATTATTGCTTTGTAGGCGATTCCAAAAAACACCGCGGTACTGTAACAAAACTGAATTAATCCTGTTTAACTGCTAAACAAAACCTTATACAATGGAAATTTTATTTACGCCCAATGCCTTAATGGCTTTACTTACACTGACTTTTCTTGAAATCATACTTGGGATTGACAACATCGTTTTTCTTTCCATCGTTTCCGGAAAATTAAGAGCCGAAGACCAGCCAAAAGCAAGACGTGTAGGATTATTGCTTGCCATGGTTTTTAGAATTATCCTATTGTTCGGAATTACCTGGGTTATGGGCTTGAAGGAAGTTATGCTGACCATTAACTGGGGATTTTTTGAAGCTGGTATTACCGGGCAAAGTATTATTATTTTTGGTGGTGGTCTGTTTTTATTATACAAATCGGTTTCTGAGATTCACCACAAAATGGAAGGCGAAGAAGAAGGTACAAGTGGCAAAGCCAGCAACAGCTTATCCGCCGCTATCCTTCAGATTGCTTTGTTGAATATTGTCTTTTCTTTTGATAGTATTTTGACAGCGGTCGGAATGGTAAGCAATGCTGAACCGGCACAAGGCGGATTTGGACATGAAGGCGCCCTGATTATCATGATTCTATCGGTAGTTATTTCTATATTGATTATGATGGTTTTTGCCGGACCCGTTTCTAAATTCGTCAACGAACATCCAACCATTCAAATCCTTGGGTTGTCTTTCTTAATCTTAATTGGCGTCATGCTAATTGCCGAAGGCTCACACCTGGCGCATTTCCGTTTTGGCAATGATGTTGAAGTTGGATCTATTCCAAAAGGCTATTTGTACTTCTCCATCTTCTTCTCTCTATTCGTGGAGTTCCTGAATTTGAGAATGAAGAAAAGCAAAAATGTGGTCAAACTACACAACAGCGAAATTGTAGATCAAGAACTAAAAGACAGTGATGTTACCGATTAGGAGCGAATGGCTCGGGACATAGCAGCAATGGTAATTCCCGCTGTACGTTACAATACAAAAGGTCCCAATTGGGACCTTTTGTATTTTCTCTGCCATCAGGGCTAGACAGGATTTGTATGGAATAAAAGAATTATTCTAATGACAAAGTAATCTGTCCGTCATCGCCGGTTTCCGTTTGTATGTCTTCTGATACATCGTTTTCATCTGTTACTTCCATTTCCTCAGCAGGTTCCGGTTCCGGTTCTTCGTATGGCAATGGCTCTAAAAGATTTACTTGTTTCAGTTTATCAGTAGTCAATTGGTTCCCTATCGCTTTGATTCCTTTTACCGTGATGAATTGCTCTAAATCTACCGTAATGGTGTCTTTCTGTACGCCTTTCACTTTGGCAAAAATCACTTCTGCCATCGGTCGCCAATCTGTAGAAACAATTTCTAGTTGCGATTTCTCGTGTTCGGTGATGAAGATTTCTTCTTTGTTTTCGTTTTCCACCAAAAAGCGTTTTACAAAATAACGGTCTTTTTCGCCATCATAATAAATGGCCGAAATCGGTTTGTTCGGATTCCATTTTTCCAACACTATCATGCCTTCATCAAAATGCGTAGTCAATTCTGGAATAATAGTTTTCAGTTTCCCGTTTTGGTTGATGATTAACAAGCGGTCATTTGGTCGGAATTCGCCCAGCAACTCCCCTCTTCCGTCAACATTCAAACGCTGCACCGTATCATCGAACCACACTTTTCGCGGACGTAAAGTGGAGATTCCTTTTTCTTTGAGTTCTATTTTCTTGATTGGATATTTAGTCACGGTATTACCACGCGAAGCTCTTCCTTTAATCGCAATGTCGGAGAAATCAACATCCCATTTCAGTTTCTTCACGCTACCAATTTGACGCAGCAAAATCGTAACAGTTTCCGCTTCTCCATTCGGATTGGCAGAAAAATACAATACTTGGCTTCCCGCTTTTTCCTGTGTTAAATCATAAAATTTATCGCGGGTAACTCCGGACACATTGAAACGCTTGATAAACGTGGAGCCGTTTTTACCATCGCGGTACATCATATTGTAAATCGTACGCTTGTCATTCTTATCAAAAACCGCAATGTGAATAATGTCTTTGCCCACAAATTTCTTGTCATCCACTTTGGCAATCATCATTTTTCCGTCACGGAGAAACACTATCACATCATCAATATCAGAACAATCAGCCACATACTCGTCTTTCTTCAAACCGGTTCCGAAGAAACCTTCTTCTTTGTTGACGTAAAGCTTGGTGTTTCGCAAAACCACTTTTGTAGCTTCAATGGTATCAAAACTTCTAAGCTCCGTTTGACGTTCGCGGCCTTTGCCGTATTTGTCTTTCAGCTTTTGGAAGAAATCAACGGTATAATCAATGATATGGTCTAAGTGATGTTTCACCTGTTCCATTTCGGCTTCCAGCTTGGCAATCGCATCATCAGCCTTATCCGAATCAAAACGCGTGATACGAATCATCGGAATTTGCGTTAGCTTTTGCAAATCGTCGTCATTGATTTCGCGTACAAATGATTTCTCAAAAGGTTTGAAACGATTGTACATGTACACGTTCAACGATTCTCTGTCGGAATACAATTTGAAGTCGATGTACATTTCTTCCCGAATGAAGATTTTCTCCAACGTTGAGAAATGCCATTTGTTTTCTAATTCATCTAATTGGATTTCCAACTCGCGTTTGAGCAAATCCACCGTACGATGCGTTGAAATTCGCAACATATCCGAAACACCCACAAACCGGGGTTTGTGGTTTTCAATTACACAACCCAATGGCGCTACCGAGGTTTCGCAAGCTGTAAACGCATATAACGCATCTATAGTTTTATCCGGAGAAACGCCCGGTGGTAGATGAATTAAAATCTCTACTTCGGCAGCGGTGTTGTCTTCTATTTTTTTGACTTTGATTTTCCCTTTTTCATTCGCTTTCAGTATACTGTCAATCAAGGTTGAGGTATTGGTAGAAAACGGGATTTGGGTAATGACCAAGGTTTGTTTGTCTAACTGACCAATCTTAGCTCGCACACGCACACGTCCGCCACGCAAACCATCATTGTAATTAGAAACATCGGCAATACCGGCCGTTGGGAAATCAGGAAAAAGGGTAAAAGGTTTATTTTTTAATATTTTAATCGAAGCATCTATCAGTTCGTTAAAATTGTGTGGTAAGACTTTAGTCGATAAACCTACCGCAATTCCTTCGGCTCCTTGTGCCAACAGCAGCGGAAATTTTACCGGAAGATTTATAGGTTCTGCCCGACGACCGTCATAGGACATTCCCCATTCGGTAATCTTAGGAGAATACAAAACATCGTGACCAAACTTAGAAATACGCGCCTCGATATAACGCGAAGCCGCAGCACTGTCTCCGGTGAGGATGTTCCCCCAGTTTCCCTGCATGTCGATAATCAAATCCTTTTGCCCGATTTGCACCATCGCATCACCAATACTCGCATCTCCGTGTGGGTGGTACTGCATGGTATGTCCAACGATGTTTGCCACTTTATTGTAACGACCATCATCCAACTCTTTCATGGAATGCATGATACGACGCTGTACCGGTTTAAATCCGTCCTCAATAGCCGGAACGGCACGCTCCAGAATCACATAGGAAGCATAGTCCAAAAACCAATCTTTGTACATTCCTGTAACCTTGGTAATGGTGTCTTCCGGATTTTCGTCGTTTTCATAGAAATGATTGCCCGAAGATTTGATATCTTCAAAGCCTTCTTCCGGGGCGTCATCGTTCGTTGACTCGTTCAACTCTTCGTTGCTTTCGTCTTCGTTGGGGATGTTATCGTCTTCTTCTTCGTCTTTCATTTATGCTGAACTTCAGTACTCTTTTAATTAATTTTTCTCCACCACATCCAATTCCACTTTCAAGTTATTGATAATGAAAATTTGGCGGTCCGGCGTATTTTTACCCATATAGAATTCCAAAAGAGTTTCTATAGAGGTGGCTTTGTCTAACATTACCGGGTCTAATCTAATATCCTGACCAATGAAATGTTTGAACTCATCGGGTGAAATTTCTCCTAATCCTTTGAATCGAGTAATTTCCGGTTTTGGTTTTAGTTTTTCGATGGCGTTTACGCGCTCTTCTTCGCTGTAGCAATAGATGGTTTCTTTTTTATTTCGCACCCGGAACAATGGCGTTTGCAAAATGTATAAATGTCCGTCTTTAATCAACTCCGGAAAGAATTGCAAAAAGAATGTGATTAGCAGCAAGCGAATGTGCATACCATCGACATCGGCATCGGTAGCGATTACGATGTTGTTGTACCGTAAATCGCCCATGTCTTCTTCGATGTCTAAAGCGGCTTGAAGCAAGTTGAACTCTTCGTTTTCGTAAACAATTTTTTTGGTCATGCCATACGAATTCAAAGGCTTACCACGCAAACTGAACACCGCTTGTGTATTAACATCTCGCGATTTCGTAATCGAACCTGAAGCCGAATCTCCCTCTGTGATGAAAAGCGTACTTTCCAAACTTCGTGGATTTTTGGCATCGGTTAAATGCACTCGGCAATCGCGTAGTTTTTTATTGTGCAGACTGGCTTTTTTGGCTCTGTCTTTGGCTAATTTTCGAATACCGGATAATTCTTTACGCTCGCGTTCGGCTTGGAGAATTTTGCGCAATAACAAATCGGCAACTTCCGGATTTTTGTGTAAAAAGTTATCGAGTTTGGTTTTGATAAAATCATTGACAAACGTACGCACTGACGGACCTTTCGGACCAATCTCAGTAGAGCCCAGTTTGGTTTTGGTTTGTGATTCAAACACCGGCTCTTCGACTTTTACGGCAATAGCGGAAACTATGGATTTTCGAATATCCGAAGCTTCAAAAGGTTTGTTGTAAAACTCTTTGATGGTTTTGACAATTGCCTCACGGAAAGCGCCCAAATGCGTTCCTCCCTGCGTAGTGTTTTGCCCATTGACAAACGAATGGTATTCTTCGGAATATTGTGATTTACTATGGGTTAAAGCCACTTCGATATCGTCACCCAACAAATGAATGATTGGATATTGCATGTCTTCGTCAGTAATCGTTTCTTCTAACAAATCCTTTAATCCGTTATCCGAATAATACTTTTCGCCATTGTAATAAATGGTCAAACCGGTATTCAGATAGCAGTAATTTTTGAGCATCTTGATGACATACTCATTTCGATACTTGTAGTTTTTGAAGATGGCCTCATCGGCTACGAAAACAACTTTTGTTCCTTTGCGTTTGGTGGATTCCTGGACGTCTTCTTCAAGAGTCAAATTTCCGGCAGAGAACTCAGCGGCTTTTTGCTGGTTATCCCGAACGGATTCTACGCGAAAATAGTTGGATAAAGCATTCACCGCTTTGGTACCTACTCCATTCAAACCAACCGATTTCTTAAAGGCTTTGGAATCGTATTTCCCACCGGTATTCATTTTGGATACTACGTCAACGACTTTTCCTAACGGAATACCCCGACCATAATCGCGCACGGTAACCATTTTGTCTTTGATAGTAACTTCAATGACTTTGCCGGCTCCCATGACAAATTCATCAATACAGTTGTCGATGACTTCTTTGAGCAGGATGTAAATTCCGTCATCAGGCGAAGAACCGTCACCCAGTTTCCCAATGTACATTCCGGGACGCATGCGGATGTGTTCCTTCCAGTCGAGGGAACGGATATTGTCTTCAGTATATTGATTTTGCTCTTGCATTTTAAAAGTGTCGATTTTGTGCTAATATAGAAGAAATCGGAGGAAAATGAAAGCATAAAAATCAGAAGTTATCAATAGGATATTGACAAAAAAACGAGAGCTAGACACGTGTTCTAAAACTAAAAAAGAAGCCTATTTAAGAATCGTGACCTTGAAAGTTGCTATTCCGATGCCATTAACATAAAGGCTTAAATATCTTCCAATTGTTTTATCAATAGTGATTTCAAATTCCAGCACATTATCCTTTTGAGTTTTAGTAGCAACTTCAACAGTGGTATCATTTTTTCGCAATGAATAGCGCACATCAGTATCTTCCGTAGCATTCAAAATTTTAAACACAACCTTATCGTCTTTACAAACTTCAATAATTCCTTGCTTGGGCTCTATAATCTGATACTTTTCATTAGGAACCGCGTAGGTTAAAGGCGATTTTAAAAACTCGCTTTTAGCTATTTCTGAGCCTTCCCAAACACCGGTTTTTGGGTAATGCTGAGCAAAGAAAAGTTTGGGTTCGGTATCAAAATAGAACGGATTGAATTGTGCGTAAAATTTTTCTTCCTCTTCATCCACAGTTCCAGCTCCCCAAGTAACGTCTAGCAAGCGCCAGGTACCATCAATTTTTACCGAATTCCAGGCATGATCGACTACAGCTCTTCTTTTACCAATTTCATAATTCTTTGTTTTTCCATCGCCGTTAATATAATTTGCCTGAAGCCCCACTTGAGAAGCTACCCGCTCAAACAATAAGGCATACCCGCCACAAACTCCCTTTCCTTTGCGCAAAACTTTACTGATTTTTTTGTCTATAGCTGCTTTTAGTTTCTGTTGTTTTTCGGCCTCTGTTGTGTACTGTATTGCTTTATTTTTTTTCGGATGCAAATAACTTTTCACATCGTATCGGATATTAAAAGCAATCCAGGAATAAACTGCTCTGGCTCGGGCATACTCCGTTGAAAAATCGGTTTGAATTCTTGCTGCTAACTTTTCGGTTGAGGAATACTGTTTGGGATATCTTTTTACAATGCTATCAACTTCAGCTGCGCTTTGAGCATGAAGTGTATTGGTAAAAAAAAGGAAAACCAGAAAAAAAATGACAGTGTTCTTCATTGGCGCAAAAAATCAAATTTAATCAAAAACTTAGCGGTAATGACAAAAAATCCCGGTATCCGTCACTGTCCAAAAGGCAGCTTTTTGGTTGGCACTTTTCAGCGCTCCGTTGGCCCAGGAATTGCAGGTGTGAAACAAGTTGTATTTTCCATTGGCTTCGTAAAAACTATCATTTTTCCCGTAAGTGGTAGCGTGAATAAACATGGGATTATGAGTTTCATCTAACCGAAAACTATCTTCAATATAAGTAACCAGCTTTTGATAGTTTTCTCCGGAAACCTTAATTTTAATGCAATCGTTATTCTCCGCAATCGCTTTGTAAAAAGTGGTATGCATCGCCGAATTTCCCAACCCGAATGCGGCATTGAAAGCAGTACTGAACTTCAAATCAGCCCAAGTAGGTGTGTCGAGATAAAATCCTTTGTCGCCCCAGCCAAAAGCTAAATAATGGGCTGCAGTATCATTGGTTTTAGTATTGGCAACATTGATTTCCTGACTCCAATCTTTAATGTCATTTTTTATCGGAACGATGATATCCGTGTGAACGCCATTGGTTTTGATGTATATCGCCACTTCTTTTTCCTGCTTATCAGCATCCGTATTGACTGTTATTTTGGAAAGTGTAAAGGCAGCTAAAAAGTAAACCACAAGAAACAATACAATTCCTAAACTGATTCGTTTGGCTATTTTCAGGGATTGTTTCAAAGTTTTCATGAGGTAATGTTTCAATTGGAAGTTCAAATGTTATGCCAAAAAGAAAGCCACTAAAATTTTAGCAGCTCTTCTTTATTCTATTCCTTGTATTCAAAAAACTAAACGTTAAAACGGAAATGCATCACATCACCATCTTTCACGATGTATTCTTTCCCTTCTACTCTTAGTTTTCCGGCTTCTTTTACTTTGGCTTCTGAACCATAACTGGCAAAATCTTCAAAAGCAATTACTTCGGCACGGATGAATCCTTTTTCGAAATCAGTATGGATAACACCGGCTGCTTTTGGTGCGGTATCGCCCACGTTAATAGTCCAGGCACGAACTTCTTTAACACCGGCAGTGAAGTAGGTTTGTTGTTTTAATAATTTATAGGCAGCACGGATCAAAACGGCAGAACCCGGCTCTTTCAAACCTAAATCTTCTAAGAACATTTGACGCTCTTCGTAAGTTTCCAACTCGGTGATATCAGCTTCAGTACCAACCGCCAAAACAATCACTTCGGCGTTTTCGTCTTTTACTAAGTCACGAACTAAGTCTACATATTTATTTCCGGTAGCAGCTGATTCTTCATCAACATTACAAACATATAAAACCGGTTTGGTAGTAATTAATTGAAAATCTTCCATCAAGGCTTCTTCATCGGCATTTTGTGGAAGTACAGTTCTAGCTGACTTAGCTTGCAATAATGACTCCCGGATTCTATCTAAAAACGCTTTCTCAACTTGCGCTTCTTTGTTACCGGTTTTGGCGGCGCGGTTTACTTTTTCCAAACGTTTTTCAACGGTTTCCAGGTCTTTCAATTGCAATTCGATATCGATGGTTTCTTTATCGCGAATCGGATTTACATTTCCATCTACGTGGATGATGTTATCATTGTCAAAACAACGCAATACGTGAATAATGGCATTACATTCTCTGATGTTGGCTAAGAATTGATTTCCCAAACCTTCTCCTTTACTGGCTCCTTTTACTAAACCTGCAATATCAACGATATCTACGGTAGCCATTTGAACGCGCTCCGGTTTTACCAATTCTTCCAGTTTGTTGATTCTTGGATCTGGTACATTGACTACACCGATATTCGGTTCAATGGTACAAAACGGAAAATTAGCGCTTTGGGCTTTGGCATTGGACAAACAATTAAATAAGGTTGATTTTCCAACATTGGGTAATCCTACAATTCCTGCTTTCATATTTCTTTACTATTTCTTTTTTATCTGTAATATGCAATGCTAAAGCATGCCATATCTTTTTGATATTGTTTTTTATTGGTGATATGTAACGCTAAAGCGTTTCATTTGATTTTTATTATAAAAAGTGTGCAAATATAAGGTAATAAAACCAAGTTACAAAGCGGGTGAATTGGAGTTTTCAGAAATAGAAAAAAGAATAATAGCTTATTGTCTGTCAGCCATTTTGAGCACTATTTCCTGCTCTTCTTCTGTGGCCGATAAGCCGGAAACATCCCAATAGTCGGAAAGAATGACATTTTTTTTGTTGTAGAGGGTTTTATCTTTAAAGACTTCGCTTTCTTTATAAGTGTAATTGTGGTTGCTGAAATTGGTAGTTACGAAGTAATTCCGGACTTCAATATCTGTTTTTTTATCTTTATCAATACGCTCAAAACCAATCTCTTCTTTGGAACTAACTAAATAATAATTTAGGTTGTCAATCCGATAAATGGTTTTAAATATTGACTTGTAAATGTTCTTAGAACCCACACTGGTTTTGTCTTTAACATTGGCCAAAGTCATCGGCGAAATAGAAGAACTAACTTCGATAATTATTTTTTTCTTACTGTCATAAATGATTTTAAAATCATCACGCAATTCATCCGTTTTTTCCACCGGTGTAACCAGCATTACATTGTAATCGGCATTGTTTGTGTATCCTTTAATTACAAAGTCATACTCCTTTTTGGCTCCCGATTCTAAAATTGGATTTAAGTACTTGAAGTTGTAATAATTCTGCATGATATCATTGAGATTATAACCCAGAACATCTGAAGTAATCTCGTCATTTACCAACCCGAACGATCGGTTTTGTTCCACCAAAATATTGCTTTTAAAGTTTTTATCATTGCCAAAAAGCTGGAAATTCATCAGTCCGTCATTGTAATAAGCATAAGCCCCATTAAGTTTAAAAAACTCCCTGGAATAGACTTTCAACCGCGCGGGAACCGTTAATTTCTTCACCGAATTAGCCACTAAAGATTTCAGGATTTTTTGCGGATGTTGCTTGGTTACAATGATTTCGTCCAAATCATTGACGTTGCTTTTCAGATAAATGACATTATCGGTTTTCAACAAAGCTGAGGAACGAACCGTAACACTGACATAGGATGAATGGGTAACCTGAATATTGGACACGCCATTCAACATAAAAGTGATGGTCCCTTCGGCATTGCTGAGCAAGGTTTGTTTCGTTTTTAAAATAAAAACCGTCGCGTCTTCAATCGGGAGATTAGTATCAGCATCTTTTAATGTAATGGACTTCTGCCCATTTTGTGATAAAACAGGCAGGTTAAAAAGCAACAACAATAGGATAAGATTCTGTCTCATTGCAATTTGGGTTCGGGCAAATTTAGCAAAAAATATGAAAATTATAAATTGTTTGTTAAATTGTTAAAAGCATTTTACAAATACCGTTAAATCGATATTGAAAAAATAGTATCTTGCCATTAATTAACAACCAAACCAATCTATTTATGAAAAAAATTACCTTATTACTATTCTTGTTTCAATTCGGTTCTGTTTTTGCACAAAAAGAAACGCTTGAAACCAAACCAGACACTACCAAGGTTCAGGAACTGCAGGAAGTTCAAATCGTAGGTTCGAGAAATACAAAACGAACAGTAGTCAATTCGGCTGTGCCCATTGACGTCATTGATGTAAAAAGTGTTACCACCCAAAGTGGAAAAGTGGAAATCAACGAGTTGCTACAATATGTCGCGCCTTCGTTCAATGCCAACAAGCAATCCGGTTCTGATGGTGCTGACCACGTGGACCCCGCTACTTTAAGAGGAATGGGACCCGACCAGACTTTGGTTTTAATCAACGGAAAAAGAAGGCATCAATCTTCATTGGTAAATTTATTCGGAACGCGAGGCCGCGGAAATACCGGTACTGATTTGAATGCTATTCCGGCCAGTGCCATTAAACGAATTGAAATTTTGCGGGATGGTGCTGCTGCACAATACGGTTCAGATGCAATTGCCGGTGTAATTAATATTGTATTGAATGACAATGTAAACGAAGTCAACGGTGCTATAACCTATGGCGCTTATGATACTCACGCCAAAGGTGATTTCTTACCGGGAACTGCCAACACGCACGGAAACCGGTTAGATGAAAACGGCAACGGAAACTCTATTGGAAAAGATAAAAAATTCGATGGAAACTCATTAAAAATTGCGGCCAACTATGGTGTGAAAATCGGGAAAGATGGTGGATTTGTTAACTTCACTACGGAGTATTTTTCGAAAGAAAAAACATTACGTCCGGGTTTTGATTTTAGAAAAGGTTTTGGTGAAGCCGAAATTAAAAGCATGAATTTCATGGCCAATTTGGAAATACCGCTTAACAAAAAGATTAAATTTTATGCTTTTGGCGGTAGAAATGATCGAAATACCGATGCTTATGCATTTACCCGAAATGATGGTTCCCGTGTTGTAGAATCTATATATCCTGGTGGATATACTCCGAGAATTACTTCTAACATAACCGACAATTCAGTAGCTGCCGGTTTTAAAATGGAAACTGATAATGGCTGGAAAATTGATTTGAGTAATGCTTACGGGAAAAACAATTTTGACTATAAAATAAAAGGAACCATCAATGCCAGTTTAGAAGAGGCCTCCCCGACATCCTTTGATGCCGGTGGATTTAGTTTGAGTCAAAACACTAGTAATCTTGATTTTTCAAAAAACTTTAAATCGGTTTTAAATGGTTTGAATTTTGCTTTTGGTGCTGAATATCGCATTGAGCGCTATCAAATTGATGCCGGCGAAATAGGCTCTTATGCCACTTATGACACTAATGGTGTACCAATTACTGACCCAACAACACAATCAGCACCCATTGACCCTATATCTGGAGAACCAAGACCGGGAGGCTCTCAGGGATTCCCTGGCTTTAGTCCAAAAAATGAAGTCAATGAAACCCGAAACAGCAAAGCTTTGTATGTAGATACCGAATTAGATGTCTCTAAAGAATTCTTAGTAAGTGCTGCCCTTCGTTATGAAAACTACAGCGATTTTGGAAACACTTTAAATTTAAAATATGCTTACCGATTCAAGCTTACTGATCAAATAAGCCTAAGAGGTTCCTGGAGCACAGGCTTCAGAGCACCGTCTTTGGCACAGATTTATTTCAACACCAATTTCACTAACTTTAATTCGAGTGGTGCTTCCGAAGTATTGCTTTCGGCTAATGACAGTCCGGTAACCAAAGGATTTGGTATTGATAAACTAAAAGAAGAAAAATCCAATAACGGTTCATTTGGCTTGACCGGAACATTTGGTCATTTTACAGCCACTCTGGATGGTTACTTAATTAATGTAAGAGACAGAATCGTATTAACCGGTTATTTTGATGCTACAGCCCTTAACTTAAACGTGGATTCCGCTCAGTTTTTCGTAAACGGAGTGAATACCAGAACTACCGGGTTGGACATGGTTTTTGCTTGGAAAAAATCGTATGGTGATTCAAAATTCGGAGCTACTTTAGTTGGAAACATCAACAAAATGGAAGTAACCAAAGTAAAAAATAACGGCTTAGACCAGGAAACCTTTTTTGGAAGACGGGAAATTGCTTTCTTAAAAGCATCAGCACCTAACAGCAAATACGGTTTAAACTTGAATTACTCCAGAAAAAAATTGGATACCGGAGTAGCTTTCACAAGATTTAGCGAAGTGGTATTGGTAGATTATGCCGGGATGGATAATGTGTATACTGCCAAAATCGTTACTGATGCTACTGTTGGATATCAAATTACTAAACAATTTAAACTAAGCATTGGAAGTAATAACTTATTCAATATTTATCCTGACAAACAAGACGAATCAGGAAATACGGAAGCGGGTGGTTACTGGGATGCCGTGCAAATGGGCTTCAGCGGAGCGTATTATTATGCCCGATTAGGATTCAAATTCTAACTAAAACCCAATCAAACAGAAAAGCCTGAGCACACCGCTCAGGCTTTTTTTATGAATATCCTGTAACAATTAAGAAAAATCATGTAACATAAACTATTGTTATTGAGAATAGATTTGTACTGTATTAATCCATAAAAAATACTCATTATGAAAGTTCTAATCTTAAGCATGCTTACACTACTATTTTCAATCAATAGTAAAGCTCAAAATACCAATGTAAAATCAGAAGTCAAAACGGTAACTACAACCATTAAAGATTCTAATGGAGAAAAAAAAGTGGTAAAATCAGAAGAAACCAAGGAGGTTCAGAAAATTGCTTTAGAAGAAGAAAAGCCTAATACCCTGAACATTCCTATGAAGGAAAGTCCGGTAGACGTTACCACTAAAACAAAAGTGGTGGTAGATGGTGTAACCAAATCGGTAGAGGTGAATCATTCCGCTTATTACAGCATGGGCGGGGCTAAATACCAAATTCAATCAGACAAAACCGGTTATGTCATGACAAGTCCGAATACTAAAAACCTGTCACTCTTGAGAAAAACTTCCAATAACAATTATATTTTTAAAAACAAGAATAAATTCTCTGTTGGGTATTTTGACGCAGACGGTAATCTAATCTTAGAAACCTATGATGAAAAAACAGACTCGGTAGTTCTTGAAAAATATACTGTTGTGAAGCCTTAATATATTTCATGTTTGACGAAAAAGCCCGAACAATCTGTGTCCGGGCTTTTTTATTTATTCGTTGTGTAGAAAAGATTGTCTGTTGAGCAGCGTTTCTTCACTCTCTACGTGATTGTCATCAGGAATACAACAATCTACCGGGCAAACGGCCGCGCATTGCGGTTCTTCGTGAAAACCTTTACACTCGGTACATTTTCCGGGCACTATATAATATATATCGTCAGAAATCGGCGTTTGCGCTGCATCAGCATCAATCTCGGTTCCGTCCGGTAAAATAATTTTTCCGCTTAGCCTCGTTCCGTCTTTATAACGCCAATCATCGGCCCCTTCATAAATAGCGGTATTTGGACATTCCGGCTCACAAGCACCACAATTGATACATTCGTCTGTTATAATGATTGCCATAGCTTATTTTTAATTAATTTTGCGCAAAATTACAATCAAAACCATTCATAAACAAGCTACTCATGGTACAAATCGAGAAAAAAAAATGTTTTGCAGCATTAGGGAAGTTTTTAAGTCAATTCTCTTTAGATAAAAACACTAAAAACGAATCGGTTCTTCACAATGATTTATACTTTGATAGCTTTATCGATTTAATAGAGTTGTCACAATCACACAATGGCTGGTTTACACCAGAGCAAGTTTATTTCGCCATACAATCATGGGCAGAAGCGTTGCAGGAAGACAATCTGAACCAATGGCTTTCCCACTATGATTTGTCAAATGTAAAACCAAAAACCGTTGGTTTAATCCTGGCCGGAAACATTCCGCTGGTGGGTTTTCACGATTTTCTTTCGGTGTTGATTGCCGGACATAACGTTTTGGTAAAAACATCTTCCAACGACCAACATCTGATAAAATTTCTAGCCAATTATTTAATTTCGGTAAATCCCGAAATTCAAAAATCAATCACATTTACCGAAGGAAAATTAGAGAATTTTGATGCCGTCATTGCTACCGGAAGCAACAATACCGCCCGTTATTTCGAATATTATTTCAAAAACAAACCCAGCATCATTCGCAAAAACAGAAACTCGGTTGCCGTCTTAACCGGAACGGAAACCCATGATGATTTGGTCAACCTTGGCGAAGACATCTTCCGTTATTTTGGCTTGGGTTGCCGCAACGTTTCTAAGCTTTTTGTGCCAAAGGATTACGATTTTCAGCCTTTCTTTCAAGCTATTTACGAATACAAAGACGTGATTTTTTATCCCAAATATTCCAATAATTACGACTATAACAAAGCTGTTTTTCTGATGAGCAACTTCAAATTGCTCGATAATGAATTCCTGACTTTGAAAGAAGATACCAGCTACTCCTCTCCTATTTCTTCTGTATTTTATGAGTTTTATGATGATCTCAATGCCTTGAAATCCAGGTTAAATGAAGAGCAGGAACAAATTCAGTGCGTTGTTTCAAAAGAGGCTATTTCTAATGCTATTCCTTTCGGGCAAACCCAACATCCTAAACTTTGGGATTATGCTGATAATGTGGATACTTTAACTTTTCTATCAACACTTTAATTCCTACATTTACAATATTAAAATTGTAAATCATGGGAAAAACTATCTTTTGTATTGCTGTATTATTTACTCAGGGCTTGTTTGCACAAATAACATTAACGCCTTTTACGCCCGATATTCCTTCTAGTCAATTTACAAGCTCACTTGATGCCTTTGGAAATGAAATTGTCGCTTTTTCTGCATATGAACATGATCTTACTCAATCAAGGGTCTTTGTCTTTGAAAAAAATGGAGCCACTGTCACACAGGAAGCTTATTTTATACCGGCAGATGTAGCACTTAATGACAATTTTGGTGGAAGTGTTTCCATAAATAATGATTTTATTGCAGCAGGTTCACGATTTAATGATCAGCTTGCCTCCAATGCCGGGGCGGTTTATATGTACCGTAAAGTTGCCGGTAACTGGGTATTCTTTCAAAAAATAATTCCGTTTGACGGTGCGACGGAGGACTACTTCGGAACTGTTGTGAAAGTAGTAGGCAACCAGCTTTTTGTCCATTCTCCTAATAATGAACCCGTAGGACTACCTAACTCTACCAACAGTGGTGCTGTATATGTTTATAATTTTAACGGGACTTCCTGGGTTTTCTCGCAAAAGATAACACCCTGCGGCAACAACTATTTAGGAAATACAATACAGGTCTCCAACAATAAACTGGTAATTGTTTCCGGCTCTGGATTAGCTACTTATAGTTACGATGGTAGCCTTTGGAACTTCTCCTCTTCACTTACTACCCCAAGTTCAAAAGTTGATTTTGATTTAGACAACAACCAGCTTTTTGTTTTACAAAGTAATGGCTTCACTTCAAGTATGAATATATATGATTACGTTGCTAACAACTGGAGTTTAAGCACTACACTCACATCTTTAGAGTACATTGATAAGACAGCAACTAATTTTAAGGTCCATAATGATGTGATGTTTGTCAGCCTTAATTCTCATGGGTTGTTATATACTGCCAGAACACCCACAGCATTGTACAGAAAAATTAATGGTAACTGGATGTTTCAGGAATACCTTTATGGACAAGGACCTATCAATATGGATGATTCTTTTGGCACCCGAATGGCAATATCTGATGATATTGTAGTGATTGGCGCTCCTAATGAATATTTGCCTAACGCAGATGGCGGAAGAGCTTATACTTTTGATATAGCCTTGGGAGTTAATGAAAACAAATTTGATGATCTAAAAATCTTTCCTAATCCAACTTCCGGCATAGTTCATTTAACAACTGATTTTACCGATAATATCAGTACAATCACTATCTATCAGTGCGATGGAAAATTGATAAAAAACATTAAATCTAATTTTGATTCGATATCATTAAGTGAATTCCAACAGGGCATTTATCTCCTTAAATTCACTATGAACAATGGCAGTTCAACGACAAAGAAGATTGTAAAAATGTAAAGCACTGTTTTTTTCCAGATTGAAGTATTAGCGATTATTGTTATAAACTATAACGTTTTCGTTAATAACATCGGCCAATTATTGCGGAATTCTAATCGCTTTTTAACATCCTGTTTCCGAAATTTGCCTCTGAATTTTTCAATCCAATACCATGAAAAAACATAATTACAGCGCAGGACCTTGCATCCTTCCACAAGAAGTATTCGAAAAATCGGCACAAGCCATTTTAAATTTCAATAATTCGGATTTATCCATTTTAGAAATTTCACACAGAAGTAAAGATTTTGTAGCGGTGATGGACGAAGTTCGCGCGTTGGTTTTAGAACTTTTAGGATTAGAAGGCAAAGGCTATCAGGCTTTGTTTTTGCAAGGAGGTGCTAGTTTGGAGTTCCTTATGGTTCCGCAAAACTTAATGAAAGTTGACGGCAAAGCAGCCTATCTAGATACCGGAACCTGGGCCAACAATGCCATTAAAGAAGCTAAACTTTTTGGTGAAACAGTGGTGGTGGCTTCTTCCAAAGAACAAAATTACAATCATATTCCAACGGAATATGCCATTCCTGCTGATGCCAGTTATTTCCACTGCACCAGCAACAATACCATTTTCGGAACCCAAATGAAATCGTTCCCAAAAACGAATATTCCTGTGGTTTGCGATATGAGTTCGGATATTTTTTCCAGAACTTTAGATTTCTCTCAATTCGATTTAATCTATGCCGGAGCTCAAAAAAACATGGGCGCTGCGGGTACAACTTTAGTAGTTGTGAAAGAAGAAATCTTAGGAAAATCAGGCAGAACGATTCCAAGTATTTTGGATTATGAAAAACATATCAAAGCAGAAAGCATGTACAATACACCAGCCGTTTTTGCGGTGTATACTTGTCTGTTAACATTACAATGGTTAAAAAACCAAGGTGGGATTGCTGCTATTGAAAAAGTAAACGAAGCCAAAGCCCACTTACTTTACAGTGAAATCGACAGAAATCCATTATTCAAAGGAACAGCCGTTACTGCCGACAGAAGTAATATGAACGCAACTTTCCTGTTACACGATGAAGCACACGCTCCTATCTTTGACAAAATGTGGAAAGAAGCCGGAATTTCAGGCATAGCCGGTCACCGTTCCGTTGGTGGTTACAGAGCTTCTATGTACAATGCTTTGCCTTTAGAGAGCGTACAGGTTTTAGTGGATGTTATGGTGGCGCTTGAAGAAGTAGTTAGTAAACAAAATGAAATTACAGTTTAAAAGATAAAGATGAAAGTATTAGCCAATGACGGAATTTCTGATAGCGGAATAAAAGCATTAGAAAAAGGAGGTTTTGAAGTAATCACAACCAAAGTAGCCCAAGAACAAGTGGCCAATTATATCAATGCCAATAATGTTTCCGTGATTTTAGTGAGAAGTGCCACCAAAGTTCGTAAAGACATTATCGATGCCTGCCCGGGATTAAAAATCATTGGTCGCGGTGGTGTCGGAATGGACAACATTGATGTGGATTATGCCCGCAGCAAAGGATTGCATGTGATCAACACCCCGGCTTCGTCTTCGGAAAGTGTGGCTGAGTTGGTATTTGCGCATTTGTTTACCGGAGTGCGCTTCCTGCATGATTCCAATAGAAATATGCCATTAGAAGGCGACACCAATTTTGATGGTTTGAAAAAAGCCTATGCTAACGGCATTGAGTTGCGTGGTAAAACCCTTGGTATTATTGGTTTCGGACGTATTGGTCAGGCGGTTGCTAAAATGGCACTGGGACTTGGTATGAAAGTAATCGCTGCCGATAAATTTGTGGACAAAGCCGAAGTAAAAGTAGATTTCTACAACGGACAATTCATCAATGTGGAATTTGAAACCGAACCCCTGGAAGACGTTATCCGACACTCGCATTTCATTACGCTTCACGTTCCGGCTCAGGAAGGGTATGTGATTGGCAAAGCCGAATTTGAACTGATGAAACAAGACGTGGGTATTGTAAACTGTGCCCGTGGTGGTGTAATTGATGAAGTGGCTTTGATCGAAGCTCTGGACGCTGAGAAAGTACTATTTGCCGGATTAGATGTTTTTGAAAACGAGCCATCTCCGGAAATTCAAATCTTAATGCACCCAAAAATTTCATTGACGCCACATATCGGTGCCGCAACTTTGGAAGCACAAGACCGAATCGGAACCGAATTAGCAGAACAAATCATCAGCTTGTTAAAAGTTGAAAATGTATAAGGGATAGCAATATCAAAGCTTATTGAACCACGCTTATGGCGTGGTTTTTTATTTGTTAAAGTTGCAACAAGCGCTAGTTGTTTTTACTAATTTTATATCAAATAAATGGCGATGAAAAAAATTGTTTTGGCTTTCTTATTGGTCCTCGGATTGGCTTCCTGTCATTTCGATAAGAATATTGTGGCCAAAGCTACTAAAGGAGAAACAAAAAAACCTTCCGATACCGTTCGTATTGCCAATGATTCTTTACAATATGAAGTAGTCATTATTGACTCCGGATTCAGCACCTGGTTAGCTAGTCAGGCTCGGCCAAGAGGTTATTATTCTGAAACTTATTTAGAAAACAGAAATCAAATTTATGTTTCAGAATGGAACAATCGCGCCATGCAACCCCAACGTTATAAATCAGATTTGTATGAAATGCAGATTAATTACGACAACAGCATTCACTACGGCTACGAGGTTAACTATTTGATTTACAATTATTTTATTTATTTTCAATTGGCAAATGGGGAACAATTGGCCGGATTTGTGCCAAGACCTTAAATTGATTAGCTTTGTGGAACTTTACTATTGATGGCAAATTTTAAACAGCGTTGGAATATCAGATCAAATTGGCAATTAGTTGTCATCATTGTGGTATTTGCTGTTACCGGTTCTTCAGCGGCCTATCTTTCTAAACCCATATTGGCCACTTTTGGCATCATCAAAGGAGCTATCTCCGGATGGATTTATTACCCTTTGTATATACTGCTCATTTTTCCTATTTATCAAGTATTGCTGGTTAGTTTCGGATTTTTATTCGGACAGTTTGCTTTCTTTTGGTCCTTTGAAAAGAAACTTCTGAAAAGTTGTGGATTAGGATTCCTCCTTTCTAAAAAAGAAAACCCCGAATAAATCCGGGATTTTCAACCAAAAATTATATAAGCGTAACTACTAAACTCCTATTTTTCTTGTTGGATTAAATGGAAAAAATCGTTTCGGTTTTCTTTCTCCTTAAAAATCCCCCCATACTGAATGGTCGATGTAAAACTATTTTCGTCTTTAATACCGCGACTGGAAACACACAGATGCTTAGCTTCCATCACTACAATAACATTCTCAGTGGCTAAGACTGTTTTCAATTCGTTGAAAATTTGCATTACCAAACGCTCTTGTACTTGTGGTCTTCTGGAGTAATAATCAACTATTCGATTCAATTTGGATAAACCAATCACCTTTCCGCTCGAAACATAACCAATGTGGGCTTTGCCAAAGATGGGCAAAAAATGATGCTCGCAAGTAGAATTAAAACTGATATTGGCTTCCACCAACATTTTGTCATAGTGAAAAGTGTTTTCAAAAAGCGATACTTTAGGCTTATTGACAGGATTCAAACCCGAAAATATTTCCTTGATAAACATTTTGGCCACGCGATGAGGTGTTCCTTTCAAACTATCATCCGTCATATCCAATCCTATTTCCTGCATGATGCTATGAAAGTGATTTTCAATTGTAGTCATTTTTTGTTCGTCTGTTTTAATAAATGCGTCGAGGCGCAAAGGCGTTTCTGCGGAAGTCATTTGATGATTGTCACCTATCAGTTCAAATAATTCTTTTTCAATGGGTGTGTTCATAAGAATATTTTTGTTTAACAAATATACAAAATAGTTAAACAGAAAAATAAATTCACATCAATTAATAATTTATTACAGTATAAAAAAACCTTATACCAAACAATAAAAGAAAATACTTTGTTACTTTGTGAAAAATTGAACCGGATGATTATTGCCAAAAACATTCATAAATACTACGATACGTTACACGTTTTAAAAGGAGTGGATTTACACATTCAAAAAGGAGAAATTGTTTCAATTGTGGGTGCTTCCGGTGCCGGAAAAACTACGCTTTTACAAATACTCGGAACGCTTGATAATGCCGCCAAATCCGATGAAACATCATTAACTATCAATGGCGAAAACGTATTAAAGATGAATGACAAAGCGATGTCAAAATTCAGAAACCTGCATTTGGGTTTTATCTTTCAGTTTCACCAATTATTACCGGAATTCACCGCTTTAGAAAATGTTTGCATTCCCGCTTTCATCGCCGGAAAAGACAAAAAAGAAACCGAAACCGAAGCCAAACGATTGTTGGATTATTTAGGGTTGGCCGAAAGAAGTCATCATAAACCAAACGAACTTTCAGGTGGTGAGCAGCAGCGTGTAGCTGTGGCTCGGGCGTTAATCAATAAACCAGCCGTTATTTTTGCCGACGAACCTTCGGGAAATTTAGATACCACTTCGGCTGAAAACTTGCATCAATTGTTCTTTAAGCTTAGAGAGGAATTTGGACAGACTTTTGTCATCGTAACTCATAACGAAGAATTAGCCAATATGGCCGACAGAAAACTAGTGATGAAAGACGGTTTAATAGTATAACACCATGGTACTAATTTTAATCAGTTGGATTTATCTTTTTTTTACTTCAATCAATCTTGGGATAACACTTTATAAGCTATTAAAAATAAAAGAATTACATTTTATTTTTATTTCTTTTTTTGGACTCTTTCTCACTACACTTTTTGCCAGTATTTGGGCATTATTCGGCGGTATTAACAGTGCGTTTCATTTAGTTTTATTGCTTCTGAACATTCTCATTTTTACTCAAAACAAAAAGCTTTTTAAAGAGACTATTCTAAAACTGAAACATGATTTTCTGGCTTTTTCCAAAACAATAAAAATCTTATTGGGAATTACTTTTTTACTGATTTTGGCACAATGTGCTGCCGCTCCGTTCATTGTTGATAATGAAACCTATTATATTCAAACCATTAAATGGCTGAATGAATACGGCTTTGTTAAAGGCTTGGCCAATTTGCATTTGTTCTTCGGACAAACCAGCGGTTGGCACATTACGCAAAGTGTGTTTAATTTTTCATTTCTCTACGACCGTTTTAATGATTTGAATGGCTATTGCCTGCTATTAGCCAATTACTTTGCTTTCCAAAAATTGAATGCCTATTTCACAAACAGCAATAAAATTAACTTACTTTTTGGTTTGCTGCCTTTGGCCAATGTGTTTTTCTTCCAATTTATCAGCTCGCCATCGCCTGATTTACCGGTTTATATTTTGAGCTTTTTAATTTTTGCTATTTATCTGGAAAACGAATCAAAGTCAGATGCTTTTTCAATCATAAGCATACTGGTTTTGTTTGCCATTTTCATTAAAATCACGGCGGTTGTCTTGTTACTGTTTCCTTTCCTGATTTTCCTGAATCATTTCTCAGAACTAAAAAACAGAGTACCAAGAATCAGCTTGCTTGCATTGATTTCGTTGCTTTTATTCGTTTCCAAAAATACCATTCTTACCGGTTATCCTCTATTCCCGTTGGCTTTTTTCAGATGGGATAGCTTGAGTTATACAATTCCAAAGGAAATCATGGATTTCTTTTTCAGTCCTTCCATGCTGCATTCGTTTTACATCCCTTACGGAACGCTTGATACTGCTACAGTATTTGACATCCTGAAACAGTACTTTTTAGGCAATGGTATTGATAGCATTATAGCTTTGAGCACACTGATTATGGTTGTTATATCTCCAATCGTTATCGCAAAATACTTTGCTAAAAAAACTACTTGGACCATCTATCTTGCTTTCATTTTACTATTGTCTTTGTTATGTTTTAGCTCGCCTCAATACCGATTTTATGTTCATTTTACTATCTTCTTTGGTTTGTTGTTATTAACTCTTCTATTATCCAATAAGAAACTAATCGTTCTATGTATTGAATTGAGCTTAGTTATAGTGGTAGTTTTAGTTTTTGTACCACTTTCATTTATTGGGTTAACCCAAAATAAATCACTGGCCGCTAACAGCACCTTTCATTTGGAAAACACTATTTTTCCGAAACCGAATACTAAGGAAAAAGAAATCTTTAAAAAAGCCAACAAAGGCGATTTAGATTACTATACTCCTACTGAATACTCTTTCTTTTGGATAACCGGCAATGGTGATTTACCTTGTGTTACTAGTGAGCAATTGGATTATTTTGAGACTAATTTTCACTACATTCCACAACTGCGCGGGCAAGACCTAAAAGATGGTTTTTATGCCCAAAAAGTAACGCCTCATGACTAAAGCCGAACTCAAAGATTTTCTGGAGGAAAAAGTGATTTTATACAACAATCCCAAGTTTATAGAAAGCGATCCTATCCAAATTCCGCATCAATTTTCACTGAAAGAAGACATTGAAATTGCCGGTTTTCTCACAGCTACTATTGCCTGGGGCAACCGAAAAATGATTATCAATAATGCTCAGAAATTAATGATTTTGATGGGCAATTCACCTTATGATTTTGTGATGGAGCATCAGGAGCATCATCTGGAATCACTCGAAACATTTGTTCACCGGACATTCAACAGCCAGGATTGCATCACGTTTATCAAAGCACTGCAAAATATATATCGCAATCATAACGGACTCGAAGCGGCTTTCGCAAAAAACCAACTGCCACTTTCCATGCAGGACAGCATTAGCACTTTTAAAAAATTATTCTTCGAAGTAAATCATCAACAGCGAACAACCAAACACGTTTCGGATCCTACTGCCGGTTCGGCTGCCAAACGACTTAACATGTTTTTGCGATGGATGGTTCGCGATGACAATAAAGGCGTTGATTTTGGTATCTGGAAAAGCATTCCCACAGCAGCACTCTCGTGTCCGCTCGATGTACATTCAGGCAACGTTGCTAGAAAACTAGGTTTACTCACCCGAAAGCAAAATGACGGCAAAGCGCTTTTCGAATTGGATACAGCATTACGTCAATTAGACGCCAAAGATCCTGTAAAATATGATTTTGCACTCTTCGGGTTGGGCGTTTTTGAAGGTTTCTAAAAATAAAAAGGCAACCCAACGGATTGCCCTTTCAGTATAGTCAGTAAAGTTATTTTACTTTTTTGACGCCGTCGGTGTAGCTGCCGGTGGTGGAGGCATGCAGGGCATGTCTGAATTGTAGCAATCCCTGAACAATTTCCATTGCCCTTTGTCTTTTTTATAGGCTACGATGGATTTCCCATGATCCAAATGATTCCCGTCTTTATCTGATATCGTCCAGTTACTTTCTTCCACCAAAAGGTTTTCATTTCCCCAAAGTCCGGTAGATTTTATTTCTAACTTGGCAACACCGCTTTTGAAATAATTTTCAATTTCGGTTTGTATGGCTGGCATTCCATCTTTTGAAGTGGTGTTTGGCGGCATAAATTTAGCATCGGCGGTATAACAATTTGCTACACCGCTGGCATCACCTTTGTTAAAAGCTTCGGTAAAAACAACCGTAAGACTGTCAATCGACTTTTGAGCCGCGGCCATGTCAAAAGATTTCATGACTTCTTTTTCTTCTTCTTTTTTACAACTTGTTGTTGTTAACAGAACAATTACAGTGCTACAAGCCAGTACTGTTCTTACTAGAGTGGTTCTTTTTTTCATTGGTATACTGTTTTGGTTTTTATTAAATTACGTTATGCACTTTAAAATTAGGTATTTATTATTTTATCACCGAAATCCTTTCTGCTTAATTATGAACAATTTAGGTTGACAATTTGGAAGCTATACCGTCAAAAAAGAATTCCTTACCTTTGCCGCAAATTACACCCATAATGAGCACTTTCGAGCAATTCAATCTTCCAAAATCACTTCAAAAAGCCGTTGACAGTCTTGGGCTTACTACCCCAACACCCATTCAGGAAAAATCCTTTTCGGTCATTATGTCGGGTCGCGATATGATGGGAATTGCCCAAACCGGTACCGGAAAAACCTTTGCCTACTTATTACCCATTCTGAAACAATGGAAATTTGTAGCAACAGACACGCCCAGAGTTGTCATTTTAGTTCCAACACGTGAATTGGTGGTACAGGTAGCTGCCGAGGTCGAGAAACTAACCCAATTCATGTCGGTAAGAACCCTTGGGGTTTATGGTGGGGTGAACATCAATACACAGAAAAAAGCAGTCTACAGTGGTGTAGATGTTCTAGTAGGAACGCCGGGACGTATAATGGATTTGGCTTTGGATAACGTGATTCGCTTTGATAGTCTGCAAAAATTAATCATTGACGAATTTGATGAAATCTTGAATTTAGGCTTCCGCTCGCAAGTAACTTCTATCTTAACGATGATAACAACCAAACGTCAAAACATTCTGTTCTCAGCAACAATGACGGATGAAGTGGATGAAATGCTGGAAGAATATTTTGAATTCCCGGAAGAAGTTTCTTTGGCGCCAAGCGGTACTCCTTTGGAGCAAATTGAACAATTGGGATACAAAGTACCGAACTTTTTGACGAAAGTCAATTTGATACTTGAATTACTAAAAGAGGAAGCTTTTGAAAGAGTGTTACTTTTTGTCAACAATAAAAAAACAGCAGACTTACTTTCAGATAAAATTGAAGAGTTTTACCCGAATGAGTTTGGAACCATTCACTCCAACAAATCACAGAACTATCGTTTGCAAACCATGGCCAGCTTCCAAGCCGGTGAAATTCGAGGGATTGTCACTACCGATGTAATGGCAAGAGGTTTGGATATTTCGGATGTTACCCATGTTATCAACGTAGAGTTTTCGGAGGTTCCGGAACAATACATTCACCGTATTGGTAGAACCGGTCGTGCCGATAAATCGGGGATTGCTATCAGTTTGATTAGTCCGAGAGAAGAAGAAATCATGATTGAAGCGGAAGTGTTGATGGAAAAAGAAATTCAATTCATTCCGATGCCCACAACTGTTGAAGTTGCCGTTCGTTTGTTAGAATTTGAAAAAGACAAAAAGAAACAGATGAAGTTTTTGTTGAAAAAACCAAAGCTGGAAGGTGGCGCGTCTCATCATGAGAAAATTGCCAAAAACAAAAAGGTAAACCTAGGCGGACCATCAAAAACTAAAAAGAAAACCGGAACTTCAGTGAACCGAAATATCTTAAAAAACAGAGCCGCCAAAAGAAAGAAAAAGTAGTCTCAGTGCGCAGCTTTGGCATCCACAAAAATTTTGTAAACTGTGACTGAAAACTGAAAACTATAATTATCTTTGACAAACTTTAGATAAATGCAATTCAAACACCCCGAAATTCTGTATTTCCTTTTCTTATTGGTTATCCCAATTTTGGTGCATTTATTTCAATTACGTCGTTTCAAGAAAGAATATTTCACCAACGTACAATTCCTTAAAGAACTTTCCATACAAACCCGTAAAAGTTCGACCATCAAAAAATGGCTGTTGCTTTTTACCCGATTATTGCTCCTCGCCTGCTTGATATTGGCTTTTTCCCAACCTTTTTTCACCGCCAAAGACAGCAAAAAAGCCACGAATGAAATGTATATCATTCTGGACAATTCGTATAGTATGCAAGCCAAAGGCAAAAAAGGAGAATTACTAAAACGTGCCGTGCAGGATTTGCTGGAACACACGCCGGAAGCACAGAATTTTTCCTTAATCACAAATTCCGAAACCTATTGGAATACGGATATCAAAGCGGCTCAAAAAGATTTACAGGATTTAAAATACAGCGCTACTCCTTTCCAATTAGAGAATCTGATTGCCAAAGTCAATGCCCGAAAATCGGCTTTTAATAAAGACATTATTGTCATTACCGATGCCGTTGGTTTGGAAGAAAAACAGACTAAAAGTTTCCGAAAAGAAGACAATGTCTATTTCATTATTCCCGAAGCAGAACAGAAGAATAATATTGCCATTGACAGCGTTTACATTCAACAAACATTAGACAGCTTTTATGAAATTGGCGTCAAACTCTCCGCTAATGGAGAAGATTTTAAAGAGGTGCCAATTGCTTTGTACAATAAAAACAAGCTAATTGCAAAAACCTTACTCAACTTCGATGCGAGGACCAAAACCATCAACTTTACCATTCCAAAAGAAGATTTCCACGGTTATGTTTCGATAACCGATAAAGGTTTGGCTTATGATAACACTTATTATTTCAGCATTTCCAAGCCAAGTAAAACGAATGTGATTAGCATTGGGGATGCCGATAAGAGTTCCTTTTTATCCAGAATTTATACCGCTGACGAGTTTACTTATACCAATTTTCCTTTAGCCAATTTAGATTATAATTTATTGGAAAAACAGGATGCCATTGTGTTGAATGAACTAAAAGAAATTCCGCAAGCTTTGCAAACTACTTTAAAATCGTTTGTAAATAAAGGCGGAAATCTGGTTGTCATTCCCGCTCAGGAAAGTAATGTGACAATTATGAATTCGTTCCTGGCTAACTTTGGAGCCATCCAATTGAAAGCAGCTACCATGACTGAAAAGAAAGTCACAAAAATTAACTTCAACCATCCCTTATTCAGTAAGGTTTTTGAAAAGAAGATTGATAATTTTCAATATCCGTCAACAAAAAATTCGTTTGGTTTGAGTAGTACCACACCTTCCATTTTGACTTATGAAGATCAAAGTGCTTTCCTGACATCGGTAGCCAATCCTTTATCCTCAATCTATGTTTTTGCAGCGCCGATTAATAAAACCAATAGTAATTTCCAAAACTCTCCGCTAATCGTACCAACGTTTTACAACATGGCACAAAACACACAGAAAACTGGTGTAAACGCTATGACCATTGGCGAAAGCCAGCCTTTTGTGGTGGATGCTTTAGTAGCCAAAGATGAAATTTTAACTGTAAAAAATGCCACCGAAAGTTTTATTCCGGTGCAGCAATTATTGAATACTAAAGTCAAAATGACTTTTAATGACAACCCAACGGAAGCCGGAAATTTTGGTATCTTTAACGGAGCTAATTTGGTGCAAAACATCAGCTTTAATTACAATCGAACGGAAAGCAACTTGGCATTGGCCAACCCTGAGGCAGCAGCTAATTTCAAAGAAATTGACGATATAGAAACGGTTTTCAACACCATACAAACCGACCGAACCGATACGCAAATCTGGAAATGGTTTGTGATGCTCACCCTACTCTTTTTAGCCTTAGAATTGCTCATTCAAAAATTTGTAAAATGAATCTAATCATTCGAAAAGCAACCATTGTAGATCCAAAAAGTCCTTTTCATCAGCAAACCGTTGATTTGAAAATCACCGATGGGATTATCGAAGAAATAGGCCATTCCATTCTGAATATTGAAACCCATCAGGAATTTCAACAAGAGGGTTTACATGTTTCCCAAGGATGGTTTGACACTAGCGTTTCCTTAGGAGAACCGGGTTTTGAAGACCGGGAAACCATTGCCAACGGATTAGCCGTTGCTGCCAAAAGCGGCTTCACCGGAATTGCACTGCAACCTAACTCCTATCCGGTTATTGATAATCAGTCTCAAATCCATTTTGTAAAACAAAAAGCAGCCCATGCCGCCACCGATTTGTATCCGATTGGCGCTTTAACTAAAGGCAGTGAAGGCAATGATTTAGCGGAATTGTTTGATATGAAAAACGCCGGAGCTGTAGCTTTTGGGGATTATACTAAAAGTTTGGCCAATGCAAATTTGCTCAAAATTGGTTTACAATATGTGCAGGATTTTAATGGATTACTGATTGCGTTTTCTCAAGATGAAAGCATCAAAGGAAGCGGTGTTGCCAATGAAGGCATAGCATCCACAAGATTAGGATTAAAAGGGATTCCCAACTTAGCGGAAGAATTGATAGTGGCCCGCAATTTATTTTTATTAGAATATACCGGAGGAAAATTGCATATTCCAACCATTTCAACTGCAAAATCGGTAGCCTTAATCAAAGAAGCTAAAGCTAAAGGATTGAACGTGACTTGTAGCGTTGCTGTACATCATTTAGTGCTAACCGATGAAAAACTGGAAAGCTTTGATACCCGATACAAAGTAACCCCGCCTTTGCGCAATGAAGTTGACCGAAAAGCATTGATTGCCGGTATTTTAGACAACACCATTGATTGCATCACGAGTGATCACAATCCAATAGACATTGAACATAAAAAGATGGAATTTGATTTGGCTAAAAACGGCACCATCGGATTGGAAAGTGTCTTCGGAGCTTTATTGACGGTATTACCTTTGGAGAAAACAATAGAGAAATTGACTTCCGGTAAGTCTATTTTTTCAATTGAAAATGAAGTAATTAAAGAAAAAAATAAAGCCAATTTGACTTTGTTTGGAATCGATACAGATTGGACATTTACGAAAGAACATATTTTATCAAAATCGAAAAATTCCGCTTTCCTTGGACAGCAAATGAAAGGCAAAGCCATCGGAATTTACAACAATCAAAACTTACAACTCCATGGATAAACAAACCATAGACGAAGGCAAATCAATTGCGATTACAAGCTATATTTTAATTATTGGTGTCTTGATTGCACTTTCAATGAACTCTGAAAATAAGAATCCGTTTGCTTCTTTTCATATCAGACAAGGATTAGGACTAACATTGACTTTTATAATTCTTGGGGTTTCGATAAGTAGTTTTGAAAGTATTTTGGTAGCCGCTCCCATGTGGATTTTCATATCTGTCTTGACTATTTATGGAATATTTACAGCAGCTAAAGGAGAAACTACACCACTTCCATTATTAGGTAATTTATTTCAGAAATGGTTTAAAACAATCTGATGAAAATAATAAGTCTTTCAGTATTATGCTGTTTTCTGTTAGCTTTTTGCCGGAAATCAAAAACGGAATGTTGTGCTAATGCTTCAAAAAAGGACACTATAGTAACTGAAACCCTTCCAAAACTATACTTAACTGGTGATTTTGATGGTGATAAAAAAACCGATACTTTAAACCAGTTTTTTATGTCTGCTGAATTTCCTGAAGCGATGAACGAAGTTACGTTTGGATATTCTAATGATGACGAATACCAATCTGATAAAATTGACTATTTCTTTAAACACGACATCAATGCGTTCATAAAGTCAAACAGTCAAAAGTTTAACAGTCTTAACCTTGGCGTTTGCTTTGGGGCCTTTTGTTTGATAAACCTTGGCGATATAAACAATGACGGAAAAGATGAGATTGCAATATGCATCGACTATTGTGATTACAGTCTTTTGAACAGCTGCGAGATTTATAGTTATTGCGATAACGACTGGAAACAATTAAAGCAATTCAATGTTAATGAAAATGCTTTTACCTTTGGAAAAGAGGAAGCCATAGACCAAAGTAAAATAAGGGACTACTTAGAAAAAAAGGATGGTAAATGGTATTATATGGATTATTTTGAATGGTTTGACAATGATTCGAAAGAAAAACCAACTCCTATGCGCCCCTTGAAAATTAAAAAATGTAATTAAAAGAATATGACACTTTATCACTTAGTCAGAGAACCCAAAATAAAAAAAGACAAAAACCCTTTACTCCTATTGCTTCACGGATATGGCAGTAACGAAGAAGATTTGTTTTCGTTTGCCAATGAATTACCCGATGAGTATTTCGTGATTTCAGCTCGTGCTCCTTATGATATGATGTATGGTAGCTATGCGTGGTACGCCATCAATTTTGATGCGGATGAAAACAAGTTTTCCGATATTGGACAGGCCAGAGCGTCGCGGGATATCATCGCCAATTTTATTGATGAATTAGTGGCTAATTATCCTATTGATGCGAAAAAAGTAACGCTGATTGGCTTCAGTCAGGGTTGTATTTTGAGTTATGCTGTGGCTTTATCTTACCCGGAAAAAGTGCAACGTGTTGTAGCCATGAGCGGTTATTTAAATACCGAAATCGCTGTGGATGATTTTGCTGAAAATGACTTAAGTACTTTAAGAATCTTTGCCTCGCACGGAACGGTTGACCAGGTAATTCCGGTAGAATGGGCCCGCAAATCCATTCCCGTGATTGAAAAGTTAGGGATTAACATTGTTTATAAAGAATATCCTGTTGGCCACGGCGTAGCACCACAAAACTTCTTTGATTTTAAAAATTGGTTAGCATTATAAAACAAAAAAGGTCTTGAAATTCAAGACCTTTTTTATTATTGTTCGGTATCTGTTTCCGTTACTTTTTTTCCTATTTCACCATCACCGGCAAACTTACTTTCAGCTCCTTTTTTCAAGACATATCCTTTCCAGGGAACCAATTGCCAATCTTTAAAAATCCAAGGCTTCCCTTCAGCGCTTCTTGATAAAACGATTGATGTTGTATCATTAGGCAGGAAAACTTCTGCCTGTTTGGCATCTTCACTAAAAAGTACATAAGCGCTCAGCGTTTCATCTTCATTATCCGGTTTATCCATCGGATTCAATTGAATTCCGGAAAACCCTTTTACGCATTCTTTATTGACTTTTGACCAAATATATCCTGCTGATGCCAAACAACCGTTTTCATCTTTATCGTTAACAACTGTTGAATCTTTGGCGGTTGCGTTAGGTTTTCCAGCTTCCGTTTCCTCTTCCTTTTGATCCGTTAGCTTACAGGAATAAACCGCTAAGACCAATACAAAAAGTGTAATTATTTTTTTCATCTGCTACTAGGTATAAATGGCTAATTTAATTCTTTTGGATATAAATAAGTATCCATGATTTCAAAAGAAATTGTTTGATCATCATTCACAAAATATTTTAGCATCACCTCGCCCCAAAGAACGCCATTACTGTAGTCAGCAATAATCCATCGATGGTTTAAAATCTTTAACTTGTTGATGATAAATTTTTGCTCTCCCATTTTGATTTGACCGGTATAAACATTTCCTTCTTTGCTGTCGTTATAAGCCAACAAAGCTTGTTTTACTTTTTCAGCAAAAGCGGGCAAATCATTTTGATTCAAATAATTCTGCGCCCTGTTATTGTTTTCTAGAGCAAAATAATTCTCATCGTACATTTTATCAGACAAATGCGCAATACTGTCAGTTAGCTTTTTGTTTCTTTCTGTCAATGTCTTTAATTCACTGCCATCTTTGGAGGAAAAATATTTATACGTGAAAATATTCATCAACAAGGCAATGATAAAAAGATAGAGAAATAATGCTTTTTTCATACTGTTATAAAGTAATTTTTAAATTATCATAAGCCAAAAAAACATTCGGCGGTAATCGTTTTTGAACTTCTTCATGAAAACCCAAAAGATGGCTGATATGCGTCAGATAAGCTCTTTCCGGCTGTACCAAATGTATAAAATCTAACGCATCCTGCAAACTAAAATGTGAATGATGTGGTTCCTCGCGCAAGGCATTCACAACCAATACTTTTGCACCTTTGAGTTTTTCAATTTCAGAATTTGCAATAAATTTTACATCCGTTAAATATACAAAATCCTGTATGCGATAACCCAAAACGGGAAGATCCCCATGATTTACATCAATCGGAATGATTTTGGTGGAGCCAATTTCAAAATCTTCATTGTTCTTTACTTCAAATGTTTCCACGCCGGGAGCGCCCGGATATTTGTTTTCGGTTTCAAAAATATAGCCAAATCGAAGGCGCAAGTTCTCTAAAACCCGTAAATGAGCATAAATAGGAATATCCTTTTTTTGACGAAAGAAAAACGGCCGTATATCGTCCAATCCGGCTGTATGATCGGAATGCTCGTGGGTGAAGAGTATGGCATCTAGTTTAGGACAATCCGAGGTCAACATTTGCTGCCTAAAATCAGGGCCGCAATCAATAACGATGGAATTATCATCCCAGGTTATCCAAACCGATACCCGTAACCGCTTGTCTTTCAAATCGGAGCTTTTGCACACAGGATGAGTACTTCCAATCACTGGAATGCCTTGAGATGTTCCGGTACCGAGAAAATAAACTTGCATCATAGCACGGTTTTTGATATAATAATTTTGAAGTCTGACTTTAAAAGGAATTAATTACAAAAATAGACTTAATTATCTTTTTATAAAATAGCTATTTTACTAACTTTGCAAAGTATATAAACTACTATGGACAATATTGTTTCTATTATTAAATTGAAAGGCGATAAAGCCATTGAACAGATTCCTGCTATCAAAGATAAGGCTTTGCGAATAAACCTGAATGAAAACATTTACGGAACGTTTGCAGAAATTGGCGCCGGACAAGAAACCGTAAGACATTTTTTCAGAGCCGGTGGATCTTCGGGAACAATCGCAAAAGCAATGTCGGCTTATGACAAAGATTTTAGTGATGCTATTTATGGAATTGAAGATGATGGTCGTTATGTAACGGAAAGCCGTTTAAAACAAATGCTTACGCATGAAGTGGATTTGATTGAACAGCGTTTAAAAAGAGACAAACATCCTAATAAAATTTTCTTCAGTTATGCCAATACTGTAGCCACTATTGATTTTGCTAAGCAATTCAAAGGTCATGGTTGGGTTGGAATAAAATACCAAGTAGAACCGGATGAAGATTATAATGAAATCACACTGCACATTCGTTTCAAAGAAACCGATGCAAGATTACAACAAGAAACCTTGGGAATATTAGGCGTAAATCTAATTTATGGAGCCTATTACAAGTATAATGATCCTAAAAAATTGTTGCGCTATCTCTACGACCATTTAGATAAAGACCAATTAGAAATTGATACCATTAACTTCTCAGGACCTCGTTTTGCTAATGTTGACAATCGTTTGATGAGTTTGCAATTGGTTAAAAACGGCATGACCGATGCGGTGATGTTTGGCCCTGATGGAAAAAACATACTGCCTGCTTCTATTCTATACAAGAAAAATATCTTAGCACTCCGAGGAAGTTTCCGCCCGGTTACTCAAGTAAATATGGACATGTATGAGAAATCATTAAAAATGTTCCTTGAGGAAAACAAAGTAGAAAAGGACAATGCTTTGGTAATCTTTGAAATCACATTATCAAATCTTCGCTCGGAAGGTGAAATTGACGAAAGAGATTTTATGGACAGAGCCGAATTACTTTGTTCACTTGGACAAACGGTAATGATTTCTAACTTCCAGGAATATTATAAAGTGGTAGAATATTTCTCCAGCTATACCAAAGCGCGTATGGGATTGGCTATGGGAGTGAACAACCTAATTGATATTTTTGACGAAAAATACTATCGCCATTTGAGTGGTGGGATCTTGGAAGCTTTCGGTAAATTATTCTACCGTGATTTAAAAGTATTCCTGTATCCGATGGAAGATGAAAATGGAGAAATCATAAATTCTCAAAACTTAAAAGTACATCCGCGTATGAAAGAATTGTACAAATTCTTCGCCTACAACGGAAAAGTGGTTGACATTACTGATTTTGATAAAGAACACTTGAAAATTTTCTCCAGAGAAGTACTGAAAATGATTAGTTCAGGAACACCAGGTTGGGAAAAATTATTACCCGAAGGTATCGCTGAAATTATTAAGCTTCACCAACTCTTTGGTTACAACCCAAATAATGTGTTACAAAACGCATAAACAAAATAAAAGTAAAAAAGCCAAGAGTACTTCTTGGCTTTTTTGTTTGATACTATTTCAAAATCTGCGCTGCGTGGGCTTTGGTCTTAACATCTGAAATCACTTCATCAATGATCCCTTCCTCGTTGATTACAAATGTGGTTCGGTGAATACCATCATACTCTCTTCCCATAAATTTCTTTGGTCCCCAAACACCAAAAGCATTGATAACCGATTTATCTTCATCAGCCAGTAACGGAAAAGGAAAATCAAACTTAGTTTTGAATTTGGCTTGCGCTTTGGCACTATCAGCACTAACGCCCAGCAAAGCATAGTTGTTAGCTTTAAATCGCTCAAAATTATCTCTCAAATCACAAGCTTCAGCCGTGCATCCGGGTGTGTCAGCTTTGGGATAAAAGAAAACAACCAATTTCTTTCCTTTATAATCTGCAAGTGCATGAAGGTTTCCGTCCTGATCTGTTCCTGAGAATTGAGGTGCTTTATCGCCTTTTTGTAGTGTTGTCATATTTTTGATGTATAAGTTTTATAAATTTACATTCAAATTTAAACTAAAATGACCAAACAAGAACGTGCAACATTTGTTATAAATACGTTAAAAGAATTCTATCCACAAATCCCGATTCCGCTTGACCACAAAGACCCTTATACATTACTGATTGCCGTATTGCTTTCGGCACAATGTACTGATGTTCGCGTCAATCAGATTACACCTTTGCTTTTTGCCAAAGCGGATAACCCGTATGATATGATTAAACTTTCCGTTGAGGAAATTAAGGAAATTATCCGTCCGTGTGGTTTATCGCCGATGAAGTCCAAAGGGATTTTTGGTTTGTCACAAATTTTAATCGAAAAGCACAACGGTCAAGTGCCACAAAGTTTCGAAGCTTTGGAGGAATTACCAGCCGTTGGTCATAAAACAGCCAGTGTAGTAATGTCACAGGCATTCGGAGTTCCGGCCTTTCCCGTAGACACTCATATCCACCGACTAATGTATCGCTGGAATTTAACCAATGGCAAAAATGTACAACAAACTGAAAAAGATGCCAAAGCTATTTTTCCGAGAGCACTGTGGAATGAGTTGCATCTGCAGATTATTTGGTATGGAAGAGAATATTCTCCGGCTCGTGGCTGGGATTTAGAAAAGGATCCGATAACCAAAACCATTGGCAGAAAATCCGTTTTGGATGAATATTATAAAAAAACATCCCGATAAATTATCGGGATGTTTCTTAATTAGCAATAGATTCGAAGTTCATGTTGCCTACTTTGATAATATTCAATGCACAAGAATATTGAAGTATTAAACGTATTGTTTCTTTTTTTGGTAACATTTTTTTAGTTGCTAATTTTCTTTTAGAGTAAAGTTTTGCCATATAAATAATCAAGTTTGATTTTGTTTATATAATAACGCAATATTTTACTTTTTATTGTTTAAGAAGGCAAATAAATTTTATTTTTTTCAATCACTTTTCTCAAATTAGTTATGGCATAACGCATTCTTCCTAGCGAAGTATTAACGCTAACACCAGTGAAATCAGCTATTTCTTTGAAGCTCATGTCTAAAAAATAACGCATCATAATTACTTCTTTTTGGTCATGCGGCAATTCTTCAATGATGTTTTTTAAATCAATTTCTATTTGTTCTTTGATCAAACTTTTTTCGATATTCGGAGAGTTATCAGTAATTCTTGAAAAAATCAATAATTCATCCGTATCGCGATTCAATGGCATTTTTTTATCATTTCTGAATTTGTCAATAATTAAATTACTGGCAATACGCAAAACCCATGACAGAAATTTACCTTCTTCATTATAGTATTTCTTGGTTTTGAGTGTGTGGATTACTTTAAAGAATGTTTCCTGGAAAATATCTTCCGTAACATCTCTATCCGAAACCTTCGAATAGATATAACCGTAAATTTTGGATTGGTGCCTATTAATTAATATTGCCAAAGCGTTTTCATCGCCAGCAATGTACTTGTCTACTAATAGAGCATCAGGAAGTTGGGATTTAGCCATAATATTACCTTTTAGTAAGGGTTAAAAAGAGAGTTTTTAATCTAAAAAGTAATGGTTTGCTATAGGCTAATTTTTATTTGTGAATTATTTATGAACCAAATTTAACATAATTTTAAACAAATAAACAAATTTATTTTCAAAAATTAACAAAATAAGATTCAATGAGTTACCTTACTACTGATAGACTCTGATATAATCGATACTATATTCTTGTGGAAAAATACTGTCATCTACATCATGACCTCCGAAATTTCCTCCAACGGCTACATTCACGATAAAGAAAAATGGCTGATTGAATGGCCAGGTATCTTCATTCTTATCTTTCGGCTGAAAAGTGTATACGGAAACATCATCTACAAAAAACTCGATTTTGTCTTTTGTCCAGTCGATGGCATAAACATGATACCCGTCTTCTATCTTTGGAAAAACTGTTTTCTTGGTATTAATTGTATTTCCGTGACTGGCTTCGGTATGTATGGAAGTGTAAACGGTGTGAGGGTCTCTCCCTACATATTCTAAAATGTCTATTTCACCGCTTTTGGGCCAACCTACTCTGCTGATATTAGAACCTAACATCCAATATGCCGGCCAAATTCCTTTGCCTATTGGCAGTTTAGCTCTGGCTTCCATTCGGCCATATTGAAATTCTTTTTTCCCGGCTGTAGTTATTCTGGTTGAAGTGTACTGATCTCCTTCTTTCTTAATTGTAATAACCAGGTTACCGTCTTTAAGCACTTGATTGGTATTGGTATAAACTTGTTTTTCATTATTTCCCCAACCACAATTGTTTGGGCAACCATTACCCAATTCGAAATTCCAGACCTTTTCATCCAATTGCTTCCCATTGAAATTTTCTTCCCAAACCAATTTGCGTTTTTCCTTTTGCGCTATACAAAAGGCAGAGCTTAACAACAGTAATGCTACAAGTTTTTTCATTTTAAAATATAACTAAGGAATTAATTCAAAAGTACTGTTTAAACGAATATCAGCCGACGAAGAACCAATCATTAGATTAAAATCGCCAGGTTCAGATTTGAACTCAAGCTTTTGATTGTAAAAAGCTAACTTTTGATTGTCAATGACAAACTTAATTGTTTTGGTTTCGCCAGCGGTCAGTTTTATTTTTTGGAAATCTTTCAGTTCCTCAATTGGTCTGACAACGGAACCAAACTTATCCTGAAGATACAATTGAACCACTTCTTCTCCGGCGTATTTACCGGTATTGGTGATATCTAAAGTTACTTGAATTGTTTCATTCGGTTTCATTTTTGATTTGGATAATTTCAAATTTGAATACTCAAAAGTCGTATAACTCAAACCATAACCAAAAGGAAACTTAGGGGTATTAGGCAAATCGATATAAGCTGATTTGTAAATTTTGTCTTCATTAATAGATGGCCTTCCCGTGCTGAAATGATTGTAATAAATCGGAATCTGCCCTTCTTCTCTCGGAAACGACATCGGTAACTTGCCCGAAGGATTGTAATCGCCAAACAACACATCTGCAATGGCATTTCCGGCTTCGGAACCCAACCACCAGGTATAGACTATCGTTGGCATATTATCGGCTGTCCAGTTGAAAATTAATGGTCTTCCAGCATTTATCAAAATCACAATTGGTTTTCCGGTTTTTTGCAGTTCTTTAATCAAATCTTCTTGGATACCAGGCAAATGAATATTGCTGCGGCTTTTGGCTTCACCACTCATATTCCAACGCTCTCCAATGCTTAAAACAACCACATCGGCTTGGTTAGCCACATCAATCGCTTCCTGAAAACCAGCTTTACTTTTGTCTTCTACACCACAACCTTTGGCATAAAGTAATTTAGTTGTTTTGCCTACTTTATTTTCCAGACCTTCCCATTGCGAAACGATGTAAGTCGAATCAACATCCTTTAAATCCACCGCCCAAAAACCGTGATTGGCTCTTTTTAATTTCACCATTGGTCCGATAAAAGCAATCGTTTTGGTTTCTTTCGAAAGTGGTAAAACATGCTGTTCATTTTTAAGCAGTACTATACTTTTTGCTGCCACTTCACGGGCAATTTTGGTATGTTCAGGATTGTTTAATTCTGTTTCTTGTCTTTCTTTATTGCAATATTTGAAAGGATCATCAAACAATCCCAATTCGAATTTCTTTTTAAGAATGCGTTTTACCGCTTCGTCAACAGTAGCTATCGGTACTTTATTTTCTTTGACTAATTGTGCCAAATTATTGCGATACGCGTTGCTTTCCATATCCATGTCATTACCGGCCATGATGGCTTTTTGAGCGGCTTCTTTACCATCCTTACAGTAGCCGTGTGCAATCATTTCGCCAATGGAACCCCAATCGGAGACCACAAACCCCGAGAACTTCCATTTTCCTTTTAAAATGTCGCGCTGAATGTACTTATTTGCCGTGGCCGGAATGCCATTGATATCATTAAACGAATTCATAAAAGTGGCAGCTCCCGCATCAACCGCTGCTTTGAATGGTGGTAAATAAGTTTCCCACAACATTCTGTCACTCAAATCCACTGAGTTGTACTCTCGACCACCAACAGCGAGTCCATAGGCTGCAAAATGTTTGGCACAAGCCATCACCGAATTCAAATCGCCTAGCTTATTCCCTTGGAATCCTTTTACTCGGGCATAAGCAATTTTGGAACCTAAATAAGTATCCTCACCAGCTCCTTCCATCACTCTTCCCCATCTTGGATCGCGTGAAATATCTACCATAGGCGCAAACGTCCAATGAATCCCAGATGCGGCTGCTTCCGTTGCAGCTATTCTTGCCGAAAGTTCCATAGCCGATAAGTCCCAACTGGCAGCTTCGCCCAATGGAATTGGAAAGGTAGTTTTGTGTCCGTGAATCACATCCAGTCCGAATAGCAAAGGAATTTTCAAACGCGATTGCATTGCCAACTCTTGGTATTGCCGAGTGTATTGGTACCCAATGATATTAAGCATGGACCCAATTTTTCCGGCTTTGATTTCTTCTTGTTTGTTAGGATTAATCGTTAACGGACCGGTAATTGTATTGTCACCGGAATACTGATTGAGTTGTCCTATCTTTTCTTCCAAAGTCATCTTTTTCAGCAGAGCATCCACTTTTTGGTCAATTGTTTTTTGCTGAGAAAAGCCTAAAAAAGATGAGGTTAAAAATACTATGGCAATTATATTCTTCATATTCTACTGCTATTTTTTAGTTTGGGGTGTTTTAAATTCAATATAATTGAGGTTGAAATTTCCTTTTTCGAAGTAAATTCTAACCTTGTTTATTCCTTTTTTTAGGGTAATTGTATTTAAGGATACTGTTTTCCATACCGCATTTCCACCGGAGCTTGGAAGTGTAATTTCCGTTGATAACTTATTTCCTTTCTCGTCCGTCAAATACAACTTCCCTCCTGCTGTCTTATTAGAATAACGAATGAGCGCTTCAAATGTTTTAGCCTCTGCCAAATCAAAAGTATACTGCAGCCACTCGCCTGCTTCTATATAACTTACAGCATATCCGTTACTGATTTTATCATTACATTTTTGAATATCAACTCCATCATTTCGCATTTGATTGCCGCTATTCCATTCGGTATGTTTTCCATTGGCTACCCAATAATTAGCCACATCTTTATCAAAATAGGCCTGATTAACTGTTCCTAAATCATATTCCGAAGCAAATACTTTTCCAGGTAATACATGTTTTTTGAATGGCAACGTTTCAGCATTTTGTACTTGACGGAACATGGCATCAATAACGTCGTGCTTTATGATAACATTTTCCAATTTGTAGTTTTCTGCCATTTGCATCAATATAGCTTTGGCTTCTTCAACTGAGGGTTTATCTTTCCCCGTTTTCCAATATTTCAGAAGCTTTTTATACCCTTCGGTTTCTTTTACAGAAGTTACGCCGGCTATATTATCTATTTTTTTCATGGGCCAAAAAGCCCAACCGATATTGTTGGATTCCATTAAACTGATGGCGTCTTTGAACCAAACATTCGAATTTTCGCCACTTTCGCCTAGCCAAATCGGAACATTTTGTTCTTTTCGGTAATCCAGCATTTGTTGGATACTGGCCACATCATTGTAATTCCAATATTTGTGAAAACTCAGCGCTATGTTTTCATCCCAAAGTGGGAACATTCCTTTATAGTTATTGCCCCAGCAGTTGCCTTCAATAACAATCAAATGATTGGGATCAACTTCTCTGATGGCTTTAGTAATTCTGATTTGCAAAGCTCTCAAAGGCTCATTTTTGGTCTCATCGCACCCATTTTGATTGGTACCCGAAAAATTCCAGTTGGGCTCATTGATAATATCATAACCTCCAATCCAGGGTTTGTCTTTGTAATGATTGGCCATTTTTTTCCAAAAGGCAACCATCTTATCCTGATTAACGGTACTTTCCCAAAGCGATGGTTTTGAGGCATCAGCATCCGAAATATTAGCGTCTTTTCCTTGGCCACCCGGTGCAGCATGAAGATCAAGTATCAAATACATCTTATTGGCTTCGCACCAACTTAAAAGATTATCCGTCATTGTGAATCCTTCTTCCAACCAAGTATTTTCACCAGCAGTTGCTTCTTTTTCAATCGGCAAAGTGTATAAATTGTAATGCATTGGTAACCGAATGGAATTGAATCCCCAAGCGGCTAACGAATCTACATCCCGTTTCGTAAGGCCGTTTTTTTTATAAGCTTTATAGAATTCCTCTGCATTTGTCTCACCGATTAAGTCGGTGATTTTTTGTTTGATTTGGTATTGTGGCCCGGCAAAATCAGCGGTTTTGAGCATGTAGCCTTCCTGAACCATTAATCCACCAATGCCAAGACCCCGCAAGAGCACATTATTTCCATTGCCATCAACAATCTTTTGTCCGTCGCGGTGCAAAAAACCTTGACTGTAGGCTGTCATTGATGCTACCAATAAAAAAAGTACACTGCAGCTTTTTATTGGTAACGGTTTGAAAGTTGAACGATTCATTTAGGTAGGTTTGGGTTTGTTAATAAACTAATGTCTGGATGGCATTAGGCAGAATAGTTACTTCGGTAGCGGTGTTTCCGATACATAAGTTGTAAGTGATTTTTAAGTTGCTTTGATTCATAACGACCGTAACCACTTTTCCATCAGGATTGATAAAGGAAGTTGTCAGCAATTGACTTCTACTGGCTGCACTACTAATTCTTTTTGCGCCTTTAGCGATAAATTTTGAGAAATGACCAATAAAATAATACGATGGTGTATAAATTAGTTCTCCGGTTTTAGTATCTCCGTGAATAGGGGCAAAACAGAAATTTTGAACGTGGTTGGGACCACCGTTTTGGTCTAATAAAATATTCCAATCTGTCCAGGCAACCGTTCCGTTATTGAAATCGTTTATCATGGATTTTCCGTAACGCTCTCCGTTTTTCCAGAGTTGGTATTTTTTGGCGTCAAAACTTTCAACACAGCCTTCGGTAAACATTAGACTTTTGGATGGATACATTTCGTTCACTTTGCCTACATTCTCATACATTTGTTCGCTACCGCTCCAGCTTTCATACCAATGAAAACCTATTCCCCAAACGTATTTTGCGGCTTCAGCATCTTCCAAAATAGTATTGGCTCGCTGTAACAACAAATCTCTGTTGTGATCCCAAACTGTAATTTTTTTATCGCCAAGACCTGATTTTTTTAATGTGGGTCCAAGGTAATTTTTAAGAAAATCTCGTTCATCAGCCGCAGAGAAAATACAGGATTCCCAACGTTGTTTAGCCATCGGTTCATTTTGAATGGTTAATCCCCAAACCGGAATACCTTCTTTTTGCAAGGCATTAATATATTTCACATAATAATTAGCCCAAGCCTGGTGATACTCTGGCAACAATTTTCCGCCGTGAAGCATATCATTGTTGTCTTTCATAAAAGCCGGTGGCGACCACGGACTGATATAAAGCGTAGCATCCTTTCCAATGGCAGTCAGAGCTTTTTTGATTAGTGGCAATCTAAATTGTTTGTCGTGATCTATATTGAAGGTTTTCAAATCTTTATCGCCATTTTCGATATACGTATATGTATCCGAACTGAAGTCACAGCTGTTCATGTTGGTACGCAACAAAGTATAACCAATTCCTTTGTCTTTTGAATAATAGGCATTCAGAAACTCTTGTTGTTTCGCCACTGGTAATTGAGCAAATACTTCAGCACTGGCATCTGTTATAGCTCCACCGATGCCTAAAAAAGTTTGATACTTCTTATTAGGATTAACAAAAATGCAGGTTTGTGTTTCCAGCGGTTGTTTTAATTCCTGAAACTGTAAATTATCCGTTTTTGACAAACGCAAATTGGTACTGTCGGCAGAAGTATAGACCGTTACCATCCGGTTTTTAGTGGAAAATGGCAGTGGTTTTGATTTCTTATTTTGCTGAGCGAATCCAGCTAAAGAAAGTATTAAAAATAATATTGTTACTTTTTTCATCTTACATCATGTTTTAATTTCTTACCAAACAAAAGTTCCTACAGAACCCGCCTCTAAGGAAGCAGACACCCATTTACCATTGTACTTGATATTAAAAACTATTGGTGATCCTCCATCGTTTTCAGCCAATAGAACTTTTTTACCGGCTGGTGTTTTGAAAGCTACTGTGTTTAAATTTCCTAATTGGGTTGAGGCAATTCTGACTGACCCGGCAGGTACAAACTTTGAAGCATGAGCAATAATATAATAACCCACATTTCGTTCATAACTAAAGCTTCCCGTTATGGTTATAGCACCTTTGCAAGTAGTACAGCCGCCGCTGGTGTGTGGTCCAAATGAAGCATCATTGGCTAAATTCCATTCTAAAGCAGTTTTACTCCAATTGCGCATAGAACCTATGACCACATTTTTGATATGCCATTTCAAATCGCCATCAAAACTTCCGGTGGAAGCCGTGTACTGTTCGGTGAAGTATAAGTTTTTAGTTGGAAAAGCATTGTGAACTGTTGTCAAAGCCGAAATATCTCCAGCATACAGATGGAAAGCGGAACCATCAACAAATGAATTGGCAGTAGCATCTGATAAAACCGTGGTCGGATAGTCCGGTTTATCACAATTGTGATCGTAAGCGACTATTTTAGTTGTTAAACCGGCTGCTTGAAAAGCTGGTCCTAAATTGTTTTTAATAAAATCCGTTTGTTGTGATGCCAGCATCAATAAACTGGGATTATTATAAGGATTTAGCGGTTCATTTTGGGGTGTTATAGCATCAATATGGATTCCTTGGGCTTGCATAGCCTGAATGTATTTCACAAAATATTGTGCATAAACACCATAATACTGTGGCTGTAAACTACCGCCTATGGAGCTGTTATTATCTTTCATCCAAACCGGAGGCGACCAAGGGGCGGCCATAATTTTTATATTTGGATTAATTAATAAAATATCTTTTAATAATTGAATTAGCTGACTGTCAGCAGTTAAACTAAAGTTAGTTAAATTAACATCTGTCTGTCCAGTTGGCATGTCGTCATAAGAAAAAACAGTACTGTTCAAATCAGAAGCACCAATACTGATTCTTAGATAACTTACTGAAATAGCCGTTGCGGAAGAACCAAAAAGCTCTTGCAATAATTCGTCTTTTTTTGAAGTTCCTAATTGATTGATAGCTTGAGCACTTCCGCCGGTTAAGGTGTACCCAAATCCGTCAACACTTTGAAATAATTGAGTGTCATTTACTTCAATGTTGGGATAAATATTAGTAGTTGTATTGAATCCTAGAGTGGTCGTTTGTTTTTCGAGTTTAACGGTGCCATTAGCTTTCGTTAGCCAAAAATCAACATCATTTGTAGTAGGTGTAGGATTGGGAGTTGGAGTGGAACCATCCGATGATTGGGCACATCCGGTAAGTACTCCAAGTAGTGAGGCAAAAAAGAGTGATTGTATATTTTTTTGTGTTAGCATTGAATTGGGTTTGTTTTTTTGAAAAAAAATTCATCATAGCTTCTATTGGTTTGCTTATAGAAGCTATTGATGAACTTACTAATAACCTAAATAAAATATATTAATGATAAACATGAACGTAATCAACTTCAAGTGTGGCTGAGGTAAAATTGGGATCAATAGTTCCTCCAAAGTTTCCGCCCATGGCACAATTGAAAATAAAGAAAAAGGGATGATTAAATGGAACTCCGCTACTATTATTAAAAGAGTAAAATGGGACATTGTCCACATAAAATTTAATAATAGTAGACGACCATTCCAAAGAATAAACATGAAATTCGGTTGTTGCGTTTGCAATGGTAACTGTTGAACCATCACCATTGGCACCAGAGTGTCCGGGATGATGTAAAGTACCATAGATTTTGTTGAGATTATTCCCTACGTGTTCCATAATGTCTATTTCACCACAAGCAGGCCAAGCACTGGTTTCATAATTAGCTCCAAGCATCCAAAGTGCCGGCCAGGTACCAGCTCCTGCAGGAAGTTTAGCTCTGATGTCTACCCTTCCGTATTGGAGTGTAAACTTACTTTTGGTTGTAATTCTGGCGGAAGTATAATTGCTTCCGTTATATAGTTCTTTAATCGCTTTAATTTTTAAAACACCATTTTCAACAATGACATTTTCGGGTCTGCTGGTATAATATTGTTGTTCATTATTGCCCCAGCCTCCGGCTCCGATTTCATAGCCCCATTTGGAACTATCCGGAGCACCGGCAACATTAAATTCATCAGCCCAAGCCAATGTTGGTGTTACATAAACCGTAATCACTTTGGAAGTTGAAATAAATTTGGAACCATTATAAGCTGACACATAAATGGTATAAGGATTGGTTCCCATTTGTGTAAACGTATAACTGAATATTCCTGTAGTAGAATTTATGGTATTGCCTTCTATTAAAATTTTATAGGAAGTGGCATTATCTGCCGAAACACTAAAATTAACGACACCGGTTCCGTCTCCGTTTGGATTGGAAGCTGTGACACCAATTATTTCAGAATTAACAATTAAATTAGTTGGTGTAGTTGGATCGCTGCTATCGCCTCCTCCTCCACTACAATTACTGAAAGAAAAGATAATTAAGAAGAATACTAGTGTATATAAACCAAATGTTTTCGATTGATGATTGTATTTCAAAATAATGGTGGTATTTGTTGGTTAATTGGTAAAAAATAAAGCCACAGGAATTCTGAACAATTCCTGTGGCTTTTTTAAATTTATTTATGGTGCTGGTTTCAATTTAAGATACCAAGCATTACCTGTTTCAGTTCCCTGAACTCTCAAGTACATATAAGTTGGCGTAATTGCCATTATCTCATATTCTTTTAATGTAGCGCCATACCCTATGAATGTGCTGCTTCCTGATAAAAGAATACTAGTTTGTGTTGATGGAGTTGCAGCATCTATCCCGGAACTAGCCGGAATGAATGAAAATGCAGAACTCGCGCCACCATAGCTATAACATCCTTCGTCACCCGAAGCCGGGATTCCTGGTATACCAGCTAATGAACCTGTTTTTGTAAAGGCACCATCAGGAGTGGCTACTTGTAATGTGAAAGAATTAGATGCTACTACTTTTGTAAAAGTAAATGTAGCTGTGTAAAAGCAATTACAGCAAACTTCTTTTTCATTGATGGCAGCTGTCCACCAAATTGGACTAGAAGCTCCAACCCATGGCCCTACTCCCATATGTCCCGGAACGCTTTTGTCTACAATCCAAGCTTTAGAAGAATCATTGGTTAAATTGGTAACAATGGCAGCATCTGGTGTGAAATTACTAACTACTTCAACATCTTTAGTCATCGTAGTTGAAGTTCCTCCTTTTCCATAGGCAACGACTGTTATTCTGTAAGTATGTAGCCCAAGTGAAGTGAATTTTTTAGTAGCTACACCTGCCGGTAAGCTTACGTATTCAACCGGAGTTGACAAATCTGACACATCATTATAACCAACTTTGAATGCTAAGGCATTATCCGCTGTGGCCGTAATATCTACTTTTCCAGAGCCATCTCCGTTAGGATTAGATGCGTTTTGTCCAACAATTTGAGCATCAATGACCAAATTGGTTGGAGCCGTCAAATCTCCCAAGGAGTAATCATCTTTCTGACATCCAACAAAAAGGGATGATGCAAAAATGAAAAGTACTGACAAATATTTAAAATTGTTTTTCATAATATTTTTTAATTTGATTGTGTAACATTATCTATATAAATAACTTCACCGGTTCCATCACTGGAATCATTATAGCGGAATACCTGTTGGCCAAAAGTTGTTCCGGCCGGAATTCCAAGAGTTCCGAAATCGAAAACCAATTCTTCCCATTGATTAGCAACCGTTGAGGCTACTTTCAGGATTTTATTAGAAACACCATTACTCCCTTGTTCTAATTCAACATTCAGCATCTTACCCACTTCGGTCGAATAAACCATCACTTTGATTTTACTGCCATTATCAATGTTGATTGGAGTTCCGTTTGGCGATGCTAATGGAGTCCATGTTCCGCTCCAGGATGCAGCACCGGTTGGTTTGGTATATTTCCAAACATTGGCACTTGTATTAATCCCACCCGGGAAAGGGTTAGCTACTTTAGCTACACCAACGCCTCCAAAAGTTCCGCCAATGCTATAGTTTTGTATAGCACTTTCATACGTAATTGGAAGTGAAAACGGTGCATAAACTGTTATAGGATATGTAGTTGTAGTTGTAGCGGCGCCACCACTTAAGGCCGTAACCGTAAGGGTATATACTCCCGGTGCATAGGTGTGAGCCGGTGCTGAGAAAGTTTCGCCAAGTGAACCCGACATTGTGGTTGGCGTTTCATTGGCACCACCATCACCCCATGTAACTAAGATTCCATTTGCATTAGTAGCCGTAGCCGTTAATGTTAATGTAGTTCCTGCAAAATTTTGTGTGGCATTAATATTAGTTGGTGCTACATAAACTATTTGCAATGGATAGTCATTAGAAGTTTGATTCCCGGCAATATCATAAGAAACAATGGTTACGGTATAATTTCCTTCCGGATAATTATGAGATGTAAATCCACCCGGATATACTGTAATCGGATCCGTTGACCCTTGACCTAATGTAACCATAGACTTCGAAACACCTTCTCCGATAGGAGTAATTTTTACTAATCCGGAGTTATCAGTGCTAACATCAAATATCTTATCAAAATTTGAGGCATTAGCTGAACTCAATGACGACAAATCGGAATCAATTCCATCTGGTGTACTACAGCCTGTGGTGGCTAATAACGAAAGAATTGCAAAACTTAAAATTATTTTTTTCATAGTATTCAATTTTAATTATAACCAGGATTTTGAACTAATTGAGTGCCTTGTAACTCTCGGGTTGGAATTGGCAAAATTTCATTTTTACCAGCAACAAATCCTCTACTGGCTAATTTAGTAGGAGCATCACCCCAACGTACTAAATCAAACCATCGGTGTCCTTCACCAGCTAACTCTCTTCTTCTCTCATCTTTAATGGCATTTAAAGAAACCGGAACTGCTGCTAAACCAACTCTTGCTCTAACGGCATCAAGTAGTGCCTGAGCTCTTGCTCCTGTTCCGCCAAGGGCTTCTGCTTCCATTAAATATGTATCGGCCAAACGGATAGCATAAGTATTTTGATGGTAATTCAAAACAGCATCCCCACCACCAGAATAAACATCTGATTGTCTTGGGATAAATTTGTTAAGGAAATAGCCTGTGTCTTGATATCCGCCAATATAATCAGCGTGTCCTGCCTGTTTTAAAGCTTCCAGGTCTAATATGGTAGCATCAAATCTTGGATCACCTTGCATAAAAGTGTGGAAGTCTTCTGTAAAGACATTGAAACTCCAACCTGAAGGTAAGTCTGGCGCTAAATTGTCTACTTTAACATAACTTCTTGGTCCGGCCATAACATTTACTGTATTGCCTTCGTCAGCATTTCCGCCCCAAATTCCCCAATATGAATTTTGGCTTGAGTGGGAAACTTCAAGAATTGATTCTGTATTGAATTTATTAGAAACTACCCATAAGTCATTATAATTAGTCAACAAATGGTTACCATATTGATTGGTAGCACCAGGTGTACCATTTACTTCCTGAAATTGAGCTGCCGCCAATGCATTTTTACCTTCATACAGATATACTTTACCCAAAACTGATTGAGCAGCTCCTTTGGTAAAACGACCGCCATCCGTAGAGGCTGTGACTGTTCCCGGTAAATCTGGAATAGCTTCTGTTAAATCAAGTTCAATTTGGGCATAAACGGCTTCCGGTGTAGCTTGTGTTACTCCATAAAATTCTGATGTCCCCAGAGGAGTCAGGATTAGCGGAACATTTTTAAACATTCTAACTAAGTTAAAATAGTAATAAGCTCTGAGTGCTTTAGTTTCTGCCGTGAATCTTGCTCTAACAGCATCGTCCATAGGAACAGCTGGTAATTTGGTTAACAATACATTGGCTCTGTAGATCCCTCTGTAATAATCGCTCCAAAAACTATCCGGAATGGTATTCGTATTGATTGTATAATTTGAAAAAGATTGAATACCAGCACCATCGGATGAACTACCACCTCCGGCTAACTGATCATCAGAACCCGCATTAAACATAGTGATCATGTTTTCAAAACCACCTGAGTTTTTTCGCATCATATCATATACCGATATTAATCCGGCTTTAGCTTCGGCTTCGTTCTGATAGTAATTAGCTTCCAAAGGCAAACCTTCCGGGTTTACATCAAGAAAATCACTACTACATGATACTGCAGTAATTCCAATTACTGCGGCAATCGTTAAAAATTTTATTTTTTGTATCATAATAATTTATTTTTTAGAATTGTAAACTAGCTCCAAACAAGAATGAACGTGCTTGTGGATAATATCCTCTGTCTATACCGAAAACGTCTCCACCAATTTCAGGATCATATCCTGTATATTTAGTCAACGTCAATAAATTTTCAGCCGTTACATAAAGACGAACTTTTTGAATTCCAACTTTATTAATTACGGAGCTTGGCAATGAATAACCAAACTGAACTACTTTAAGTCTCAAATAATCACCGTTTTCCAAATAGAAATCAGACATATTACTAAAGTTACCATTAGTATCATTATTAGTTAATCTAGGATAAGAATTAGAAGTTCCTTCACCATTCCATCTGCCTAAAGCTTCGGTTTGGTAGTTAGCATTAGCTATATCTAAACGACGTAATCCTTGGAAAATTTTGTTCCCTGAAACTCCTTGAGCAAACGCCATAAAATCAAATCCTTTATAATCCATGTTGATGGTAAATCCAAAAGTTAATTTTGGAAGCGGACTACCTAAAAATGTTTTATCATCGGCAGTGATGGTTCCGTCACCATTGTTGTCTTTCCATCTGAAATCTCCCGGAACGGCATTTGGTTGAATCAAACCACCTGATGAATTAGTATAGGCATTAATCTCTGCTTGGTTTTGGAAAACGCCAGCTGTTTGATATCCGTAGAAATTACTGTAAGCATGACCTACTTCTGTTCTTGTGATTGGCCCCATTGATTGGAAACCATCACCAGTGAAATACGTAACATTGTTACCTAAATAAGTTACTTCATTTTTCAATGTTGACATATTGGCATTAGCCGAGAAATTAAAGTCATTGAACTTGTGTTTGTAACCTAGCTCAATTTCAATACCTGAGTTATTCATATCGGCAATATTAGCATAGGGTGGCGCTTCCGCTCCCACATAACCAGGAATTGGGTTTTCACGAAGAATTCCGGTTGTTTTTTTCTTGTAGATATCAAACGTTAAATTGAAATCTCTAAAAAGTTTGGTTTCAAATCCGAAGTTGGTTTGTGTAGTCTCTTCCCATTGCAAATCAGGGTTTGAAATTCTGCCTGGACTTGAACCCGGAGTTACAGAAGTTCCATCTCCTAAAGTATAGTTTCTGCCTCCGTCAATATTAGCCAAATAACCAAAATCGCCAATCGCATCATTACCAGTTACTCCATAACCAAAACGAAGTTTTAAGTTGTCTACATAATCATTTTGTTTCCAAAACTCTTCTTTAGAAATAACCCAACCAGCAGAAAATGCCGGGAATACCCCATATTTTTTATTGGCTCCAAAACGCGAGGAACCATCTCTTCTTACTGTACCGGTAAACAGGTATTTTTCTTTGAAATCATATGTCAAACGAGTAAACAATGATGTTAAGATGTGTGGAGTACCATTGAAAGTATATCCTAATTTATGAGCCTGAGTAACCGTTGGGTCATTAAAACTGGCCAAATTATAATCATTGGTTGATAAACCTGAATGGGTTACACTGGTTTCAGTATAAATTTGGTTTTCTTTATAAGCTCCCTGACCTATCAACAAAGAAAAGCTGTGTTCATTGTACTTTCTGCTATAAGTAGCGGTGTTTTCAATATTCCAGCTAAAGCTTTTATTGTTTCTTCTGGTGATGTTGTTAAGTACTGTATTGTTTACCGTAGCGCTCAAATAAAACATTGGTGTAAAACCTTCTGCTCCCCAATAAGCTAATTTTGAACCTAAAGTAGATTTGATTTTTAAGTTTTTTATTGGTTCAATTTCGGCAAATACATTGCCCACAAAATCATCTGACCAACCAAATTGACCTAATCTTGTTTGAGCATAAGCCAATGGGTTTGTCATTTCTTGCCCAACAACATTGGAAATTCCGTAAGGATTACCGTTGCCATCCCTAATTACATAAGGACTATTATAGGCAATACCATTGGCTAAAATTGGATCCGTCTCTACTAAAGGTGTCGTAGGATCTAAGTTGATAGCTGAACTCAATGGCCCGCCATACTCACTATTAGTATTTCCTAGTCCGATATTTTTTTGATGGGTATATCCAATAGTTTGTCCAACATTTAACCATTCTTTGATTTTGTGATTGGAATTAAGTCTGAAATTTTTCTTTTCATATTGTGAGATTTGAGTCATTACAATACCTTCTTGATATTGACTACCAAATGACAAATAGAAATTAGAAACATCATTACCACCACTAATGCTTATTTCGTGTGAAAAACGTTTTGCACTATTATTAAAGATAGCTTTTTGCCAATCGGTTCCTTTACCTAAAGCACCTAAATCCGGATAAGGCACATCGCCTGTTCCGCCACCATTTACATAGCGTTCGTTCATTAAAGCTCCATACTCAGTCGCATTTAACAAATCTAATGTTCTCTCCGGAGCAGATGTTCCGGTGAAACCATTATAAGAAACAGTCATTTTCCCTTTTTTTCCTTTTTTAGTGGTAATTAAGATAACACCCGAAGCAGATCTTGAACCATAAATAGCTAAAGATGCAGCATCTTTTAGTACTTCCAATGATTCGATGTCCGATTGGTTAATTGCTCCAATTCCACCACTATCAACGATGATTCCGTCAACAACCCATATTGGGTTATTTCCGCCTTTTCCATCAAAAGTGGTAATACCTCTAACACGAACTGTTGCTGCTGAACCGGGTTGTCCTGAGTTCATTGCAATAGTCACTCCCGATGTTCTACCTTGTAGGGCTGTTTCGATTCTACCGTTAGGAACTTTTTCAAGATCTTTAGCAGTGATTTTCGAAATAGATCCGGTGACTACACTCTTCTTTTGAGTTCCGTACCCAACGTTAATAACAACTTCTTCTAAGTTATTACCTTCTTCGGCAAGTTCAATTTTCATTTCACCATCAGTAATGGTAACTTCTTTAGTAGCATATCCAATAAAAGATACAACCAATTTTGTAGCATTGGAAGGTGCATTTAAGGAAAACTTTCCATCTATATCAGTAGATGTTTGTACCGTCGTTCCTTTAACCACAACGTTAGCGCTTGGTAAAGGTAATCCTCCAGAGGATACAATTCCAGTCACCTTTTTTTGGGCTTGGGCTGATACAATAAAGACAAAAAACATAGAAAATAGGAAAAGGTTTCTCCTAAATCTTTCAGAAAATAGCTTTAAATTCATAAGCGATTAATATTATATTGGTTTTGGTTAATTTTTCAAGACATATTCTATGGCTTGTTAAGATGTTGTTAAATTATTTATTTAAAAAATAAGAGATGCTTTATCAACCACAACAAAAAATATACATAATGAAATTTTTGGGCAGAATAAATAAGAATTTAACAAAACAGCCAATAAAACAGAGCCAAACGAATCGGCAACTATACAAAATAAAGGCTCGAAAAAATTGAAAAGTAATTTACGAAAAGGTTGTTGTAAAGGTAATGTTGTAGTGTTCTGTCGTAAACTTGTATAGTTAGATGCTTAAAATGTAGTTCACCAAACCATCATCGTGCAGTAAATTGAGCTTTTTACGCAAACGATATCGTTTTATCTCCACACTTCGTATCGAAATATTCAACATTGGCGCTATCTCTTTTGAGGTTAAATTAAGTCTTAAATAAGCACAAAGTTTCAAATCACTTGGCGTTAAACTCGGATGAGCCGCTTTTATCTTCTTAAGGAAATCTTTATCAGCATTATCAAAAGCTTCTTTGAATACATTCCAAGAATCGTCTTCAGTAATGTTCCGATTAATGGTTGAGATTACCGATTTGATATTTCTACCACTATTCTCATCCGATGATTTTTTTAAATCTTCTTTAATGATGCTTAGCAATTCATTTTTCTTAATTAAACTCATAGTAGAGACAGCCAATTCTCTGTTTTTAGCATCTACATCTTGCGAAAGCTGCTCGTTTCTGAGCTTCATCAATTGCTGTTCGTTTTCTAAAGCCGCTATTTCTAACAGTAGGTTGTTTTCTTCAATAAGTTTTTCTTTTTGCTTCTGATAATAGTTTTGGTAGGCCTTATTAATATAATAAGCAATAGCTATAAATAATAATATATAAATAAACCAAGCCAAATTAGTAGCATACCAAGGCTTCTTAATCGTAAACTTATACTCAACCGTATTCTCCGGGGATGAGTTGGCAATTTTGGCTCTTACTTTAAAAGTATAATCACCAGGTTCCAAATTCTTAAAGTTGATACTCGACTTCGCGCTCCATTCACTCCACTGCCCTTGTTGTCCTTCCAACATATATTGGTACTCCACATCTATGAATCGGTTGTATTGTGGAACTGTATAGTTGAAAACAAGGTTGTTTTCGTCATGTTGCAATTCGCCTTCATCAGTAATCGATAAGTTTACTATAGGCTCACTTAATTTATTGACACTAATGTTGGTCAGAATAATGTTGTGGCTTTTGACTTTAAAGTCTGAAAGATTAATGATAAAATAACCATCCGTCTTTCCAACCAAATACTCACTATCGGATATTTGAGTAATATTTTCATACCCAATCATAGGATTCGTTATCGAAAACGGAATCGGAATTTTGTGCTTTTTTAAATCGGTATCAAAATTGCCGGAAGTAAAGTAATAAATGTAATTCTTCGTAAACAACCACATTTTATTGGACTTGTCTACATTCAATTTCCCTGATATATACTCGTCATTTTTAAAGACATCACTCAGATTGTTGTCTTTTTGAAAAGCACCGGTTTTACTATTCAGTTTAAAAACTCCTTCTCTTCCGGCAAAAAAGATAGTGCCGTTGTATTTGGCCAAACTGATGTGTTTTCCTTTATGTGGCGATTTAAGCGTGTAAAATTTATTGACTTTTGAAAAATCGGCATTGGGCAAAACTTTTATAATCCCTTTGTATTCATGACCAACATAAATTTCGTTTTTATTGGTAATTTCAAAATACCGAGACGAAATATCAAAGCCTGCTATTTTATTTCTAAAAACCCATGTATTATCCTTTTTTTCTATAACGGATAAGCCATTATAATTTCCTTGCAGAATTAGGTTTTCATGGTTGGGAACACTATTAAACTTCCAGGTCCCGGATTGTTTGCTAATAAGACGAATGTCCTCGGTGCCAATTAAAAAGGTTCCTAAATCATGACCACAGAACAATTGATTATCATGTTCAAAAAGCGCCCAAACCTGTCCTTTAGTGCCATTTACAAAATGAAATCCTTCATTTGAGGCCAAACTTTTATAAAACAAACCTTGATTGGTTCCAATGTAAATTCGGTCTTTGAATTTGATCGAAGCATACACCGTTCCCAAATAACCAATATCATCTTTGTAACTTTTAATCGGGGATTGCAGGTTGATACAATCAATTCCGTTATCCAAACCTAACCAAAGGTTGTTATCGGCATCTTCATTGATGGATAAAATGGTATTGTTGCTTAGCCCAATGTTCTGGGTAATATGATATCGTATCTTACCTTGCTTGTCTAGGATGTAAATTCCGTTTGAAATTGTCCCAAGGGCAAAGCCACCGTCGGAAAGCATTTTGGCACAAAAAATGGAATTCGGTTTTAATTCGGCTTCCGATTCAAAATAAAATGGATCCAGCTTTTTATCTTCCCATTTAAAAACTCCGGCTCTTTCTGTTTGAAACAACAAACCGTCTTTGTGCTTGTAGATTTCAACAATTCTGTTGTTTTTAATGCGTTCATCATTGCATACCAAGACACTTTTACCGTTAACTACTTCATACAAACCTTCACCAACCGCTTGAAAATAAATCGAATTGTTAATCTTATAACATCTGAAAATATAAGGATGATTATCAATAAACTGAAAACTGCCGTCCTTGGAATTGTAAACGTAAATCCTATTGAAAGACTGAAACAGAACCCATTGATCTAAGTTGATGATGTTCCAAAAATGCTCATCTTCAATCAGCTTGTTTTTTATTTTTTGGCTTAATGAAGTATACCTTAAAGCACCGTTGGATTGACGTTTCCAAAAACCAAATTCCATATAACAACCCGTATAAATCCTGTCATTAACCACTCTGACGGAACGTATAATAGTTTCATTTGGCGATGGATATAAAGTCCAGTTCGAACCATTAAATTCCAATAAGCCTTCGTTGTTAGCAAAATAAACAAACTGATTGTTGTCCTGCGTAACCATCCAGTTTTGATTTCCGGCGCCATAAACCGTTGAACCATATTTTACAATGGGTGGCAACTCTTGCGCTGTAAGTTGACAAACAAACAACAAGGCTATCAAAACGGTTTTTAAAGACGACTTATACTGGAACATAAATTTTAGTTGGATTATAAGAATGGTAAAAATATTGTTTCATTTCTAATTCATCAAGCTAAAAACAAAAAAATGTGATTCGTTCGGTGCCATTTCTCATTTCAGAAATGATTATCTTTGCCAACATTCCCTTTTTTGCTATGAAAAGTACTGAAATTGCCACGTTAGAACCAAAGAAAAATATCCTCATCAAAGGGGCACAAATCCACAATTTAAAGAATTTGGATGTCGTAATTCCGCGCAACGAATTGGTAGTCATCACCGGGCTTTCAGGTTCCGGAAAATCAAGCTTGGCTTTTGATACGCTTTATGCCGAAGGACAACGCCGCTATGTAGAAAGCTTGTCTTCCTATGCGCGTCAATTCTTGGGCCGATTAGACAAACCCAAAGTAGAATACATCAAAGGCATTGCTCCGGCGATTGCCATTGAACAAAAAGTAAACACTACGAATGCCCGTTCCACCGTTGGGACTTCTACCGAAATTTATGATTATCTAAAATTGCTTTTTGCCCGAATTGGAAAAACCTTTTCGCCAATTTCCGGCAATGAAGTCAAAAAAGATACGGTTTCTGATGTAGTCAATGCGGTGAAACAATTTGATATTGACAGCAAATGGCTGCTCCTCTCTCCTATTCATTTAGAAGAAGGCCGAAAGCTGGAAGACAAACTAAAAGTGCTATTGCAACAAGGTTTTGCCCGTATCTTAGTGAATAACGAAATGGTACGTTTGGATGAAATCGAACAGCATTCATTAGACAACAAAGATATCTTATTAATCATCGACCGAATCGTTGTCAAAGATGAAGAAGATTTTTACAACCGATTGGCCGACGCCGTGCAAACTGCTTTCTTTGAAGGCAAAGGCATTTGCTTTTTACAGGAATTAGACACCAAAAAACGAATGGAATTCAGCGCCAATTTTGAGTTGGATGGCATTACGTTTTTGGAACCTAACATTCATCTTTTCAGTTTCAACAATCCGTATGGTGCTTGCCCAACTTGCGAAGGCTATGGCAATATCATTGGCATTGATGACGAATTGGTGATTCCTAATTCAGCCTTGTCTGTTTATGAAAATGCCGTTTATCCCTGGCGTGGCGAAAGCATGAGCTGGTATCGTGACCAATTGGTCAACAACGCTTATAAATTTGATTTCCCGATTCACAAACCTTACTTTGAATTAAGCGAAGAACAAAAGGATTTGATTTGGAAAGGCAATGCATTCTTCACTGGTTTAGACGATTTCTTTCAGGAATTGGAAGAGAAAAATTATAAAATCCAAAACCGCGTGATGCTGTCGCGGTATCGTGGAAAAACTAAATGCAACACCTGCAAAGGCAAGCGTCTGCGCAAGGAAGCTAATTACATAACCGTTGGCGGCAAAACGATTTCCGAATTGGTGGATCTATCTATCAAACGATTGATTCCATTCTTCAATGATTTGAATCTTTCCGAATACGATCAAAAAGTAGCCAAACGCCTTCTGATAGAAATCAACAACCGATTGGCTTTTTTGAGCGATGTTGGTTTGGATTATCTGACGTTGAATCGAAATTCCGCCACGCTTTCCGGAGGAGAATCGCAACGCATTAACTTGGCAACCTCTTTAGGAAGCAGCTTGGTCGGTTCGATGTATATTTTAGATGAACCTAGCATTGGTCTGCATCCGAAAGACACGGAACGCTTGATAAAAGTATTAAAGAATCTGCGTGATTTAGGCAATACTGTTATTGTGGTAGAACATGATGAAGATATTATGAAAGCCGCCGACAGAATCATCGATATTGGTCCGGAAGCGGGAACTTTTGGTGGCGAATTAGTAGCCGAAGGTAATTTTGCAGAAATCCTCCAGGCCGATTCTCTAACAGCTAAATATTTAAACGGTCAATTGGAAATTGCTGTGCCTAAGAAACGTAGAAAATCAAACAATTTTATTGAAATCAAAGGTGCTCGCGAGAACAACCTGCAAAATGTTGACGTAGCCTTTCCATTAGAAAGTCTGACTGTAATTACCGGAGTTTCCGGTAGCGGAAAAAGTACTCTGGTCAAAAAGATTCTTTTCCCGGCCATGCAGAAAAAGCTCGAAGGAATTGGCGATAAAGCGGGACAATTCAGCGAAATGACCGGAAGTTTTTCCCATATCAAGCACATCGAATACGTAGATCAAAATCCAATCGGAAGAAGTTCGCGCTCGAATCCTGTGACGTATATTAAAGCCTACGATGACATTCGCGATTTGTATGCCAAAGAAAAACTATCCAAAGTTCGTGGCTATCAGGCCAAACATTTTTCATTTAATGTGGATGGCGGACGTTGTGAAACCTGTAAAGGCGAAGGTTCTATCAATGTGGAAATGGTTTTCATGGCGGATGTTTCTTTGCCTTGCGATACTTGTGGTGGCAAACGTTTCAAAAAAGAAGTATTGGAAGTAGCTTTCGAAGGCAAAAACATTGATGACATTTTAACAATGACGATTGATGATGCCATTGCTTTCTTTGCCGAAAACAAACAGACCAAAATCACGCAAAAACTACAACCGCTGCAAGATGTTGGTTTGGGTTATGTTCAATTAGGGCAATCCTCTTCTACCCTTTCCGGTGGAGAAGCACAGCGTATTAAGTTGGCCTCCTTCTTAGTGAAAGGGGTTACCAAAGAGAAAGCCTTATTCGTTTTTGACGAACCGACTACCGGTTTGCATTTTCATGATATTAAAAAACTATTGGCATCCTTTGACGCCTTGATTGAAAAAGGCCATTCCATCATTGTCATTGAACATAATCTCGACTTAATAAAATGTGCTGACTGGATTATCGATTTGGGTCCGGAAGGTGGTGAAAACGGTGGGCAATTGCTGGCGGTAGGAACTCCGGAAGAGATTGTAAAGAACAAAAAATCGATTACCGGTTCTTACCTGAAAGACAAATTATAAAACCAAAAAGCCTTCCAAATTGGAAGGCTTTTTTATTGAGTTTTGGTTGCATTATTCTACGACAACTTTTTTGGTCACTTTTTTTGTTGGGGTTTGCAGAACGGCTAAATAGATTCCTTTGGTCAAACCCTCTAACGGAACGGATTCAATTAAATGAGCATTCTGCATTTCTTTTTGGAAGACAACTTTTCCTTGCACATCAATCATCGAAAAGGTATAACTTGTCTCCGCAATGGTACCTATATTAATATTCAAAGTATCCTTTGCCGGACTTGGATAAAAGCTCACCTGACTGTCATTTTGAAAATCGTCATTCGCTAAAGCCGAAGTTGCGGCAATGGCAAAATGCATCGTAGCTCCAATAGTAGCTTTGGCCACATTGTAGTTATAAACCGGATCCATATAAATCAACAAATCGGTATTGGTGTGTTTGTGAGTAGTTTCATTGGTTTCGAAAAGCCCAGTGATGATTTCATTATTACTTTGAAAAGACATATAATCCGAAGCATAAGCATAAGACAACTCGGTATTCAATGGCGAATACAATCCAACGCAGGTAATCAACTCATCAGTCATGGTACTCGAGAGCGCGTTATTGGTGGAAGGTGTAGTATTGGTATCTCTTTCGCAAGTGATGGTATCATTGGTCAATCCGGCAACGCCACCCACTTCGTCTAAATTTAGAACCAAACGAATGTCCATTTTGGGTGTCGTTCCATTAACAACCGCACTCACATAGTGTTTACTTCCGTACAATCCATCTTCTTCCCCACTGAAATTGATAAATTTTATGGAGTATTCCGTTGGAATGTTTTGCAACAATCTGGCGGTTTCCAAAATTGAAACCAGTCCGCTACCATTGTCATTAGTCCCTGTACCACCAATAGAATCATAATGGCCACAAACAATCACATAAGTATTTGGATAAAGAGTTCCCACTTTGGTTACAATCAAATTTTTGCAAACCGCTGTTGAGCCCGAATAAGTATAATCATCTTCTTGAATTTGAGTAGCCGTATATCCAAAACTCAAGTATTTATTCTTCAACCAGGTGAACGTATTATTTAAGGCGGTAGTTCCTCGTTTTTTAAGTCCTAAGTTTTCGTATTGCGTTAAATTGGTGGTAATGTTGGTCTGCGAACACTGAGCAACAATACTACCATAATAGGGAATGTAGGTTTGGCTAAAGCCATTTGCTGTTAGGAGTAACAAGGAAAATGAAAATAATAGGTTTTTCATCGATGAAGGAATACTAATGGGTTGGTTTTATTTGTAAACGGAAACAAATGTACTAAAAAAACAATTCAATTATCAATTACAGAATAATATAACCGGAAGAAATCAAGCAATCACAATCGACATAACAAACTGACTCACTACTACTTATATTTTATTAATCAAACCTTAAGAATTCATTTACGGGTTATGGCACACGTATTGAAATATGCTATACAACAGAAACAATTTTTGTTCGAAGCCGCTGAAAATCGAAAGAGTAAGCAAAAAACTCAAAATTAGAATGATTATGAAAAAAATTACCCTTTTAGTAGCTAGCATTTTACTGGTTGGAAGTGTAGCGAATGCATCAGAAATAATCAAAAATTCTGATGGAAGAAACAGAAGTAGATACAGCTTTGACGAGCCAATCTCATTCACAGAAAGAGGCATTGAGTTTTTCGTTTTTCCAAATGGAGAATTTGATTTCAATACCCGACCACAAGACAGTCAAGGAGATTATTTCTACAAGACTGCCGGAAGAAAAGGAACAGCAACTTCGGCAAGAGGCGGAGTTAATTATGGTGTTCTAATTGAACATGATAGTTTTGGTAGAGTTCGAAGAATCGGAAACACCTTTGTTAACTATGATTCCAGAGATAGGGTAAACAGAATTGGTACTGTTTATATGAGATACAACCGTTATGCTTTGACGCAAATTGGTGGAATGCAATTGGTTTACAACCGCAGAGGCCAACTTGTAGATATGATTGGTAATGTAAAAGGAAACAGAAATTACGGTTATGCCTACAACTACAATGACGGTTATTACAATGATGATTATGATA
>Ga0066473_100018_pt1 | contig 77810 bp, 72 predicted proteins | sample LakWasM109_LOW13_2_FD_59552 | JGI IMG/M metagenome (GOLD analysis project Ga0066473, IMG submission 59552) | Freshwater sediment methanotrophic microbial communities from Lake Washington under simulated oxygen tension - Sediment Metagenome 109_LOW13 | ecosystem: Environmental > Aquatic >...
CAAGCCTTTTAATTTTTGTAGCGAGAGGGAGATTTGAACTCCCGACCTCAGGGTTATGAATCCTGCGCTCTAACCGACTGAGCTACCTCGCCAATATGTGACATTCCCTGAATGCGGGTGCAAATATAAAATTTAAATTTAGGGTTACAAACTTAAAACACTTATTTTTTTTATTTTTAAAAAACGCTTTTTTATTGATTTTATATTCTATATATTTCCAAAAAATTTGTTCTGATTATGGATAATAAAATTCGCTATGAGCTTGAGTTTCCTTTGAATTCGTCACCTCAATTGCTTTACCAATATATTTCAACACCTTCAGGGTTACAAGAATGGTTTGCTGACAATGTGAACTCTAGAGGTGAATTTTTTACTTTTATATGGAATGACATCGAAGAAAATGCTCGTTTGGCTTCCAAAAAAACTGGTGAAAAAGTAAAATTTAAATGGGTAGATGATGCTAAAAAGGATACGGAATATTATTTCGAATTAAGAATACTTGAAGATGAAATTACCAAAGATGTCTCTTTAATGGTGGTTGACTTTGCCATAGAAGATGAAGTAGATGAAGCTAAGTTATTGTGGGAAAATCAAATTTCCGACTTAAAACACGTCATAGGTTCCATATAAATATTTTTAATTACAGTATATTTGTCCCGCTAAAAACGGGACTTTTTTTATGGTAAATTTTAATGGTGTTCTCCAAGATTCTGAATTACAGTTAACAGTGGCTAATCGTTCATTTCTTTATGGCGACGGTGTTTTTGAAACCTTGAAAATTGTAAATAATAAAATTCTTTTTTTTGAAGATCATTACTTTCGATTGATGGCATCGATGCGAATTGTGAGAATGGAAATCCCAATGGCATTTACCATGGAATATCTGGAAGAACAGGTTTTGAATTTGGTAACAGCCAATAGATTGCAAGATTTGGCTCGTGTGCGACTTACTGTATTCAGAAATGAAGGTGGATTTTATACCCCAACGGACAACTCGATTTCCTTTGTTGTTGTGGCTACTGAGCTTGAAAACAAGCAATACCTATTCTCCAATAACAAATTTGAAGTTGATTTGTACAAAGACTTTACGGTTTCCAAACAATTACTGTCCACTTTAAAAACGAATAATAAAATCATTCAGGTTACGGCCAGCATTTTTGCCAAAGAAAATCAATTGGATTCCTGTTTGCTAATCAATGAAGATAAAAATGTAATTGAAGCGACCAATGGCAATTTGTTTATGCTGATGGGAAACAAATTAATCACACCACCGATTTCTGAAGGTTGTCTCAACGGAATTATGAGAAAGCAGATCATCGCTTTGGCTAAAAAAATAGACAATATAACCTTAGTTGAAGAGCCAATCTCTCCTTTTGATTTGCAGAAAGCCGATGAATTGTTTGTCACGAATGTCATTACAGGAATTCAGCCTATAACAAAATATCGTAAAAAAGAATTTGAAGTTTCGCTTGCTAAACAATTGTTAGAAAGGCTAAATGAAGTAATTGAAGCTTAATTCAGTATAGGATTTTCTGGTGCATTAGACCAAATCAAATATTCGCCACCCAATTCAATGATTTTTTCTTTCCAAAAATGCACGGAAGCTTTACCTAAAATGTTATTCTCATAAATGTTTTTGGACAAAATCCAAGAACTGGCCTGCATCTCGTTTTCCAGTTGTTCGGCGTCCCAACCGGTGTAGCCTAAAAAGAATCGAATATTTTTTTTCTTAATAATGCCAGTGTTGATTAATTCTTTAGTCAATTCAAAATCACCGCCCCAAAATATACCGTTGGATATTTCAACACTATTCGGAATCAAATGAGGTACATTATGGATGAAGTATAAATTATCTTGTTCAACCGGACCGCCATTGTATATTTTAAATTTGGAATCTATCTCCGGGAGTAAATCTCTGATTGCGTATTTCAGTGGTTTGTTTAGAATAAAACCTACTGAACCTTCTTTGTTATGATCCGCCAATAAAATTACAGATCTGTTAAAAGACAAATCACCAATAATAGATGGTTCAGCTATTAATAATTGACCTTTTTGTAATTTTTCTGAAATCATTACTACCAATTTTTTATTAAAACTAAGAAAAAGGATTTAAAAAAGCTAATTTTTTGGTCTAAAAACAAAAAAACCACATCAAATGATGTGGTTTTTGTATATCAGAAGAACTAATTATTAGTTTACTGCTCCGTCTAATTCAGCACCAGCTTTGAATTTAACTACATTTTTAGCAGCAATTTTGATAGTCTTACCAGTTTGTGGATTTCTTCCGTCTCTTGCAGCTCTTTTAGATACTGACCAAGATCCGAAACCTACTAAAGATACTCTTCCACCTTTTTTCAAGGTACCGCCTACATTTCCTAAAAATGATTCTAAAGCTAATTTCGCAGCAGCTTTTGTAATTCCTGCGTCAGCTGCAATTGCATCGATTAATTCTGATTTGTTCATAATGTTAGTTATTAATTGTTGGTTAAACATTTTGTTAATGATAACAAATTTAATAGGAATTCCTTACTACACAAGCGTTTTGGCGTTTTTTTCAAATATTTGTTGATAACTTAATTTATTTGTTGATAAACCGATGCTATTCATCGATTTTTTAACTCTAAAATGCCTTGAGACCTTACTCTGCTTGTGCTTTTTCGGAAAAGGCCACTCCATTAAGTAGTTCATGAGCCTGCATTTTTTTCTTTCCGGGAAGTTGTAGACTTAGAATTTGAATAAAACCATCTTTGACGGCTATTTTAATTTCTTTTTTGGTAGTGATGATTTGACCAGTTTCAAAGGAATGTTTTTCCGAAATGATTTTGGCTTCATAGATTTTCACATTCCATTCTTCGCCGTTATCTTTAAAGAAGCACCAAGCTGTTGGATAAGGTGATAATCCTCGAATTAAGTTATGAATTTCAACAGCCGATTTTGTCCAATCGATTTTACAATTTTCCCGGTTGAGTTTATAGGCGGTTTTTATTTCGGCATTATCTTGCTGTATTGTGGTGGTGATATTTTCTTTTTCAATCAAAGCCAAAGTTTCTACAACGGCGTCACTTCCTATAACCATAAGTTTATCATGAAGCACGCCGGCATTTTCCTCAGAAGTAATTTCGATTTCTTTACTCAAAATCATGGCGCCGGTATCAATTTTGTCATCTATAAAGAAAGTGGTGACCCCAGTTTTAGTTTCTCCATTAATAATTGCCCAATTGATAGGTGCCGCTCCACGATAATTCGGTAACAAAGAAGCGTGTAGATTGAAGGTTCCCAATTTAGGCATGCGCCAAACCGCTTCAGGCAACATTCTAAAAGCAACTACAACTTGTAAATTGGCATTCAGACTCTGTAATTCCGCTAAAAAAGTTTCGTCTTTTAGATTCGCTGGCTGCAATAACCTTAAGTTGTGTTCCAAGGCATATTCTTTTACCGCCGAATATTTAATCTTTTGGCCACGACCGGCCGGCTTATCTACGGCAGTGATAACGCCAACAACTTCGTAATTGTTTTGGATTATTGTATCTAAAATACCCACGGCAAACTCAGGAGTTCCCATGAAAACGATGCGTAATTTTTCCATTCTTAGTGTAAGGAATATAAATTATTCGATTTGATGCTGATGGTTTCGTCTTCCAACAGCTTTTGCAGGGCAAAGATAACATCGTCTTTCGGAAATTTGGTCAACTTTTGAATATCTCTGGAATTGAAATCCTGTATTTTCAATAATTCAATGATTTTGGCTGTCACCGTTTCCGGATTTTGTTGCTTCTTATTTTTGGTAATACAGTAAGAACAAATGCCGCAATCTTCTTTTAGGCTTTCGCCAAAATACTCCATTAGTATTTTATTCTTGCACCTTTTGCTGTCTTTACTATACTGCAAAACTGCTTGTAATTGTTCAATTTTTAGTTTGTTTTGCGCTTCCAGATATTTCGAAACGCGGTTAATGGTGCGCTCGTCCTCTCTGACTTCATTAAAGGTAATAGTCGCATCATTGTTTTTGGCAATCCAGTCAATAATATTTTTTTCTTTTAATTTTTGCAAAAGCGAAAGCACTGCTGTGTCTGTACTGTTTGATTTTTTAGCAATTAACGACGGATTAAAAGCAGTTTGAAGATCGTAAATTCCGGGATAGGTTCGCAAAATGGTCAGCATGATTTCCTCGTCATTCGGATTCAGACTCATGTATCGAATCACTTCTTTAGACGGAATGATAAACTGTATGCTGATTTTCTCTGAGAATTCCTGTGACAATGTAATGATGCCTTGCCGGTCTAAAAACTGTAAGCTATTATACGTTTTCAATATTGGAAAATTATATTTAGCACAAAACTGATTCAGGTTAAACCCAAACTGCTCATCAATGCCCTCGCCATAAGCAATTTGAAAATAATTACACAATTTGGAAAACACTAAATTCAAAAAAGCTTTATTGGGCAATATGCTGATGAACTGCGCTTCCGCATGCAACACATCAGACGGATTATTGAGCATAACGGCAAATGCTTTCTCGCCATCACGCCCGGCACGCCCCGATTCCTGATAATAGTTCTCCAGATTTTGCGGCAAATGCAAATGAATAATGGTTTTGACATTAGACTTGTCAATGCCCATTCCAAAAGCATTAGTAGCCACTATGACCTGGACTTTTTCCTCCATCCAAAGTTTCATGTGCTTTTCCTTGTCTTTATTGGATAAACCACCGTGGTAAAATGTAGCCGTAAAACCCAGATTCTCCAATTGATAAACAGTTTCCAAACACGATTTTCGATTCGTTACATAAATAATAGAAGGTTGTGGATTCTTCTTTAGTATTTGTTGCAGTAAATGCAGTTTGTCTTCGGTTTCAAAAACCATATAAGCGATGTTATCCCGGAAAAATGATTTGGAGAAAATTTGCGGGTTATCCAGTTTTAATTGTGTGATGATGTCTTCTTTCACTCGTGGTGTAGCCGAAGCGGTCAAAGCCAAAAAAGGCACTTTCGGAAAGAACTCCTTAAGCTGCACAATCTTCAGATACGCCGGACGAAAATCATGTCCCCATTGCGATACACAATGTGCTTCGTCAATCGCAATTAAGTTAATTGGAAGGTTTTTGATGCGTTCCAAAATCCAATCGTTTTGCAACCGTTCGGGAGAGAGATATAGGAATTTATAATTTCCAAACTGGCAATTGTCCAGTAAATCAATAATCTCATCGGGATGAATGCCACCAGTCAATGCAATGGCTTTTATGCCTTTGTTTTGTAAATTCTGAACCTGATCCCGCATTAAAGCAATCAGCGGAGAAATCACCAGGCAAATTCCTTCCTGCAGCATAGCGGGAACCTGAAAACAAATCGACTTTCCGCCGCCCGTGGGCATCAGGGCAAATGTATCTTTGCCTTCCAAAACCGAAGCAATAATAGCTTCCTGCGGTTCGCGAAAAGCGTCGTGTTTCCAGTATTTTTGAAGGATTTCTAATGCTTTCGACATTAATTTAATTATGAGTTGATTCAGTTGTTTGGTATAAATGTATAAAGAAACTATGGAAAACAAAAAATCAGCTATGAAAGCTGATTTAAAATATAGTTTACACGTTCTTCCACGGTTCCTCTCGGCACTTCAATCAATTCGTAACCGTAGTTTAGATAGGTTTCTTTCAGATGGTCGAAAATCAATTTGGCTTGCTCAAAGTTTTCATAACGCGCTTCATCACTTTCATAGATTTCTTCCCATGGTGGTAATACAAAAACTTTGGAATACCCGTGCTCTTTGCTGGCCTGATCAAAAAAAGCAGGATAACTATCGCCGATATAATGCATGTAAGCTAAAATATCCGGAATGCCACGATCCAAAAACACTATTTCAGATTGGTCGTTACTAGCCAAACGATGTTGTTTTTTTCTGCCTTCTAATAACAGTTCGCTAAAGAGTAATGGTTTTTCCAGAAATATCTGTTCGATTCCCTGTTTTTTGGCTTCTAGGGTTATCTCTCTTGAAATTTCGGGGAAACACGCATAGCCCTGCTCGATGAGTGCATCGATTATTGTGGTTTTTCCTGTACCCGGACCACCCGTTATAACTATGAGTTCCTTTTTCAAGTTTTTAGAAATAAGGCGCAAATTTATTGAAACAAATTAGAATACCGAAAGTGTTTCGGGTTTTTATTTTTAACCCAAAATGCGGATTTTTTTTAAATCACAGAATCCTAATTCTGAAATCTGAAATCAATACTGTATATTTGCTTTTATTTTGTTTGGAATGGATAAGAAGACCCAAGAATTTTACACGAGATTGCGCGAAGAGTTGAATAACACTTCAACATGGCCCAGCGAATATTTATACAAATTTATTGTACCTACCGATGCTAAAAAAATCGAAGAGGTAGAGAATGCTTTTGATAATATGGGTGCCGTTATTCAAACCACCCAATCTAAAACAGGGAAATACACCAGTCTTTCTGTTAATGTGATGATGGAAAGCCCGGAACACGTGGTGGAAAAATACATCGAAGTTTCTAACATCGAAGGAATAATATCATTATAATGGTAGAGAAATATATAAAAGAAAATGCCAATGATGTGGTACATCATTTGGAATACAATGCCGAAAGAGTACATTTAATTATTCCGGAGTATGGTCGTCATTTGCAAAAGTTGATTGACCAGGCTACTTTAATTGAAGACAAAGAAGAGCGCAACAAAGCCGCCAAATATATCATTCAGGTAATGGGAAGTTTAAATCCACATTTGCGTGATGTGCCTGATTTTCAGCACAAACTATGGGATCAGATTTTTATCATGTCTGATTTTAAATTGGAGGTAGATTCTCCCTATCCAATTCCGACCAAAGATGTGATTCATCTAAAACCGGAGCGATTGGCCTATCCTCAAAAAAATCCAAAGTATCGTTTTTATGGCAACAATATCAAGTATATGATTGATGTGGCCAACAGTTGGGAAGATGGTGAAATGAAAAATGCCTTGGTCAAAGTCATTGCCAACCACATGAAAAAATCCTACTTGAGTTGGAATAAAGACACCGTTACCGATACGGTTATTTTTGAGCATCTTTATGAATTGTCAGACGGGAAACTAAACTTATTGCAAAGCACCGAAGAATTGTTGAACACCAACGATTTGATGCGTACCAATAAAAAAATATCCAACAAAAACATGCCTCCTCAAAATGCTAAGATTAAAAGCAACAAAACAGGCAAGAAACCTTTTCAGAAAAACAATAATAACAATAATCCTAAATAAAGGTGCTAAGGCACTTAGGTGCTAAGGTGCTAAGAACAGTAACCTCAGAACCTCAGAGCCTCAGTCCCTCAGAACCTTAAAACAAAATATGGGAACTTTTAAAATAGAAGGTGGCATTCAACTAAAAGGAGATGTACAACCACAAGGCGCAAAAAATGAAGCATTACAAGTTTTGTGTCCGGCATTATTAACTTCAGAAAAAGTTAGAATTACCAATATTCCAGATATTATTGATGTTAATAAACTAATCGTTTTACTTGGGAATTTGGGAGTTAAAATCCAAAAAAACGGAGTTGGAGATTACACCTTTCAAGCCGATGAAGTCAATATTGATTATTTAAAAACCGAAGCCTTTAAAAAAGAAGGTGGCAGTTTAAGAGGTTCCATTATGATTGTCGGGCCGCTTTTAGCCCGATTTGGTTGTGGTTATATTCCAAAACCGGGTGGTGATAAAATCGGTCGTCGTCGTTTGGATACCCACTTTGAAGGCTTTATTAATCTGGGTGCTAAATTCCGTTACGAAAGAGAAGACCATTTTTATGGCGTAGAAACCAAAACCCGTTTGAAAGGCGCACACATGTTATTGGACGAAGCATCCGTAACCGGAACAGCCAATATCGTAATGGCTGCCGTTTTAGCCGAAGGAACCACTACTATTTATAACGCAGCCTGCGAACCTTATTTGCAACAATTGTGTAAAATGTTGAACTCGATGGGTGCCAAAATCACCGGTGTGGGTTCTAACTTATTGACGATTGAAGGAGTAGAAAAATTAGGCGGTTGCGAACACAGAATCCTTCCGGATATGATCGAAATCGGTTCCTGGATTGGATTAGCTGCCATGACTCGCAGTGAAATCACCATTAAAAATGTTAGCTGGGAAAATCTGGGAGTAATTCCAAGTGTGTTTCGAAAACTGGGTATTACTTTAGAGAAAAAAGGAGACGATATTTACATTCCGGCTCATACCAAAGGCTACACTGTGAAAACCGATATTGACGGTTCTATCTTAACCATTGCCGATGCGCCGTGGCCGGGCTTTACGCCTGACTTGTTGAGTATCGTTTTGGTAGTAGCAACGCAAGCCAATGGCGATGTATTAATTCACCAAAAAATGTTTGAAAGCCGTTTGTTCTTTGTGGACAAACTGATTGATATGGGTGCCAAAATTATGCTATGCGATCCGCACAGAGCCGTAGTGATGGGACACAATTTCCAATCACAGTTGAAAGCTACCGTAATGTCTTCGCCAGATATTCGTGCCGGAATCTCGTTGTTGATTGCAGCGCTTTCGGCCAAAGGAACTTCAACCATTCAAAATATTGAACAAATTGACCGAGGGTACGAACGCATTGACGAGAGACTTCGTGCGCTAGGCGCTAACATTGTTAGGGTTTAATCCAAAAACACTATAGAAATCAGAGGCGCTTATTGTGCCTCTTTTTCATTTTACCACCATGGAAACATACATAATAGTACTGCTTTGTATTGCTGCTTTTTTTGCAGGTTTTGTCGATGCGATTGTGGGCGGTGGCGGATTAATACAAACCCCGGTAGCTTTAATACTGCTGCCAAATTATGCTGTGGCTTCTATTATTGGCTCGTTAAAAATTCCGGCATTTAGCGGAACTAGTTTTGCCGCGTATCAGTATCTGAAAAAAGTACGGATGAATTGGAAGTTGCTTTTCGTTATGGCTGTTGTTGCTTTCTGCGCCGCTTTTTTGGGTTCCAATTTATTGACCTTGGTGCATAACGATTTTATGAAACCATTGCTCTTAGTAGTGTTGACTTTAATTGCTATTTATACGTTTACCAAAAAAGATTTTGGACAACACAAAATCAAAAATAGTACTGCCAATAAACAACTCATGTTTGCTGTTCTGTTGAGCATTTGTCTTGGCTTTTATGATGGTTTTATCGGTCCCGGAACCGGAAGCTTTTTAGTGCTGGGGTTTGTTTCCATTCTCGGGTTCGATTTTCTTCATGCTTCAGCGAATGCCAAAATGGTAAACCTGGCCACTAATTTTGGTTCGATTTGTCTTTTTGTGTTGAAAGGAAAAATTATCTGGGCTATCGCTATTCCCATGGCACTTTGTAATGCTTTTGGCGGTTGGGTAGGAGCCAAGTTGGCCATCAAAAAGGGAAACGGCTTTATCCGGATTTTCTTTTTGATAGTGGTTATTGGAACCTTAATCCGTTTTGGGTATGATGTGTTTTTTAAATGAAAAATTAAAAAATAGCCTTGAGAAGCCAACTTGAAAGATGCGGAAGCCAATTTGGAGGATACGGAAAAGAAATTGCCGCCTACGGAAAACTAAAAGCCGCTCACGGATGTCTTTTTGAAGCACACGGAAGCTCGTTTGTAAGACACGGAAGCCTCTTTGAAGGCTGCGAGGGCTTGGAAATGCTGAAAAGTTTATTTTTCGAATAGTTTTTGGGTATGATGTGTTTGTGAAATAGTTATTCCAACACATTCAAGAATTTCAAACCAAAAATAATTCCATCACCCTGATAGCCATTCTGGTAGGAGCGAAGGTAATCCACTCTCAACAATCGGTATTTGCCAAAACCCAGATTATCCAAACCAACGGAGAATTCCTGATATGGTTTTCTGTCCGGAATCGCCAAGTTGTGAAAGCCTAAAACCAATTGCGATTGCAGGTATTTCAGCAACGGAATCTTATTCATAAAATAGCCTTTGTCATTGTGCTCGATATGGGTTTCGAAAAAACTATCGTTGGTGCTGGCCACATAATAAGGCAAAAGATTAAAGACATTGGTATAATTTTCCGATTGCCCAATGTGCGTTTGATTTCCGTTGAAATGGCGGTAATCCGCAAACGAAATGTTATCGGCCTGGAAGAATTTTCCACCCTTTACATTCAGCTGCAGAAAGCCTTTGTTGCCAAGCGTCACATCATAGCCCACTTTTCCGGAAACAAAATCATATTCGTAGTTTTTATCGGTGGCGGCAAAAGTTTTCTCATACCCCAATGTCAGCGTTGGATAAGCATCATTTGGAATGTTGTATTTGCCATCGGGTCTTGATAAGTATTTTTGACCAAAATTAAAGCGAAGGGCAACATTGGTTTTAACCAAATTGTGTTTGCTTATTGCCGCTGAGGTTTCATCATTAGGCGAAAGCGGATTGTTGGAAGTGTATAAGTCATCACTCTTAATAACCGTGAAATCGGTGGTGTTGTACAGTGGCTTTCGTTCGGAATATTCCACGTTGCTATATAAATGAATGCCATTCACCACTTCTCTTTCGAAACAAAGGGCGGCAAAATTCTTTTCATACAACTTCATGAAATTGTTTTTAAAGAACAAGGTGCTCACCGAATTGACCAGGTTAGAAATAGGATTGTTGCTGTTGAATTGGCTCACCATACTTCCGCCGTTTATAGATAATAAACTTTTGTTGGTGTTGTTGAATTTATGGGCGAAATTGAAAGTGGCTCTTATCTTTTCTTCCGAAAAACCGTAGTCAAATCGGGTGCCGATGCTGGTGAAGCTTCTTTTTTCTTCGTTGCGCTTGAAGTACGACAAACCGGCATTGATTCTCCAGCCCTGAACCGTGTTAAACGAAGTTGATAAAAGCGGACCGTCATAATTGACAGACCATTTTTTAAATGAATTTTTATAACTGTAGCCACTGATAACATCCATTGGTTTAAATTTATTGTGCTTGGCATCGATGGAATCCAGATAGTGTTGCGATTTCTTTTTGGTTTGCAACACGTCTTTCTTTTGGTAATCGGTTGTTTCTTCCTCGGTCAATGGCACTGGGCGAATGGTGTTCCAAAAGGCATCTTCCTTTTTATTGGCATTGTCTTCAAACGACAGCACCTGATTGGTGAAAGTTTTTTTGGCAAACTCCTTTTCAAATTCAAAATTAGAATAGACATAAGTAAAACGGCCGTTTACTTTAATGCTTAACATGCCGGCTACAAAGTCGAGCGTCTGAGTATTTTTGACCCAAATTTTATTGGTGGCATTATAACTGAAGCTTTGTTTTAAGGTTAAGTTGTCAATAACCGGAGTCTGCATCTGATTGCCTTTGATGGATAAATCGGTGGCATAAATGGCATAAGAATCATCAACTATATAAATGTAACCTTCCATCACGGGTTCGTTGTCGCGTTTCGGTATGACCTTTATTTTGTTAATCTGCTGGCGGTTTTCGGTAAAGAAGGAGCCTTCAAATTGATACTTATAATAATTGAAAGCATTGTCAGCAATAGGAGAGACAACATTAATCTCAAACGGCAGGTAATTTTCATAGAAATCAAAATTTACCGAAGCCGCGTTGTTGAAACTAAAACCGTTGTCATTGCCACTCACTTTGGAAGCCACGATGACTTCTTTCATCTTATCCGGTTTTTGGAAGGTGATTCGGGAAACCGTTTCCGACAGATAAATAATGCCGCTTCGGGTAGAGTCTAATATTTCATCAAAGAAATCAAACTTCTGCCCCATGATTTTTTTGGGAGCGTCTTTTAATCTAATGATGCCTCTAGAATAGAAGTCGGCTTTGTAGTGTGCTGTTTTTTCAGAGTTGTCTTTTTTGTTTCTGATGGCGTTTCTGATGATTTCATTCGCCGGATTGTCTTTCGGATTAATGACTACTTCATTCAGGGTAATGTTTTCTTCCTGCATGACTATGTCCAATACAACGGGTGTTTTATCCAGCTCCACTATTCGCTTGATGGTTTTGTATCCCAGGTATTGAAAAATAATACTATGCGTTCCGGGGATTTTGATATTCAATTCAAATTTTCCCTGATCGTTTGTTGTGGTGCCTCTATAGGTATTCTCTTCGAAGATATTTACAAAGGGTAATGGTTTTCCATTGGCGTCAGCAACAGTTCCTTTTATTTGAGCATAAGAACTAATGGTTACTACTAAACATAGAAGAGCGAGTATTTTTTTTTGAAACATATACTAAGGATGAATTTTTATAAAAAGGATTGTAAGGCCAATTCGTAGCTTTTTAAGCCAAAGCCAATGATGATACCTCTGGCATTTGGGGAAATAAAAGACTGGTGGCGAAATGTTTCCCGGGAAAATGTATTTGATATGTGCACTTCAATAACAGGCGTGGTGATGGCTTTTACGGCATCGCCTATACCAACAGAGGTGTGTGTGTAAGCGGCGGCATTAAGTATGATGCCATCGTATGAAAAACCAACTTCCTGTAATTTGTCAATCAGTTCACCCTCTATATTGCTTTGAAAATAGCTGATGTCTATGGTGGAATATTTTCTTTTCAAATCTTTGATAAAAGAGTCAAACGACAGACTGCCATATATTTCCGGTTCCCTTTTGCCCAATAAGTTGAGGTTTGGGCCGTTTAGTATTATAATTTTCATACATTTTTAGGTTTATGTAAATGTATAAATAATCTTTGAGAGTTGAATATGCTGCCAAATATTGATTGTTTATAGGAAATCAACTTCAAATAGTGTGATTATTTGGGTTTTCTGAGGAAGCCCTATTTAGGTGTTGTTGTGGATAATTTATTATTCTTTTGTTTTTGAGTAAGTTACAGAATTATTTTGTTAATAAAATTGTTGACAACTCAACTGAGCCCTTTAAAACCGTAAATACTATTAAATATACTTTTGTTGTATTAATTTTAAAATTAAACAAACATGAAAAAAATTATTTTAACACTTGCAGCAGTATTCGCTTTATCGTTTGCTAATGCACAAGACAAAAAAGAAGGTTCTGAAGGTTTTTCTAAAGGAGATGTATTTGCAACTGGTTCATTCAGTTTGAGCTCGTCTAAATACACTTCAGCTGGAAACTACAAAGAAGATGGTTTTACATTTTCTCCTGCTGTTGGTTACTTCGTATCTGAAAACATTGCTTTAGGTTTAGGTTTAACTATCTCTAATGCAAGTGTACAAGCTACTGAAGCTTCTAGCAAATCTAAAGTAAACACTTTTGGTTTTCAAGCAATGGGTAGATACTACTTCACTCCATCTTCTAAATTTTCTGCATTCGGTCAAGCTGTAGTAGGTTATTCATCTACTAAATATGATGCGGCTGATGTAAAAGTTAATGGATTTGGAATTGCAGTTGGACCTGGTTTCCACTACTTCGTTTCTAATCACTTCGCTTTAGAAACTACTTGGGGAATGTTAAGCTATGCTTCAGCTAAAGCTGATTCTACTGGTGCTGAAACTTCAACAGATTTCAAATTGGGTGTAGATTTATCTGATATCAACTTCGGATTGGTTTACAAATTCTAATTTTAAGCCTTAAATAAAATTAAACCACGCCATTGGCGTGGTTTTTTTTGCTATTTAACGAAAAATACCGATATAATTTGTAAGATAACTTATAAATGATACTTTTGTCTTACTAATTTTAAAAGTAAACAAAACATGAAAAAAATTATTTTAACAATTGCGGTAGTAATGGCTGCAACTTTTGCCAATGCACAAGACAAAAAAGGCGGGTCAAGCAGTGACATGAAATTTGGTGTAAAAGCGGGTTATACTAACTCAACTTTCACAGGAGATACTCCTAGTGGATTAAAAGCAAACGGAGGATTTTACATTGGAGGTTTAGTTGACTTTTCAGTTTCTGAAACTTTCCACGTACAACCAGAATTGTTGTACTCTATTGAAGGAGCTAAAGACAACAAATTGAACTATTTAAGAATTCCTATCATGGCTAAGTATTACATCATGGAAGGTTTGAACTTGCAAGCTGGCCCAGAATTGGCTTTCAAAGCTGGTGGTGATGATATTAAAGATCAAGCAAAATCACTAGACTATGGTTTAGGTATTGGTGCTGCTTATGAGTTAGAATCAGGTCTAATGTTTGATGCTAGATACAACTTAGGTTTAGCAAACATTGATGATAGTGGTTCTGGTGGTAATGTGAAAAATGTTTCTTTCAACATCGGTTTAGGATACAGATTCTAATCTAAAAAAAAATCATATTGATAAAACCACGCTATTGGCGTGGTTTTTTTATTGCCAATCATTTCGTTTCTTTGTGGTATGAGCTGGAAAAATTATATAACAAGTTTTCAATCCTATTTAAAAATTGAACGTGGTTTGTCAAAAAATACCGTTGATAACTACACTTTTGATTTAGAACGCCTGTGTGGTTTTTTGGATGAAAATAATATAACTGTTACTCCGGAAAAAATAAATGAAGAAACGATTCAACAGTTTATTTATGGTGTGTCCAAAGAGCTCAATGCCCGTTCGCAAGCCAGGATTATTTCGGGTTTAAAGAGTTTTTTTTCCTATATGATTTTTGAAGATTACCGCTCTGATAATCCTATGGAATTAATAGAGGCACCAAAAATTGGCAGAAAACTTCCGGATACTCTTTCGGTAGACGATATTGATAATTTGATAGCAGCTATTGATTTATCAACTCCTGAAGGAGAGCGAAATAAAGCATTGCTGGAAACCTTGTATGGCTGTGGTCTTCGGGTTTCGGAAATCATCACGTTAAAAATATCAGATTTGTTTTTTGACGAAGGCTTTATTAAAATTACAGGAAAAGGCAATAAGCAACGTTTTGTTCCCATAGCCAAAGCTACTCAAAAGTATATCGAAAGCTATAAAAATACCATTCGAACCCATCTCATTATTGCTAAAGGATTTGAAGACACCTTGTTTTTAAACCGAAGAGGGAAACAACTTACCAGAGCTATGATTTTTACCATTATCAAAACATTAGCCGTAAAAATTAATTTAGCCAAGAATATAAGCCCGCATACCCTACGCCATTCTTTTGCTACGCACTTATTAGAAAACGGTGCTGATTTGCGCTCTATTCAAATGATGCTTGGGCATGAGTCAATTACCACCACGGAAATCTATGTGCACTTAGATAGAAAATATTTAACACAAGTCATGGCTACTTTTCATCCGAGAAAAAAGTAGTTTGTCGGTTTTTTTTGGTAATTTGCGCTCACAAAAAAAACAATAATCCCCAAATCTGTTTTTAAAATGAAGTTCAACAACCTATTAGTTGTAGATGATGATAAAGTGCACCACTTTATTATCAAAAAGTTACTTGAAAAAAATGATATCCAGGTAAATATGTCTTTTTTCGAGAATGGGCATGATGCTTTGCATCATTTAAAATCAAAACTCAAAAAAAAGAGTAATAGTACCGATTTAATTTTGTTGGATATTAACATGCCGGTTCTTGATGGTTGGCAATTTTTGGAGGAATTCAAAGAGATACAAAAAGATATTTCCAGTGAAATCATTATCTATGTTGTAAGTTCTTCCGATAGTTCTATTAATGAAGACAGGATTGAAGAATTTAAAGATGTTATTGAAAATTACTTCGTTAAACCAATGACTAGCGAAATGATTAAAACTATATTTCTAACATAAAAAAGGCGACCATTTGGTCGCCTTTTTTATATAGTAGTAGAGAGTTACTTAGCAATATTTACTGCTCTGGTTTCTCGGATTACTGTAATTTTCACTTGACCCGGATAAGTCATTTCGGTTTGAATTTTTTGTGAAATCTCAAACGAAAGATTAGCAGCGTTTTCATCACTTACTTTTTCGCTTTCTACAATCACACGCAATTCACGACCAGCTTGGATGGCGTAAGCATTTTTAACACCATTAAAGCCAAAAGCAATGTTTTCTAAATCTTTCAAACGTTGGATGTAAGAATCTAACACTTGACGTCTGGCACCAGGTCTAGCGCCTGAAATAGCATCACAAACCTGAATGATTGGAGAAATTAAATATTTCATTTCAATCTCGTCGTGGTGCGCTCCGATAGCGTTACAAACTTCTTCTTTTTCACCATATTTTTCAGCCCATTGCATTCCCAATAAAGCGTGCGGTAAATCACTTTCCGTGTCCGGCACTTTACCAATATCGTGTAGTAAACCGGCGCGTTTGGCCAATTTCACATTCAAGCCTAATTCGGCGGCCATAATACCACAAAGTTTAGAAACTTCGCGCGAGTGCTGTAGTAAGTTTTGACCATATGAAGAACGGTATTTCATTCTTCCCACGACTTTAATCAATTCCGGATGTAAACCGTGAATTCCTAAGTCGATTACCGTACGTTTTCCTACTTCAATGATTTCGTCATCTATTTGCTTGGTAGTTTTAGCAACTACTTCTTCAATTCTGGCTGGGTGGATTCTACCGTCAGTTACTAACTTGTGCAATGACAAACGGGCAATTTCTCTTCGCACCGGATCAAAACAAGATAGGATGATAGCTTCCGGAGTATCGTCCACAATGATTTCAACCCCAGTTGCTGCTTCCAGCGCACGGATATTTCTTCCTTCACGACCAATGATTCTTCCTTTTACATCATCCGATTCAATGTTGAACACAGATACGCAATTCTCCACAGCTTCTTCCGTTCCGACACGTTGGATGGTGTTGATGATGACTTTCTTAGCTTCTTGTTGTGCGGTTAATTTAGCTTCCTCAATCGTGTCTTGGATATGCGACATCGCTTTGGTTTTGGCTTCTGCTTTTAAGCTTTCTACCAATTGCTCTTTAGCATCTTCAGCCGAAAGTCCGGAGATAACCTCCAATTGCTCCACCTGGCTTTTGTGTAACTTTTCAAGCTCTTGTTGCTTCTTGTCTAACAACTCAATTTTTGAAGCATACTCATTGGTTTTGGCTTCGTAATCGTCGTTTACTTTTTTCGCTTTCGCCAATTCGTTTGAAACCTGAGATTCTTTGTCTCTGGTTCTTTTCTCTACTTCGGCTATCTTTTTGTCTTTGTTTAAAATCTCTTTTTCATGTTCCGATTTTAGTTCCAAAAACTTCTCTTTGGCCTGAAGTAATTTGTCTTTTTTAATGTTTTCTGCTTCCACATTCGCATCTCTCAAGATGGAAGAAGCTTCCTTTTTGGCGTTTTTAACCATGTTGGAGACATTGCTTTTTTCAAGGAATTTTGCAACTCCAAAACCTCCGGCAATACCTGCGATTAACGCAATTATAATTAATGTAGTTCCCATTTTTTTGTTAGTGTTTATATATAAAAAAAGCCTACATTAGGTGAATGCATAAACTCGTAAGGACAAGTTTTGAGCTAACTCGCTGGTCAAGGATCCACGATAAAAGTGGCATGCTTTAGTAACGATGACTGGCTCATTCTAAATTGTTAGTGTTGAGTTTACCAATTAAAATCTAATGTAGGCGGTATTGTAATCTATGCTAAGAACGTTATTTCTTTTCGAGATATTCGAATAATAAATCATTGATTTTTTTTAATCTTTCCAGAGTTTCTGTCCCATCAATGGAATTGTCGACTTGCTTTTGTTCTACTTGCGAAGCAAACTGTAAAGCGCACATGGCCAATACATCCTGTTTGTCGCGAACCGCATAGTTTTCTTCGAATTGCTTAATCATCGCATCAATTTTTTTTGAAGCGCTTCGCAGCCCTTCTTCCTGTGATAGGTCTACCGTTAACGGATACACTCTGTCAGCAATTGATAATTTTATTTTAAGCTTTTCATCCATGTTTTTAGTCTGATAACTGCGCAATGCAGTAATCTATCTCTCGAATTAATGAATTTATTTTAAGCTTGGTATCTCGTTTGTTTTCTTCACCGCCTAATAATGAATTCGCCATTTTGAGTGATTCGCATTCAGATTTCAAAGTGACAATCTCATCAGATTGTTTTTGAATCGTTGTCATTGCCTTTTCTAATTCCGCTTTTAATCCAATAGAATTTTTTTCTAAACTCTCTATTTTTGTAAAAAGTTTTTCAATTCTATTTTCAAGAGAATCAATTATTTCGGCAATTTCACTCATGAAATGTTTTGTTCATTACTTACTTCACAAAGTTAGGATTCTATTTTGTTTGCACAATAGTTTTGTCAATTATTTATTTCTTTTTTAAACGAAATTATAATATTTTGTTTTTTAATGAGTTAGGAAAAAAAGCAGCGCTTGTAATTTTTTACGCACTTTTTTGTATCTTAGCTAAAACAATCTTTTATGAGATATTTTTGGCTTATATTTTTTCTGACAACCACCGGATTTGGGCAAAATCAATACCCGAAAGACTATTTTCGCTCTCCTCTTGATATACCGCTGCAGCTTGCCGGAAATTTCGGTGAATTGCGTCCCAATCACATTCATTCCGGTTTTGATTTTAAAACACAACAGAAAGAAGGTTTCAATGTCTATGCCGCTGCCGATGGCTATGTTTCCCGAATAAAAATTTCACAAGTTGGTTACGGAAAAGCCATTTACATTACCCATCCCAACGGCTATACTTCGGTTTACGGGCATTTGCAATCCGGCTTTGGCGAAGTTGAAAAACTTATTAAAAAAGAGCAATACAAAGCTAAATCGTATGAAATTGATGTTGCTTTTAATCCGACGGATTTGATGATAAAAAAAGGAGATGTCATCGGAATTTCAGGAAATACAGGAGGTTCGGATGGGCCGCATTTGCATTTTGAAATTAGGGACACTCAATCCGAAAAAATCATCAATCCCATGTATTTTGGCTTTGACGCTGTTATCACTGATGAAAAACGCCCCTTGGTCACCAGCTTATTGGTTTATCCTTTGGATGAAAATTCGGTGGTGAATCAATCCAAAAGACCCATCAGCGTCAATTTAGCGTTGCAGGATGACGGAAGTTACATAGCCGAAAGTGTCTTGGCCAGCGGCAAAATTGGCTTTGGCATCACGGCAGTTGATTATGATAATGTTTCCTGGAATGCTAACGGGATTTACAGAGTGCAGACTTTTTTAAACGGGAAATACGATTTCAGTTATCAATTCGATACGTTTGCTTTTGATGAAACCCGTTATGTGAATGCTTTGATTGATTATACTCGCTATAAAAAACAAGGACAAAGAGTGCAGAAATTATTCATGAAAAATACTTATCCGCTCAGTATTATAAAACCGGGCATCGATAACGGAATGATAACAGTGGCTTCTAATTTTTTTCAAACCTATCGCATTGAAGTGGCCGATTTTAATGAAAATATCACCAAAATATTCATCCCGATTCAGTATTCAAATTTACCTGCCAAAGTGCAGGAAGAACCCATTACTTCAAAATATTTGGTCAAAGCCCAAAAGGATAATATTTTTGCTCTGGAAAATGTAACGGTTTCCATGCCGGCCAATACTTTTTTGGATGATTTCTACATGAATTTTGAGGTCAAAAACGGAATGGCTAAAATTCATGACGATTTAGTGCCAGCTTTTACCAATTTTTCAGTCACTTTTGAAGACAGCCTTACACCTCAAAAAGACAGAGAAAAAATGTTTATTGGTTTGGTTGACGGTAAAAAAATAAACTTCTACAATACTAAAAGAACGAAAAATTCGTTTACTATTTATACCAAATATTTGGGAGATTATAAGTTAGTAAGAGATGGGATGCCACCCAAAATAAAAATCGACAAAAAAATCGGTGGCAAATGGATTAGCAATCAAAACGAACTGCAATTCACCATTTCCGATGATTTGTCAGGAATCAAAAGTTACGATGGTTATCTGAACGGCCAATGGATTTTGTTGGAATACGAAAGCAAAACCAAAAAACTCATCCACCGCTTTGCCGATGGCATTGTAGCCGAAGGGAAAAACGATTTAAAAGTCGTCGTTACGGATAATGTTGGAAATTCTACTATCTTTGAAACACAATTTTTTAGAAGTCAAAAACCTTAATCATACAGTTTGAGAACAAATAAATACCTTTTCACGCTCCTTTTTTTTACTATAAGTATCATCGCATTTGCTCAAAACCAAACCGCCAAAGTGGCCGGAGTGGTGCTCGATGAAAACAACAAACCGGTTGCAGATGTCAACGTTAGCTATCAAACCAAATCCGTTACAACCGATGCCAATGGATTCTACGAAATTACGGTGCCGGCTAATCAAAAAGTGGTATTGGTCTTCACACATACTTCCTTAAAAAAGATTACCGCTACTTTTCAGCTAAAGCCAAATGAAAATTTAGAATGGCATGTGGTAATGACTGATAAAGCAGAGCAATTGAGTGATGTGGTAATCACCAGCAATAAGAGGCGTGTTCAGGGAATCACTTCTATAGAGCCCGAAACGATTCGCAAAAACCCTAGTGCCATGCCCGGTGTCGAAAGTGTTTTAAAAACGTTTGCCGGTGTCAATGCCAACAACGAGTTGAGTTCTGGTTACAACGTTCGCGGCGGAAATTACGATGAAAACTTAGTTTATGTTAATGAAATAGAAGTCTATCGTCCGTTCTTAATTCGTTCCGGACAACAGGAAGGATTGAGTTTTACCAATACCGATATGGTGCAGAATGTCGACTTTTCTGCTGGTGGATTTCAAGCAAAGTATGGCGATAAATTATCTTCGGTTTTGGATATTACGTACAGAAAACCAACCAAATATGGCATCACTGCCGAAGCGAGTTTCCTAGGCGGAAGTTTAACCGGAGAAGGCATTTCCAAAAACAAAAAATGGTCTGCCATTACCGGAGTTCGTTTCAGAGACAATTCACTTTTAGTAAACAGCCAGGAAACATCCACCAATTACCATCCGACGTTTATTGATGTGCAAACCAATGTGAATTTCACTCCCAATAAAAGATGGCAGTATAGTTTCTTAGGAAATGCTTCTCAAAACAAATACAGCTACCAGCCCTTAACCCGTCAAACTAATTTTGGAACCATTGACGAACCAATTGCATTGCAGGTTTTCTACGAAGGGCAGGAAAATGACAAATACCAGACCCTTTTCGGAGCATTTAAAACTACTTTTTCAGCCAATGATAACAATACATATAAGCTAATCACTTCTGTTTATCACACTCAGGAACAAGAATATTTCGATATTTTGGCGGCTTATTATTTGGGCGATGTGGATACCAATATCGGTTCGGAAACACTGGGACAAGTAACCTACAATCGCGGTATTGGCGAGCAACTCAACCACGCTCGTAACGACTTAGATGCTTTGATTTTCAATGCCGAAGTGAAAGGCGTACACCAAATCAACAACAAAAAACAACAAATAGAGTGGGGATTCAAATACACCCGTGAAAACATCCGCGATCGTATAGTGGAATGGGAAGTTATTGATTCTGCCGGATTCTCTATCAATCCACCGATTATCAATTTGCCACACAATGACCAGCCGTACAATCCTTATGTAGGACCATTGGTTCCGTATCAAAATGTGAGAGCTACCAATTTTGTTGATATCAACCGATTTTCGGGGTATGCTCAATGGAGTACCAAAACGAAATTAGGTGAAAATCAACTGTGGATTACCGCAGGTTCGCGTTTTCACAGTTGGGTAGTATCAGGCGATGGCATTGCTACCGGTAAAACCCAAACTGTTTTCAGTCCGAGAGTACAATTATCTTTAAAACCCGATTGGGAAAAAGACATGGTTTTCCGATTTGCTGCCGGTTTTTACCACCAACCACCGTTTTATCGTGAGCTAAGAGATATGGATGGCGTTGTCAATCCAAACGTAAAAGCACAGCAATCCATTCATTTTGTATTGAGCAATGACTACAATTTCAAAATGAATAATCGTCCGTTCAAATTGGTGACGGAAGCCTATTATAAGACCATGACGGATGTCAATACGTATACGCTTGAGAACGTTAGGATTCGTTATCGCGCCAATAATGATGCGACAGCTTATGCTTACGGATTGGATATGCGACTGAATGGAGAATTCGTTCCGGGAACGGAATCCTGGCTGAGTTTTGGTTATATGAAAACCGAAGAAAATCAAAACGACAGAGGCTACATTGCCCGCCCAACGGATCAACGCTTGAAATTCGGAATCCTGTTCCAAGACTATATGCCAAACATTCCGAATATGAAATTGTATTTGAACTTAGTTTATAATACAGGGCTTCCGGGAGGTTCGCCTTCTTATGCCGATTCCTATGATTACCAAACGCGTTTGCGCGATTACCGTCGTGCCGATGTGGGATTCTCTTATGTTTTGACCGAAAAAAACAACGAAAGACCGAATGGTCATTGGTTAAAGAAATTCCAGGATTTGTCTGTTGGATTTGAGATTTTCAACTTGTTCAACAATCAAAATGCGATTACCAATACTTGGGTGCGCGATGTGTATACCAAAAACCAATACGGAATTCCAAACTACATGACTACACGAGTTTTTAATATAAAACTGACTGCGAAGTTGTAGAAATAATTCACTATTTTTGAGAGTCCAATTTTAGTAAAATGAAAAAAAACCTTCCTTATATAGCAGTGATTCTTGTGGTGTTTTTTGCCAGTTGCAAAAAGCAGGAAGAAGAAAAACCTAAAGTTACTTACGATGCCACTTCTAAAACGAAACCAGTCGTTCCGGTGGATACATCACAGGTGGAAGTGGCTGATTTGCCTATCAACATGGAGGGAACGAATTATTTAATTCATCCGATTGGCGATTTGAATTACTACAAAAAAAATGGAAAATCGGCCAATGAATTCAGAAATACTGACGAAGAAACGAGTTTTACCGTTTCCAATTATGGCGAATACCAAATCACAGGATATTTGAAAAACCTGAAGTTTCAGGAAATAGGGAAGGACACCATTTACGCTCTGACTGACAAACCGATTTTGATTGAAACCGCTACTTATCTGAAGACTTTTGCCGATAAAACCAAGCAGCAATTGTTAGTCTATTCGCTGGCTGATATGGATACCAACAAAGACGGGAAATTAGACAACAGCGATATCAAATCGTTGTACATCAGTACCATTTCCGGACAAAAATTCACCAAACTTTCAGCTGATTTTCACGAGTTAATCGATTGGAAAATGGTAGAAGCTAAACACCTGTTGTATTTCAGAACTATTGAAGATACCAATAAAAACGGGGAATTTGATGCCGAAGATAACTTGCAGTATCACTTCGTAAACCTGCTGGATAAAGACTGGAAAGTACAGGAATACAAACCGATTTAAATCAGGATATCACTTTCTAAATCCGATTTTTCGATTTCAAAATCAAAGCCGAGTTTTGAAACCAATTCTATCACCAAACGTTTATACCAGTTTTCTGATTTGGGATGAATGTAGATTTTTTCAATCAGTTGGCAAATGTTTACATCAATTTTCAAACCGTCATTTATTTTAATGTTTTCCGAAGAAAGGTCAGCAATGATGCGCACTTCACGCTCGTACTGAAAGCTTTTTCGCTTAAACAAAAAAGGGAAAAACATATCGTCAAACGGAATGTACTCCTTTTTGTAATCGATATAATTCACCTCGCCGATGTATTGCTTGAAATTCTTTTCGGCTTCCAACGCTTTCTGCAAACGACCGATGGTGGATTGAATGGCTAAGCCTTCGCTGTTTTGTGTAAAAATCTGCCACATGGCAAACGATTCGTATTCGTTGATATGCCAACTACTCACCACGACTTTCTCGCGATGCGTTTTATAATACGCTAAAAATTCAGGATTGTTTTCGGAGAGTTTTTTGATTTCCTCATACGTAGGTTCGCTGAAAGTGCCTTCGTATTGGTCTTCAAATTTATCGGAGCGCGACAGGAACAATTGCTGCGAAAGCAGTAAGTCCAGAAATTTTGACAAGTCCAAATATTTCCAAACTACCGTATCAGGATCTTCAGGTAATTTAATATTTGGATTGTTTTTATACATTTTGTTTACTCAAATGATTGCATCGAAACCAATTTAGAATACATGCCATTTTTGGCTAAAAGTTCGTCATGGGTACCTTGTTCAACAATTTCCCCTTTTTGCATTACCACAATAACATCTGCTTTTTGAATGGTGGAAAGTCTATGCGCAATCACCACCGAAGTTCTGTTCTGCATCATGTTTTCCAAAGCTTGTTGCACTAGTCTCTCGCTTTCGGTGTCTAAAGCCGAAGTAGCTTCGTCCAAAATCATAATCGGTGGATTTTTCAATACGGCACGGGCAATGGATAATCTTTGTTTTTGGCCGCCGGATAGTTTGTTTCCGCTATCGCCAACATTGGTATAGATGCCTTCCGGTAAATCTTTCACAAATTCAAATGCATTGGCAATTTTTAACGCTTCAATAATTTCTTTATCTGTAGCATCTTGTTTGCCAAGCGCAACATTGGCTTTTATGGTGTCGTTAAACAAAATAGAGTCTTGCGTAACTAATCCCATCAAATCTCTTAATGACTTCATGTCTATCGCTTTGATGTCGATGTTGTCAATGGTTATTTTGCCTTCATTTACATCGTAAAAACGCATTAGTAAGTTGGCAATCGTACTTTTGCCGCTACCGGATTGTCCTACCAAAGCCACTGTTTTTCCTTTAGGAACGTGAAGCGAAAAGTGCTTTAAAACATTTTCTTCTTCATATTTAAAGTTGATGTTTTCTATGGAAATGCCACTGTCAAAACTGTCTTTTTGAACGGCGTCTTTGCTGTTTACAATTGGGTTTTCCTGTTCCAGGATTTCCATAATTCTGTCGGCTGCTGCTGTACCGCGTTTGACACTGTAAGAAGCTTTAGAAATGGATTTGGCAGGCGTAAGGATGTTGTAGGCCAGTCCCATGTAGGCAATGAAAGCGGCGCCGTTAAGCGTCTTTTCAATTAAAACCATATTACCACCATACCAAAGTAAAATAGCAATGACCATGATCCCCATAAACTCACTCACGGGAGAAGCCAAGTTCTGACGATTGCCGATGTTTACGGATAGATTGAAAAATCGGTTAGTAGAATTTTGAAACATTTTGTTGAAATACCCTTCCGCATTGTATCCTTTCACCACTTTAAGTCCGCCAAGCGTCTCTTCTATAGTGGAAAGGAATACTCCTTGTTCTTCCTGCATACGGGTTGATTTTCGTTTCAGTTGTTTCCCAATCAAGGAAATAATATAACCGGAAACCGGAATAAAAATAAAAACAAAAAATGTCAGTTTGGTACTGATGGTAAACATCATGATAATGGTAAACAGTATCGTTAAAGGTTCTTTAACAATCAGCTCCAGCATGGCTAACATCGAGGTTTGTACTTCGTTGGCATCACTCGAAATACGGGAAATCAAATCGCCTTTTCTTTTTTCTGAGAAAAAGGCATGTGGTAACTCCAGTGTTTTTTGGTAAATAGCATTACGCAGGTCACGCATAATACCGTTTCGTAAAAAGTTAATAAAAAACATAGCGAAATAATCACTCAGGTTTTTTAGTAAAAAGATCGAAATGATAATGGCTACCATTATGGCAAGAGTAAAACTTACTCCTCTTTCATCGGTGGTAGTTGTGATATAGTAGCTAAGAAAATCTTCCAGGTAATGCTTAAAATGAGCAATGTCTTCAAAGACCGGTTTTTCCGTGTTTCTTTTGGTTTGATCAAATAATACCTGCATCATAGGTATCAAGGCCATAAAGGAAAGTGTACTGAACAAAGCATACAAAATATTGAAGAAGATGTTCAGATAAGCGTACTTTTTATACGGCTTGAGGTAAGGGATTATTTTGGTAAAACTACTCATTAGTTCAACTGCATTTCAGAAATTATAGTTTTGATTTTGGCATCCAAATGGGCTTCGGCTGCCGGAATTTCGTCCAAACTTTCAATCGCAGTATTCACACTGAAATAGAATTTGATTTTAGGTTCGGTACCGCTTGGACGGGCACAAATTTTAGAACCGTCTTCTAAATAATAAATCAACACGTCTGATTTAGGAACGGATAACGTTTCCATTTCATTGGTCAACAGATTTCTGGCAGTAGAATTTTCATAATCTTCTACCATAATCACGCGTTGTCCGTTGATTTCAGAAACCGGTTTTTCGCGCATGTCAATCATCATTTGCTTGATTTGGTTAGCGCCTTCGATGCCTTTTTTGGTAATCGAAATCAAATGTTCTTTATAGAAACCGAAATCGACAAACATCTGCTGTAATTCTTTATACACCGAACTGCCTTTTTCTTTGGCTTGAGCGGCAATTTCGCACATCAGTAAAATAGCACCCACGGCGTCTTTATCGCGAACGGCATCACCCACCATAAAACCAAAACTTTCTTCGCCACCGCCAATGAATTTCAGTTCCGGGAAATCTTTGATAAACTTGGCAATCCATTTGAATCCGGTCAAACCCACTTTGCATTCCACATTATAAGCCGAAGCCAATTCCAACATCATTGGAGTGGAAACGATAGTGGAACCAATGAATTCTTTTCCTTGAATTTTCCCGGCTTTGCGCCATTGTTCCAAAAGATAATGCGTCATCACGGTCATCGTTTGATTGCCGTTGAGTAAAATCATTTTGCCATGGTTGTCTCTAACGGCAACACCAAGACGGTCGCTGTCGGGATCAGTACCGAAAACAATATCGGCATTAATTTTATCAGCCAGTGCCAGTGCCATAGTCAACGCTTCCGGTTCTTCCGGATTGGGGGAAACTACGGTTGGGAAGTTTCCGTTCGGTTCTGCTTGTTCCGGAACGATGTTTACATCGGTATAACCAGCTTTTTCCAGTACTTTCGGAACCATTTTAATGGAAGTTCCGTGCAGTGAGGTATAAGCGATTTTTAAATTTTTACGGGCTTCCGCCGAAGTATTGAAACTGGCATTAGCAACAGTGGAATCAATAAAAGCATTGTCCACAGCCACATCTATATATTCGATTAAACTTTCGTTGGCTTCGAATTGAATTTCACTGTATTTTAAGTCTTCAATCACTTTGATAATCTCGCCGTCCTGAGGCGGAACCAATTGCCCACCATCTTGCCAATAAACTTTATAACCATTGTATTCCGGTGGATTGTGAGAGGCTGTTAATACAATTCCGGCATGACAGTTTAAGTGTTTGACGGCAAAGGATAATTCCGGTGTCGGACGCATTTCTGAAAACAAAAAGACTTTAATGCCATTGGCCGAAAAAACATTGGCTACCACTTTTGCCAAAGTATCACTGTTGTGGCGGCAATCATAAGCAATAGCTACTTTTAGTTGTTCTCCGGGAAATGATTTTTTTAAATAATCAGATAAGCCCTGAGTGTTTTTGCCCAAAGTATATTTGTTAATACGATTGGTACCAACGCCCATAATACCGCGCATACCGCCGGTTCCGAATTCCAAATTCTTATAAAAACTTTCCTCCAGATTCTTTGGAGAAGTAGTCATCATTTCCTTGATTTGGTTTTGGGTGTCAACGTCAAAAGCTGGTGTAAGCCATTCGTTTACTTTGTCTAATATGTTTTGTTCGATATGCATTTTTAAAAATAATTTAACTTGTGGGAAGCTTACTTTGAATTACAAATTCACTTCATTGGAAATTTTATAACGTTCTTCATTGTTTTTGGTGCGAAGAATAATTTCACCTAAAAATCCGGCTAAGAATAATTGAGAACCAATGATCATGGCGGTTAAGGCAATATAGAAAAGTGGATTTTGTGCCACTAAAATGGTCGCTTCATGGAATACAAACAATTTCAACAGTTTGATTGCGATGATTAAAAAAGTGGAAATGAATCCGATGATAAACATGACTACGCCAAGCGCACCAAATAGGTGCATAGGACGTTTGCCGTATTTGGATAAAAACCAAATGGTAATCAAATCGAGGAAACCATTGATGAAACGGCTCATGCCAAACTTGGATTCTCCATATTTTCGGGCTTGGTGGATGACTACTTTCTCGCCAATTTTACCAAAACCGGCATTCTTGGCCAGTACAGGAATATAGCGATGCATTTCTCCCGAAACCTCTATGTTTTTGATGACTACGCTTTTGTAGGCTTTTAATCCGCAATTGAAATCGTTCAAGTGTACGCCGGATGTTTTTCGGGCGGCCCAATTGAATAATTTGGAAGGCAGGTTTTTGGAAACCACAGAGTCATAACGCTTCTTTTTCCAACCGGAAACCAAATCGAAATTCTGATTCAGGACCATGTTATATAAATCCGGAATTTCGTCAGGACTGTCCTGTAAATCGGCATCCATAGTGATGACAACATCGCCTTGGGCTTTGGCAAAACCAGCATGCAAAGCTTGTGATTTCCCATAGTTTCTCAGGAAATGTATGCCTTTAACATTGGGGTTTTCTTTGGAAAGATTTTCAATAATTTGCCAAGAATCATCGGTACTCCCATCATCAATGAAAATGACTTCATAGGAATAGTTGTTGGCTGTCATGACTTTGACAATCCATTGGTGTAATTCGGGTAAAGATTCCTGCTCGTTCAGAAGCGGAATTATTATGGATAAATTCATCTATAATCCTTGATTCGATTTTGTTTTGAAAATGGCTGCCAAAATTAGTCCAAAAACAGCACTAAATGCAATACTGAAAATAGAACCTTTTAACAATTGACCGATAGAAAATTGGTCGTTGGCCTGCATGTCTTTAATGGCTTGGTTAATGGCTTCCGTTGGTGCATTGAATTTCTGCATCATTTCAACGGCAAATTTTATGGTTAGTTCCTTAATGGTGTCTTTTGCAGCAGGATCAATAAAATTAAACAAAACAATATTGAATGCTACCCCGATCAATATAGCAATTACCGCCGATATAAAATACGTGGTAAACGCATCTTTAAAAGAGAATAGACCGTTTATTTCCTTTTTTGTTTTTATCAAAAGATAAACTCCGATTGCGATATAGATAGCTATATTTAACACGCCAACCCACCAAGAAGTGAAAAGTTTTAAATCAATAGTGTAAATTAAAGTAGTGATGAGTACTGAAACTAATCCTGTAACCACTCCGAATGTGATTCCGTTTTTCTTAATAATAGAGTTCATGATTTTTGGTTTTAATTATTTAACAAATATAAGTAATTCCGTTATTACTCAATATTAAGTGCGAAACATTTAAAAAAAGTTACATATTGATTTGATTTTTGAAAAAAAGTTGTATTTTTGCACACTCAAATTAAAAAAAGAATTAATTAAAAGTCGTAGCCAGTTTATACCTTCTAGAGTGGAAGCTTCAAAACGAACTACTTCATAACAATAACAAAGATTTATCATGAAAAAAGGAATTCACCCGGAAAATTACAGATTAGTTGCTTTCAAAGACATGTCGAATGACGATGTTTTTATCACTAAATCTACAGTAGAAACTAAAGAAACCATTACACACGAAGGTGTTGAATACCCAGTATTCAAAATGGAGATTTCTAGAACGTCTCACCCTTTTTACACAGGTAAGTCTAAACTTATCGATACAGCAGGACGTATTGATAAATTCAAAACTAAATACGCGAAACACGCAAAATAGTAGTTTCAGTGTTCAAATTTTAGGAAGACCATTCATGAAAATGAGTGGTTTTTTTATGCCATAAACTTTGTAACTTTGGCACACATCTTATAACAAGCTACTAAAATGAACTACATACTTTTTGACGGAACAGTTCGCAATGCTTTACTTCCGTTTACTTTTACCAGACCAGTTGCCGAAATTCGCGTCGGTATTTTGACCATACGCGAAAAATGGGAAAAGCATTTAGGTTATACCACCACAACACTAACAGAAGAATACCTGTCTGAAAAATTTCCGATGGTGGAAATGGAAGATAATGTCATGATTAACGCTTCTTTTTTGCCCAATGATGTTTTGGCTGAAATGGTAATCAGTTTAGAAAAAAATCAAGCCATTTTCAAAGGAGAAGAAGTCATTGCTTTTTATACCAATGATACACAAGATGAAATAGATTTCGATAGTTATGAAATCATAGAGTATCAGGAAGACTGCCTGAAAATTGAACATACGTGGGACATATTTGCCAAAAATGATGCTGCTTTGCGCGAAGATTTTGAATTAATCACAGAAGGCAGACACTCGCAGCCCATACCCAAAAGCGTAAACGTAATTGCTCCCGAAAACATTTTCATAGAAGAAGGAGCCAAGCTGGAATTCGTCACTTTAAACGCCTCAACCGGACCCATCTACATCGGTAAAAATGCTGAAATCATGGAAGGTTCCGTAATTCGTGGCCCGTTTGCCTTATGCGAGTTCGGAAGAGTGAAACTGGCGTCAAAAGTGTATGGTGCGACTACAGTTGGACCGCATTCGGTGATTGGCGGCGAAGTGAGCAACTCGGTTTTGATGGGCTATTCCAATAAAGGCCATGATGGATTTCTTGGCAATTCCGTTTTGGGCGAATGGTGTAATATTGGTGCGGACAGTAATAACTCCAATCTGAAAAATAATTACGAAGAAGTGCGTTTGTGGAGCTATGAAACCGAAGGTTTTGCCCGAACCGGTTTGCAATTCTGCGGGCTCATGATGGGAGACCACAGTAAATGTGGAATCAATACCATGTTCAATACGGGGACTGTGGTTGGGGTTTCGGCCAATATTTTCGGTGCCGGATTTCCACGCAACTTTGTGCCGAGTTTTTCCTGGGGTGGCGCTTCCGGGTTTACCACTTATTTAACTTCCAAAGCATTCCAAACTGCCAAAATAGTAATGGCGCGCCGTCAAGTAGACTTTACAGAGACAGATGCTAGAATTTTGGAACACGTTTTTGAGGAAACCAAAAAGTACAGAAAAGAATAATTATTTTGAAATACAATATTTTAAAAGCCACAATTGCGAAAACAGTTGTGGTTTTTTTAATGGAAATATTGTGTAAATTTGCGCACTCAATTTTTGACAACGATTTCATTACTTGAGCTTATTTATGGAAAACAGAAAAAAAGTAGCGTTCTACACGCTGGGTTGTAAACTGAACTTTTCAGAAACATCTACCATCAGCCGAAACTTCCAGGACGAAGGATTTGACAGAGTCGATTTTGAAGAAATCGCAGATATCTATGTAATCAATACGTGTTCGGTTACCGAGAATGCCGACAAACAATTCAAACAAATAGTAAAAAAAGCCATGAAGCTCAACGACAAAGCGTTCGTTGCAGCCGTGGGTTGTTATGCCCAATTAAAACCGGAAGAATTAGCGGCCGTTGACGGAGTGGATTTGGTTTTAGGAGCGACAGAAAAATTCAAAATCACCGATTACATCAATGATTTGTCCAAAAACGATATGGGCGAAGTGCATTCCTGCGAAATTGAAGAAGCCGATTTCTACGTGGGCAGTTATTCTATTGGCGACAGAACCCGTGCCTTCCTGAAGGTGCAGGACGGTTGTGATTATAAATGTACTTACTGTACGATTCCATTGGCACGTGGCATTTCGAGAAGTGATGCTTTGGAAAATGTACTGAAAAATGCCTCCGATATTTCCAAACAAGGAATTAAAGAAATTGTACTGACCGGTGTCAACATAGGCGATTATGGGAAAGGTGAATTCGGAAACAAGAAACATGAGCATACTTTCTTAGATTTAGTGAAAGCCTTAGACGAAGTAGAAGGAATCGAAAGATTGCGTATTTCTTCCATCGAACCGAATCTTTTGAAAAACGAAACCATAGAATTTGTGTCACAAAGCAGAACGTTTGTGCCGCATTTCCATATTCCGTTGCAAAGTGGAAGCAACGAGGTTTTAAAGAAAATGAAACGCCGCTATTTGCGCGAAGTGTATACGGATAGAGTGGCGACCATTCGCGAAGTGATGCCGCATGCCTGTATTGGTGTCGATGTGATTGTTGGTTTTCCGGGCGAAACTGAGGAACATTTCCTGGAAACCTATAATTTCTTAAACGAGATGGATATTTCCTATTTACACGTTTTCACCTATTCCGAAAGAGATAACACTGAAGCTGCCGCAATGACTGATGTGGTGCCAATGAATGTGCGAAACAAAAGAAGCAAAATGCTCCGTGGATTATCAGTAAAAAAGCGTCGTGCGTTTTATGAAAACCAAATCGGAACCAATAGAACGGTTTTGTTTGAAAGCGAAAATAAAGAAGGTTACATCCATGGGTTTACCGAAAATTACGTAAAAGTTAAAACCCCTTGGAATCCGGAATTGGTCAATACTTTACACGAAATCAATTTGACTAAAATTGATGAAGATGGTTCTGTTCGTATGGAGTTTCTGAATGTAGAAGCTTAATAGTTGTAGTGAAACCGGATTTTGGTGATTCGAAAAACAGTGGCGCTGTATTGCTCAATAAATTCAAATTGATTTCGACCCAATTGTTTGAAATTGGCAATTCTGTCTGCTGAAATTTCATAATACATATTGGCGCCTTCCATCATAAATTTTTCTCCGTTTTTTCGATAGGCCGAACGAATCAGTTCAAATTCGGATAAATTCCAAGTAGTGAGATTGGCATCCAGGGCTTCCATATCAGTGCACAAACCTTCGGTAATCTCGGTTTTGGAGCCGTAATATTTATCGATGTGTTCAAAAAAAGCAATAATCTCTTGGCGAAAGGCGTCTGTGTTCATTTTATAAATATAGAAAAAATAATAAAAAAATCGCCCTGATTACTCGGGGCGATTTTTTATGCAGTAGGACTGCTTAGATTTTAATTCCCGGAGGAAGTAAATCTCTGTAGGCAGTGTTTTTTCTGAAGAAAAGCGCAATTTTCGGTAAAATCGGTACTACTTTTAGCTTCCTTTCGTACGCAATTTCCATGATGTTTTTCAATAAATCAGTGATGAATTCTTCATTTTCAAAGCCATCGAAAGTGTTTATTCTTGTTAGGAATATTTTCTTTTCTTGAAATGAATATTCTACAGAAATCAGTTTGCCATCTACCAATGTCTCAAATTGCCTGGCGAAGGTATTGTCCTTAATTTCCATTTTTTCCGAAAAAACAGTTGTGTTCATAATCAAGTAAAATAAAAGGATTATTTTTATGCAAATTTACTAATAAATAACGAGCTTCCAGTTAAATAATGTCTAAAATTCATGTTTATTTTATGCCCGGAATGGCGGCTAGTTCCACTATTTTTGAGCGGATTAAGTTGCCTGAGGATACCTTTGAAACGCATTTACTCGAATGGGTTTTACCCGAAAAGAATGAGACTTTAAAAAGGTATGCCAAACGGATGGCAGAGAACGTCAAACACGACAATGCCATTTTGGTAGGGGTTTCCTTTGGCGGAATATTGGTTCAGGAAATGAAATCCTTTTTAAATTCAAGAAAAGTTATCATTATTTCCAGTGTAAAATCGAATGTGGAACTGCCAAGAAAAATGAAAATTGCCAAAACTACCAAGGCTTATAAACTCATTCCAACCCAATTAGTCGAAAATATTGATCACTTGGCTATGTTTGCTTTCGGTTCTTCTGTTTTAAAGCAACGATTGAAATTGTATGAAAAATTTCTGTCGGTGCGCGATAAGGGCTATTTAGATTGGTCTATCGAGCAAATTATCAACTGGGAACGAACAGACGTTGATGCTGAAATTATCCACATACATGGCGATGCCGATGATGTTTTTCCAATAAAATATATTAAAAATTGTACGGTTGTCAAAGGCGGAACACACATCATGATTCTGACAAAATACCGCTGGCTGAACGATAATTTACCTAAAATTATGTTAGAAAACGAGTAATTGCGGCTCGATTTTTGTAGTTTTACAAGATAAAATAAAGGATTATGAAAACGAATAAAGCCCTATTATCGACACTTGCCGTTGTTTTAATTTCGGGATTACTGGTTTTCGGAATTGCCGGCGACAATAAAGACAAAGTTATGCACGAAGGCACTTCGATGTACTTTCCAACGGCAGTTGACTTTGCAGGAGAAACCACTCCCTTAAAAATTACCGATGTTCGCGAACGATTAGACAGAGAGTTGCTTATCAATGCCAATTTGGATGCGACTACTGCTTTGATTATCAAAAGAGCCAATCGTGCTTTCCCCATTATTGAGCCGATTTTAAAACAATATGGTGTGCCTGACGATTTTAAATATCTGGCCGTTATAGAAAGTGGGTTGATTAATGCTGTTTCTCCTTCGGGAGCCAAAGGCGTTTGGCAGTTTATGCCCGATACCGCCAAAGAAAGAGGCATGGAGGTGAACGATGTGGTTGATGAACGCTATCATTTAGAGAAATCTACCGAAGCGGCCTGTAAATATTTTTTGGCTGCCAAAGATAAATTCGGTTCCTGGACGTTGGCCGCCGCTTCTTATAACGGAGGGATGAACGGTTTGAGCAAAAAACTGGAAGAGCAAAAAGTCACCGATTATTACGATTTAGGTTTGACTGAAGAGACTTCTCGTTATGTTTTCCGAATTCTCGCTTTGAAACAAATCATGCAAAACCCGGCCTTATACGGATTCAGTATTTACGCCACCGATTTATATCCGCCAATTCCAACCAAAAGCGTGGAAGTGGATAGCACCATCAACGATTTGACCAGTTTTGCACAATCGCAAGGCATCAACTATAAAGTGTTGAAAATCCACAATCCTTGGTTAAGAGATAAAAAATTGTTGAATCCAAGCAAGAAAAAATACGAAATCAAGATTCCTTTAGAAGGCTATTAAAAAAGGCTTCAGTTAACAGTCACAGTCGACTTATAAATAAAAAACGTCCCGAAATTCTCGGGACGTTTTTTAATTTAATTTATTACTGCCAACTGCTACTGCAGACAGGTCACTAGATTTTCTTCATCTGTTCTTTCATCATCGTAATCTGATCTTTCAGCATATTTTGTTTGTCTAGTTTCTTGGCTTCGTTTAACAAAGCGGTAGCTTCCATTTTGCGTCTTCTTGACATGGCGATTCCGGCTAAGTTTAACTTGGCCACTGCCAAATCCATATCCATGCTCAAGCCCAATTCAATCGCTTTTTTGAAAAACTTCTCGGATTGGTGCAGGTTGGTTTGCGATAACATCAAACCGTGTAAATAGTTAAAATACCCTTGTTGCTTTCTAACCAACGCCGTTTCCGGATTTTTGATTTTATCCAACCAAACTTTTGCTCCGGCAAAATCCTGTTTCCGCAATTTTAAAAACGCCAATAGGATAAATTCATTTTTGTAGTAAAGAAAAATGGGAATAGCAGTCAGTAAAATCAAGAAAATCCCATTCCCGATATTGCCTTCCGTAAATTGCCAAATGGCGGTTGCTACCAGTAAGGCAGCTATAATTAATTTAATAAACCTGTGAAACATAATTTTGTATTTTTGTGGTCGCAAAGGTAATAAAAGGAATTGAAAATATTTTTATAAAACTACTTGCCAGAAAAAAAAAGGTTTGTATATTTGCACTCGGTTTAAAAAGAGCCGTTTTACCAAAGAAATTAATACACGATTTTAAAGATACAAAGCAATGAGCAAAAGAACGTTTCAACCATCGAAAAGAAAAAGAAGAAATAAACACGGATTTATGGACAGAATGGCTTCTGCAAATGGAAGAAAAGTCCTTGCGCGTCGTAGAGCAAAAGGAAGACATAAATTGACTGTATCTTCTGAACCAAGACACAAAAAATAATGATTACAATTAATCAATATCAAGCCGTTACTATTTACCAGTAACGGCTTTTTTTATACCATGTTCATAAATATTAATAACATTTAGGAGCTATTTCCCGCTGTTCGCTGCAATCTTTTTATTTTTAAAAAGAAAAGTAAAAAGGATTTCCACTACCATCGGGGCTAGGGTTTATCGGAAACAACAACATACAACTCATAACACACAACTTACAACACTAACTACACAATGCCAAAAGACACTTCCATCAAATCGGTTTTAATTATTGGTTCCGGACCTATCGTTATCGGACAAGCCTGCGAATTTGATTATGCCGGTTCCCAATCCGCGCGCTCTCTAAGAGAAGAAGGAATAGAAGTCATTCTAATCAATTCCAATCCGGCCACCATCATGACCGATCCTTCCATGGCGGACCATGTATATTTATTGCCGTTAACCACCAAATCCATCATCCAAATCCTAAAAAATCATCCGCAGATTGATGCCGTATTGCCTACCATGGGAGGACAAACCGCGTTAAATCTTTGCTTAGAAGCCGATGAAAAAGGAATCTGGAAAGATTTCAATGTCCGCTTAATCGGTGTCGATATCAATGCCATTAACATCACGGAAGACCGAGAGCAATTCAAACAATTACTCGAAAGAATAAATGTGCCCACTGCACCGGCCAAAACCGCCACTTCTTTCCTAAAAGGAAAAGAAATTGCCCAGGAATTCGGTTTCCCATTAGTAATTCGGCCATCATTCACCTTGGGTGGAACCGGAGCCGCTTTCGTGCACAAAAAAGAAGACTTTGACGATTTGCTAACCCGTGGTTTAGAAGCATCACCCATACACGAAGTCTTAATCGACAAGGCTTTGCTAGGCTGGAAAGAATACGAATTGGAATTACTTCGAGATAAAAACGACAACGTCGTGATCATCTGTTCCATCGAAAATATGGATCCTATGGGTATTCACACCGGAGATTCCATCACTGTAGCGCCAGCGATGACATTATCCGACACCACTTTTCAAAGAATGAGAGATTATGCCATTTTGATGATGCGTTCCATAGGGAATTTTGCCGGAGGCTGTAACGTACAATTTGCGGTGTCTCCTGATGAGAAAGAAGACATCGTCGCCATCGAAATCAATCCGCGTGTGTCGCGTTCTTCAGCTTTAGCATCCAAAGCCACCGGTTATCCGATTGCTAAAATTGCCACCAAGCTGGCATTGGGCTATCATTTAGATGAACTGCAAAACCAAATCACCAAATCCACTTCGGCTTTATTCGAACCAACTTTGGATTATGTGATTGTAAAAATCCCGCGTTGGAACTTCGACAAATTCGAAGGCTCAGACCGTACGTTAGGATTGCAAATGAAATCGGTCGGAGAAGTCATGGGAATTGGGCGTTCGTTCCAGGAAGCACTGCACAAAGCAACACAATCCCTAGAAATCAAAAGAAACGGAATCGGAGCAGACGGGAAAGGCTATAAAAACTACGAACAAATTATTGAGAAACTAACTTTTGCCAGTTGGGATAGAGTTTTCGTTATTTATGATGCGATTGCGATGGGAATTCCATTGAGCCGTATCCACGAAATCACTAAAATTGACATGTGGTTTTTGAAACAATACGAAGAACTCTATTTCTTAGAAAGAGAAATTTCACTATATAAAGTCGATACGTTACCAAAAGAATTATTACTCGAAGCCAAACAAAAAGGTTATGGTGACCGCCAGATTGCACACATGATGGGATGTTTGGAAAGTCAGGTGTACAAGCTTCGCGATGAAATGAACATCAAACGCGTGTACAAATTAGTGGATACGTGTGCGGCCGAGTTTAAAGCACAAACCCCATACTATTATTCTACATTCGAAGCAGAAATTCAAACGGCTACCGGAGAAAAATACGTTCACAACGAAAGTATCGTAACCAATAAAAAGAAAGTAGTTGTGTTAGGTTCGGGACCCAATCGTATTGGGCAGGGAATTGAGTTTGATTATTCCTGCGTGCACGGGGTTTTAGCTGCTAAAGAATGCGGTTACGAAACCATCATGATCAACTGTAATCCGGAAACGGTTTCCACCGATTTTGATACGGCTGACAAGTTGTACTTTGAACCGGTATTTTGGGAACACATTTATGACATCATTCGCCATGAAAAACCGGAAGGGGTGATTGTACAGCTAGGCGGACAAACTGCTTTAAAACTTGCCGAGAAATTAGACCGTTACGGAATCAAAATATTAGGAACTTCCTTTGATGCTTTGGATTTAGCCGAAGACAGAGGCCGATTCTCAGAGTTATTGGAAGAATTAAAAATACCATTTCCAAAATTTGGCGTAGCCGAAAATGCCGACCAGGCTTCAGCCTTGGCGGATGTGTTAGATTTTCCGTTGCTGGTGCGTCCATCGTATGTGTTGGGTGGACAAGGCATGAAGATTGTCATCAACAAACAGGAATTGGAAGAACACGTTATCGACTTGCTGAAAAACATTCCGGGGAATAAATTGCTTTTGGATAATTATTTAGACGGAGCGATAGAAGCCGAAGCGGATGCCATTTGCGATGGAGAAAACGTGTACATCATCGGAATCATGGAACACATTGAACCATGCGGCGTGCATTCTGGGGATTCTAATGCAACATTGCCACCGTTTAATTTGGGCGAGTTTGTCATGCAGCAAATCAAAGACCATACGAAGAAAATTGCATTGGCTCTGAGAACCGTTGGTTTAATCAACATCCAATTTGCCATCAAAGACGATATCGTTTACATTATTGAAGCCAATCCGAGAGCGTCGAGAACGGTACCTTTTATTGCGAAAGCCTATGGCGAACCGTATGTAAATTATGCTACCAAAGTGATGTTAGGTGAAAATAAAGTAACCGACTTTAACTTCAATCCACAACTGAAAGGATACGCGATTAAACAACCGGTTTTCTCTTTTAATAAATTCCCGAATGTAAATAAAGCATTAGGGCCTGAGATGAAATCAACCGGGGAAAGCATCTTGTTTATTGATGATTTGAAAGACGACCAGTTCTACGAATTGTATTCGAGACGTAAGATGTATTTGAGCAAGTAATATCGAAAGCCGCAACTCTGTTGCGGCTTTTTTTAACGCTTTTTCACATACTTTAATTCTTGCAGCATCTGCTTTAGTTTTTTACCGGGGCGGAAGGTCAAAGCGGCCTTTTTAACCAAGGCAGGGGTAACTCCTTCCGGAGTGGGTGCCCCTTCACCGCGGACACTCACCTGAAGCGAACCTAAATGTCCCAAGCGAACAATGTTGCCCTTTTCGAGTTGCCCGGAAACACTGTGTACTAAAGCCAGAATGACCCCATAGCAATCAGCCGGAGTAAGCGAGGTGCTGGCCGAAATCTCTTCTGCCAATTCATCCAAATCCACTTCACCGTTTTTGACGGCTGTAGGATAATAGATTATAGGGGCAGCAGGATTACGCGGATTGGTTTTGGCGGAGGCTACTATGGATACGGACATAATAAAAAGCTTTAAGGTGGTTCTTTAGTAATAGTCAGGATGAAAGTACAAAATAGTCCGAAACTTTCCAAAAAAAGACCATGGGGATTCAATCAAAAGACCATGGCCTTTTATGTAAATCACCATGGGGATTTAATTGCTCCGTCGTGATGAAATGAAATAAAGAATAGGTGAACCAGATTATATGATGCGGATTATCGTTTTATTTCCTATCATTGTAATCTTAAACCTAAAAACAAACCCATGAAAAAACTATTTTGCTTGCTTGGATTTTCGGCCTTACTGCTAACGTCTTGTTCTTCGAGTGACAGTTCTTCTTCTTCAACAATGACCGAAAGCGATGTTTTGGTTCAAAAAACAGTTGAACACTATGCACTTGATGGTTCTACTGTGACCACAAATTATACTTATAATGGAAAAAAATTGGTTAAATCAACCGATTCAGATGGTTATCATGACGACTATACTTATACAGGAGATTTGATTACAAAAATGGAAACCATTGATGATAGCAATGGTGCCATGATGCAGCAACAAACTTTTACCTACAACAGTAACAATCAATTGGTAACGTATGTTGTAAAAGATTTTGATAGTGGCGATGGTAATAGAGAGACTTATGTTTATAACAGTGACGGAACGGTTTCTATTACAACATACTCAGGTGATACAACTACACAAACTACTCTTTTGAGTACAGGAACTATCTATTTTACCGGTGGTTTGGTTTCCCAGGTTATTCTTGCTGTAACTGATGAATCATCCTATAATTCGTCGCGTACGTATACCTATGATACTAAAAATAGTCCGTTTAAAAATGTGACCGGTATGAATAAGATTAGTTTTATTGGAGGAGAATCAGGTGATGTTGGGCATAATGTTTTGACGGATCATTACACGTCTTCGCTTTCGTCATCTTTAAATGTAGATGTAACTACAACCTATACCTACAACAGTTTGAATTTTCCAACCACTGACTCGGAAATTATGGGAACTGATGCCACATCCATAATTACAACACAGTACACTTATAACTAATATTGTTATCTTAAATAAATAAAAACTCCCAAGTGAAAGCTTGGGAGTTTTTTGTTGGTAAATGTGCTTTATTTTCTTCTCACATAAATGTGCTTGATGTTGTTTTTACCACTGTCGCGCTCGTCAATTTCAAAGCGGTTCATGCTTTTGATGAGGGCTAATAATTTGGTAAAGCCATAATTTCTTGGATCAAAATCGGGTTTCTTTTTGAGCATTAAATTCCCGAGTTCCCCTAAGAAAGCCCAACCGTTTTCGTCTTCTATATCATCAATACTATCAGCAAAAAGTTTGATGATTTTCGGATCAATCTTGCTAATTGGAATGCTGGTGGGTGCTTTGGTGTTTTTAGTTGGTTTCTTGTTTTTAGAATCAGCGATAGGTTCTGCATCGTGTTTTTTCAGAATTTCAATATAGATGAATTTATCACAGGCCGTGATGAACGGTGTTAAGGTTTTCTTTTCGCCTATACCAATAACTTTCATGCCGGCTTCGCGTAATCGTGTGGCCAATCGGGTAAAATCGGAATCACTGGAAACGATGCAAAAGCCGTCAACTTTACCCGTGTAAAGAATGTCCATCGCATCTATAATCAGGGCACTGTCGCTGGCGTTTTTCCCGGTAGAATAACTGTATTGCTGAATGGGGGTGATGGCATTTTCCAAGAGTACATTTTTCCAGCCGGAAACCGTTGGTTTGGTCCAATCGGCATAGATTCGTTTGAAGGTTGGGGTTCCGTATTTGGCAATTTCCTCAAACATTTCTTTGACATTGGCATAAGGCACATTGTCAGCATCAATTAATACGGCAAGTTTTAAGTCTTTTTTGATTTCCATGATTGAAGTTTGTTTAGCAACTCAAAGGTAAGTATTATTTCTAGGCTTTCTCTTCTTCCAATAAATCGCTTAAATGAAGTCGCAAAGCGGTTACTGATATACTAATTTCCCAAAAGGAAATGCCTAGAGAGGTTAGCAAACACAATAAACTTGCTGCAAAAAGATAAATGGCTATCAGTTCCTGCTCCAGAAACAGGCACAACATGGCAAACACGGAAAGAAACAGGCACAACACGCCAAAGAGCTGCATGTATCGAATCAGCGAAAGCCTCAGGTTGAGGTTCTTGATTTGCAGTAAAGTGCTTTTGGTGTGCATTTCGTCATAATGTTTTTTCAAACTGCGGATGATTTGCGCAATGGTCAAAAACCGATTGGTATAGGCTAATAATATTAACGATGTTGCTGAGAATAAGAGGGCCGGAGTTTCGATGTGGAGGGTCATGAGAGTTAGGTATTAAGGATTTAGGGATTGTTTTAGCGGTCGGTTTTTTTAAATACCCAATAGATGCTGTCTTTTCCTTCTTTGCCTTTTATGATTAAACTGTCTTTATGGAAAATTTGATAGTTTCCGATGAGTTGGTTTTTATGGAGGGTATCATAGGGTTGCATCATCAGTGTTCCTTGTTTGTTGGTGCTTAGTTTAAAATCTTCAAACTGGTATGTCTTTTTTAGTGTGGCGGTGGTTCCGTCTACAAATAATTTCAGGGATAGTTTTTCGTTTTTCTCCGGAATGGTATCACTGTAATTAATCACCTTAGTGGCTTTCCAGGCTCCCGTCAGGGGATTGGTTTGGGGTGGTTTTATCTGATGATAGTTGGTAATGAAAGCGATTAATACGACAGTAAGCAGAGCCATTGTTTTTAGGGTTTTATTTGAAGTGCTGGTATGGCTGTACTCCTTTACCAGGTCTTGTGGGTTGACGGTTTTTTGGTAAATAAAAAAAGGAATCAGTGTTTTCAGAGCACGTGTCACCAGGAAGATATCCATTAGCAAAAGCGCTGTGATAATGTCCTTGGCATTGATATTATAGTTGTAATCAATTAAAGTAATGTTGATTAAAACTGGTAGCAGAAACAGCGCTCCCAAAAGCGTAGTCCGACGAAAGAGCAGGAGTAAGGCGCCAAAAATTTCGGCAAAGGCTATACACGCATTATAGCATTTGGAATAACTAAAGAAAGCCCAGGTCAGTTGCGAAGGATCAAGTGAGCCCAATTCGTTGCCATATAACAAAAAGCTGGTGTGCAATTGGCCTTCTCCCATTAATTTGCTTAATCCATAATATAAAAGAATGGTGGCTAACAGATAGCGGCAGGAAGCAATGCAATAGTATTTTATTTTTTGGTTAAAAATGAGCTTCTCAGTTTCCCTTTTTTTGCGGGCAACCAACTGCCATAACACAGTAACTAACACCACCAATATAGGCACTGTGATATAGGTAACGGTCATAATTGAAATTAATGTCGCTATTTCTTTAGTATTATCAGCCTTGTTGACATCGATGAAAGCTAAAGATGAAAGTACAATCAGGAAAGGTAAACCTATGAGTGCTGCCAGACTGTATATGAATTTCAAAAAGAGATTGGGATTTACAGTGGTTATTTTTTCTTTCATCTGGAAATGGTTTAGCTTTCTTACAAAGAGCAAGTTAGGGATTATTTCCTTGCTTGTTGAAATTTAAACAAAAAAACCTGCACTGAAAAGTGCAGGTTTCTCGTTTGTTTTTAATGGCCGCAATGTTCGTCGTAAAGGTCAACGATTCGCGTTATGCCATTGGTTTTGATGTCGTCTTTGTCAATAAAATTTTCCAGTTCCGGACACTTGGTTTCAAAATGAGCGGCCACTAGTTTTTTGATCACTTTAAAATTATTTACGGCAATCATTCCGCCCGAACTTTCCATATACATCCAGAAAAAGACAGCATAATCCTTATCAGGGCTTTTCAGGTAAAAATAGGTTTGGGCCGGCCAGCCCGAATCGGTAGCAGCCCCCATTCGCATGCCTGGACGATAGCCAATATAACTGGAATACATGGTTATACCGCCTTCTTTTTCAATTCGAACCCAGGATTTTTTCTTGTCAACTTTGCATTCTTTGGCTCCGAATAATGGTCCTTTGGCCAGATAAATCGAAACGAATTTAGTGGGTGTTTCATTTTTGCCGTTGGTGATGTCAAACCCTTTGACGTTGCTAATATCAAAGCTTTCCGCTTTGGCTTTTAAATCGGTTTTGAATTTTAGCGTTTGTTCTCCGGATTCTGCCGGAAGTTCTATCAAACCTGTTTTGGAAGTGCCATCATTAAAATTTACGGTTCCTTCAAAAAATTTGGCAAATACCGAAAATGGAACGAGTATAAAGAGTAGCAATAGTTTTTTACTCACTAGTGTACTATTGTTTTTTTGGTGTTCGTGAATCTTTGATTTCATAGATAGTATTGATTTTAGTTTTAGCTAAAATATAAAAAAAACCTGCAAGTTGATACTCACAGGTTTTATAGTAAAGAGGATTTTCTTTTTTTATTTGATTAACTCAAAACTGCGTTTTACAAAAGCCGTCAGTTCTTCGCCTTTCAAAAGTCCTTGCGATATTTTGGCTAAATCCAGTGCTTGTTTTACTAAACTTTCCTGAGCCGATTTGTCGGAAGTGTTTAAAATGGTTGTGGCCAAATCAGAATTGGTATTCACTACCAAATTATACATTTCCGGGAAATGCCCCATGCCGAACATACCGCCGCCGCCAGACTGACTCATTTCTTTCATTCTTCGCATGAATTCCGGTTGGGTAATGATGAAAGGAGCTGCGCTGCTGTCCATCGGTTCCAATTGTACGGAGTAGTTGGCTTTGGGTACAATTTCTTCTAAAACCGTTTTCAGTTGAGTGGATTCTTCTTCCGAAAGTTTCGAAATCTGAGTGTCTTCTTTTTGAATTAATTTATCAATGTGGTCTGAATCGACGCGAACAAAAGTCAAGTTTTCATTGTCAGATTCCAATTTCTGAATCAAATGCGAAACGATTGGAGAGTCTAACAAAATTACTTCATAGCCTTTGTCTTTGGCAATTTCAATATACCCGTGCTGTGCGTCTTTATTGGAAGCATACAGTACCACTACCTTCCCGTTTTTATCGGTTTGGTTGGCGGTAACAGCTTCTTTCAATTCGGCCAAAGTGTAATACTTGTCATCAACCGTTGGATACAATACAAAATCACCGGCTTTTTCATAGAATTTTGGTTCCGAAAGCATTCCGTATTCCAATACGATTTTGATGTCGTTCCATTTTTGTTCAAAGTCTTCGCGGTTTTCGTTGAATAAACCTTTAAGCTTATCGGCTACTTTACGGGTAATATAATTCGAGATTTTCTTCACATTACTATCCGCCTGCAATCCGGAACGCGACACATTCAACGGAATATCCGGCGAATCAATCACACCTTTTAACATGCCCAAAAACTCAGGTACAATTCCTTCTACATTATCGGTCACATACACCTGGTTTTGGTACAATTGAATTTTGTCCTTTTGCAATTGCAAATCGGCTGACATTTTTGGGAAATACAGAATTCCGGTTAAGTTGAACGGATAATCCACATTCAAATGAATGTTGAATAACGGTTCTTCAAACTGCATTGGATATAATTCTCGGTAGAAGTTTTTATAATCTTCATCGGTCAAATCTACCGGTTGCTTGGTCCACGCCGGGTTTGGATTGTTGATGATATTGTCTACTTCCACCTCAGTGAAGATGTTGTCTTTGTCTTCTTCGGCAACAGCTTCTCCTTTTTTCTGTTCTATTTTCTCTTTGCGGGTTCCGAATTTAATTGGCACCGGCATGAACTTGTTGTACTTGGTCAACAGCTCACGGATTTTATACTCTTCTAAAAACTCTAAAGAATCTTCCGCAATGTGTAGTATGATTTCGGTACCTCTGTCGGTTTTGTCATGCGGTTCCAAAGTGAATTCAGGGCTTCCGTCGCACGTCCAATGCGCAGCCGGCTCGTCTTTGAAGGATTTGGTGATGATTTCCACTTTTTCAGCCACCATAAAAGCAGAATAAAACCCAAGACCGAAGTGCCCGATAATACCGGAATCTTTAGCCGAATCTTTATATTTTTCCAAAAACTCTTCGGCACCCGAGAAGGCTACTTGGTTGATGTACTTTTCTACTTCTTCGGCAGTCATTCCCAATCCTTGATCGATGAGGTGTAATTTTTTGCCTTCTTTGTCGATTTTTACTTCAATGATGGGGTTGCCATATTCTACTTTGGCTTCGCCAATGCTGGTTAAGTGTTTTAATTTTAGGGTAGCATCCGTAGCATTGGACACTAATTCACGCAAGAAAATTTCGTGGTCGCTGTATAAAAACTTCTTGATTAGCGGAAAGATGTTTTCTACTGATACATTAATTTTTCCTGTTGTCATATTGCTATTTTTTAGATTAAACGATTTGGTATTCTACTACTCAAAACTAATACCAATTGTAGTATTTATGACAAATTGGCGTAGTAATAATTCTATAATAATTATCTGAGATAATGTAAATGTCATTTTAAAAATGGGCGTATATTTGCCTATATAAAAACATAATTGTAACAAGCATGAAAAAAATTATTTTAGTCAGTTTCTTATCACTTTTGATTTTTTCCTGTAAATCAAAAAATTCGGCTACCAGCACCAAACTGGATAATAAAGCAGAAGTAGCCATTAAAGGTACGTGGAAGATTTCCTCAGTGACTTATCCGGGTTCCGATGTCATTAAAGTGACTTCGTTTGATTTAGCCGATTCCAAATGTTTTGTTGGAAGTATCTGGAAATTTGTTTCCATGAGTAACAAAGGTCAAATGACCATCGCCAGCAAACAATGTACGGATTACACCACACCAATTACTTGGTTCATAAACAAGGAAGGTCAATTTGTTTTAAAAATTCTTGATGAAGCCAAAGCCAAAACGGTTAAGTCGGGTTATGTTTTAAGAGTAGCCAATCAAACGGGTACATCTTTCCAACTTATCGACAAAATTAATGTAGGAAGTACTCCAACCGATGTGGTTTATCAATTTGAAAAATTAAATTAAGCAATATGAAAAAGATTAGTACAATAGTATTAGGAAGTTTATTGGTTTTATCCAGCGTGTTTACTAGTTGTGAAGCCGTAAAAAATACAAGTAACACCCAACGTGGAGCAGCCATTGGTGCCGTGGGTGGTGCCGTACTTGGTGGTGTTCTTGGGAACAACATCGGTAAAGGCGGGAATGGTGCTTTAGGAGCTGTTCTTGGTGGTGTCATCGGTGGAGTAGCCGGAGGCGTTATCGGAAACAAAATGGACAAACAAGCCCGTGAAATCGAAACTGCTTTGCCAGGTGCACAAGTAGAAAGAGTAGGAGAAGGAATTCGTTTGGTTTTAGGCGAAAATGCAGTGCGTTTTGATACTAACAAATCAACATTAACTGCTGCTGCTAAAGCTAATTTAGATAAATTAATCCCAGTTTTCAATCAATATCCTGATACTAATATTCAGATTTATGGGTACACAGATAGTACTGGTTCAGCGGAATATAATTTAAATCTGTCTAATCAGAGAGCTGCTTCGGTAAAAGCTTACTTAGCTGGTAAAGGATTATCTTCAGCCCGATTCACCACAACTGGTTTGGGAATTGCTGATCCAATTGCAACCAACGATACACCGGAAGGAAGAAGTCAAAACCGTCGTGTAGAATTTGCCATCACGGCCAATGATAAAATGGTTCAGGACGCTAAAAAAGAAGCCGGAAAATAATAAGACTGTTATTTTAGTCTAGTAAAAAGCGCTCATCAAAAATGAGCGCTTTTTTTATTTTCAATTTTTTTGAACAACATTTAACAAAACTTTTTGTTTAGTTATTTTGAACAATACTTAAACAATATGTAACTTTACATTCAATTCAAAATCAAGGTCATGGCAACAACAAAACAAACAAAGACAAAAACAAAGAAAAATAGGATAGACGACCATCACATTATTTCATTGTATATGGATGACGTTTTGGTTCATAACGAGGAACCCCAAAATGCTTTTGTATTTTGCAGGAAACATGCTATTGAAGAAAGCGATTTTTATTCGTTTTTTGGTTCACTTGAAGCCGTCAAACAAGCGATATGGGTGAAGTTTTTTGAAAATGCCGTAGTTGCCATTGAAAAAGAACCTGCTTTTGAAAGCTATACTGATAAAAACAAATTGCTTACGTTCTATTTTACGTTGTTTGAAATACTGACTTTAAATAGGAGCTATGTGTTGTTTTCGTTGCAAGAAAATAAAGAAGGATTAAAAAATCTGAAAAATTTAAAAGATTTCCGAAACCATTTTAAAGACTATGTCGTAAATACCATAAAGTCAAAACCTTCAGAGCCCTATGGGAAAGTGGCGAAAGTAACCGAACCCATTTTCTCTGAAGGTGCTTGGCTACAGTTCTTATTCTTATTGAAGTTTTGGTTAGAGGATACTTCCAAAGGGTTTGAAAAGACCGATGTGCTGATTGAGAAATCAGTCAACACGGTAGTTGATTTGTTAGATACTAAACCCTTGGAAAGCTTACTCGATTTAGGGAAATTTCTTTGGAAAGAAAAAATGCAATAGCAGATGAAGACCTTAGACAAAATTCCAACAGGAAAAATAGAACGAGCCAGCCAATTGGTTAAAACCGGAATCAAAGTAGGAGGCAATTATGTTGCTTATTATGGCGAAAAAATGGTCAATCCTTCTTTGAATCGAGACAAACTAAATGAAAATAATGCCGAAGATATCTACGACGGATTGAAAAACCTGAAAGGCAGCGCGCTGAAAGTCGCTCAAATGCTAAGTATGGATAAAAGTATTATGCCACAGGCCTATGTAGATAAATTTTCGTTGTCCCAATTTTCGGTTCCGCCTTTGTCGGCGCCCTTGGTTAGAAAAACATTTAAAAAATATTTAGGGAAATATCCCGAAGAATTATACGATTCGTTCACTCCGGATGCTATGAATGCGGCGAGTATCGGTCAGGTACACAAAGCAACCAAAGATGGGAAAAACTTTGCTGTGAAAATCCAATATCCCGGAGTGGCGGATAGTATTAGTTCTGATTTAGCCTTGGTCAAACCATTTGCCACGCGAATGTTCAACCTGAAAGGCAAAGATTCAGAGAAGTATTTTAAAGAAGTTGAAGACAAATTGCTCGAAGAAACCGATTATGTTTTAGAATTAAAACAAAGCATAGAAGTTTCGAATTGGTGCCAAAGGATTGAAAATTTACGTTTCCCGAAATACTATCCGGACTTATCCTCTGAAAAGATTTTGACGATGGAATGGATAGACGGAGAACATCTGTCAGAGTTTACGTCACACAACGAAGACAGAGCAAAAGGAGATAAAATCGGGCAGGCGTTATGGGATTTTTACATGTATCAAATGCACCATTTAAAACAAGTGCATGCTGATCCGCATCCCGGTAATTTTTTGATTGATGCTGAAGATAAGTTGGTGGCTATAGATTTTGGTTGCATCAAACACGTTCCGGAAGCCTTTTACATTCCGTATTTTGAGTTGGCTCGACCGGAAATTATTGACAATCCAAAGTTGTTTGTCGAAAAGTTATATGAATTAGAGATTTTGCGTGCCGATGATTCCAAGAAAGAATCAGAGTATTTTACTAAAATATTTTACGAGTTATTGAGTTTGTTTACCAAACCGTTTCATGGTGATTACTTTGATTTTTCGGATGAAGATTTCTTTGGTAAAATTGCCCAAATGGGAGAAGAGTTTTCTAAAGACACCCAACTCCGCAAAATGAATGGCAACAGAGGTTCCAAGCATTTTTTATACATCAACCGAACCTTCTTCGGACTCTATAATTTGTTACACGATTTAAAAGCACGAATCGACACCAAGTCTTTCGAAAAATACATTGCTTAAATTAAGATTGTTTTGTTTATTGGTTAGGGTGATAAGAGCGAAATTCCACGTTTGAATTCCGCTCTTATCTTTTTAATAATCTTCGTAAGTTTGTCATTCATTTCAAAACAATGCTGCAAGTACAACAAGTTTCCTTTTCTTATTCGGATTCCGTAACGCTCTCCAACATTCATTTTTCATTGGAAAAAGGAAAAAACCTAGCGATTATTGGCGAAAGCGGTTGCGGAAAAAGTACTTTACTCAAACTCATTTATGGGCTGTACGATTTGGAACAAGGACAGATTTTTTGGAACGAAAAGGAAGTGTTGGGGCCCAAATTCCATCTCATTCCCGGCATGGAATACATGAAATACTTAGCACAGGATTTCGATTTAATGCCTTATATCACTGTAGCCGAAAATGTGGGCAAATACCTTTCCAACTTTTATCCCAAAGAAAAACAAGAGCGCATCGCCGAGTTACTGGAAGTAGTCGAAATGACGGAATTCGCCAATGTGAAAGCTAAAAATTTAAGTGGCGGACAAATGCAGCGGGTTGCCATTGCCCGTGTTTTGGCTCTAGAACCCGAAGTGCTTCTGCTCGATGAACCTTTCAGTCATATTGATAACTTCAGGAAAAACAGCCTGCGTCGCAAACTGTTTGGCTATCTCAAAGAAAAAGAAATCACCACCATTATCGCCACGCATGACAGTACTGATGTGTTGTCTTTTGCCGATGAAGTTTTGGTCTTGCAAAAAGGAGAAATTCTGGAAAACGGTACGCCACAAACAATTTACAACCAGCCGGAAAACAAATACACGGCCTCGCTTTTTGGCGATGTCAATGCAATCAGTATTGCTGGGAAAGTTCATTTGGTCTATCCGCATCAATTGGAGGTTACTGACCGTTCTGATATAAAAGTTGTGGTCAAAAAATCCTATTTCCGGGGTAGTCATTACTTGATTGAAGCTCGGTATGACGATGAGGTGCTTTTTTTCGAAAGTCCTTATGCCATTGAAGATGGAGCTTCGGTGTATTTAAAGTTGTCATAAAACCCAAAAAAGTATATTTTAGCAATCGCTGAAAAATGATTACCTTGTGTGGTGCTTTTTTAAAAGAAACTCAATTTCAGCAGGCTGTTTTTATCAAATTAACAAAAAGACTATGTATCATTCTAAAATATCGGGACTCGGTTATTTTGTGCCCGAAAATATTGTTACCAACGATGATTTATCCAAAATAATGGATACCAATGACGAATGGATTCAGGAGCGAACCGGAATTCAGGAACGCCGGCACGTGGTAAAAGGAAGTGGCGAAACCACCACTTCTATGGGGGTGAAAGCGGCCAAAATTGCCATTGAACGTTCCGGTGTGGCCAAAGAAGACATCGACTTTATCGTTTTTGCAACCATTTCTCCCGATTATTATTTTCCGGGACCGGGTGTGGCTTTACAGAAAGAATTGGGGCTTAGAACCGTTGGTGCCTTAGACGTTCGGAATCAGTGTTCCGGGTTTGTCTATGCCTTATCCATTGCCGATCAATACATCAAAACCGGAATGTACAAAAACATCTTGATTGTAGGCTCTGAATTGCAATCAATAGGGTTGGACATGACTACTCGTGGTCGAGGGGTTTCCGTGATTTTTGGAGACGGGGCAGGAGCCGCAGTCTTGAGCAGAGCTACTGATGACAATAGTGGAGTGCTCTCCACACATTTGCATTCAGAAGGCGAACACGCTAAAGAATTATCGGTCTTGGCACCAGGTATGGGAGGAAGATGGGTAACCGATATTTTGGCCGATAATAATCCGGATGACGAAAGTTACTTTCCGTACATGAATGGGCAATTTGTATTCAAAAATGCCGTGGTTCGTTTTAGTGAAGTGATTAATGAAGGCTTACAAGCCAATAATTTGCAGGTTTCCGATATTGATATGCTGATTCCGCATCAGGCGAATTTGAGGATTTCGCAGTTCATTCAGAAGAAATTCGGTTTGCGCGATGATCAGGTGTACAACAACATTCAAAAATTTGGCAATACCACAGCAGCATCCATCCCAATTGCTCTAACGCAAGCTTGGGAAGAAGGAAAAATTAAAACCGGAGATACGGTAGTTTTAGCCGCTTTCGGCAGCGGATTTACGTGGGCCAGCGCTATTATTAAGTGGTAAAACCAACTAGTTTAAAATAGAAAAAGCCAAACAGTACGTTTGGCTTTTTCATTACAACTAAATCAAAATAAATATAAACTTTTACATCATTCCGCCACCGCCTTGGGTTTCGTTTTTGTCTCTTTGTTTTCTTTGGATGGCCGCATTTTTACCACCACCAAATCGGTAATTGAAACCTAAGTACACGCTTCGGCTCTCCCAGTAAAAAGCACCTGTCTGATTGTAAGGTAAGGTACCGTCGAAGCTGAAATTCATAGTGTTGAAAATATCACTTACACGAGCACTGATGGTTCCTTGTCCTTTTAAAACATTGTAGCTGGCTCCAAGATCGGTTTTGTACATGCTTTTTCTCAAAAACTGTAAGCCTTGTTCTTGTCCGCGATACATTCCGAAAAGTTGGAAACGCAGGTTTTTGGTAGCTTTAAAGGTATTGTTGATTCTTCCGTTGAAGATAGAAACGTCTTTTTCTACAAACTGACTTGACACCGTTCCTCTAATGGTTTTGAAATAAATATCGGTTCCGATATTGGCGCTCCACCATTTGGTAAAATCAAGATTGGCAGAAATTTCGGCACCATAAGACTTATTGTCTTTGAAATTGTCATACGACAAAATATTTCGGTTTGGATCATTCGGGTCAATTTCTACTAAACGGGTGATTTCTTGGGTAATCATTCGATAAAAAACCACACTTGAGATAGAACCGATTTTGGTTTTACGAGTGTAATTCAATTCAAATGAATTGGTAAACTGTGGTTTCAAATAGGGATTTCCAACTGATGAAACGGTTGGTGTACTCCATTCTCTGATGGGATTTACCTGCCCAATGCTTGGTCTGTCCACACGTCTGGAATAGTTGAAATTAAACGAGTTGTTGTCTGATAATTTGTAAGAAAGGTAGCCGCTTGGATATACCGTGTTTATTTTATCATTGAAAGTGTCTGTGATGATTTCGGTAGTGTTTCCGTTTCCGTTTTCGTCATTGGTATCTACGGCATTGAATTTGGCGTCAGCCGTATAATTTTCGAAACGAGCCCCAACCTGATAGCCCCATTTGTCCCATTGTTTGCCATAGGTTACGTAAGCCGAATGAATTTTTCGGTCATAGTAAAAATCGGAATTGTAGGCTTGATTTAGATTAAAATCATTAGTGGTGTTTTCAATTCGGGTTTCTAAACCAGCTTCCAATTTGGCATTTTTTGGCAACGGATTGGTATAGTCCAAATTGATTTTTGTGTTGTTGTTAATACTCGTAATATCGTTAAGATACGAACTAGCTACATCAGCAACGGTATAAAACTGACTGTGCTCCGTGCCTTTGTTTCGGTTGTAATTGGCTTCTAATTCGATATTTTCGCCTTCTTTTTTGAATTTGTGTTTGTAATCAAAATTGTAAGTTCCCGATGGATTTTTGTTATGACTATGATTGTTCTGCACTATATCCGAAAGGGTAGAGTTGTCCGCATAATCCACCTTGGTAGTACTGCTGCCACTAGATAAATAGATATTCTGATTGGTGTAAACCGACAGTGTATTAAAATCATCCAGGTAAAAATCTACACCAACTTTGTATAAGTGCGAAGTGTTTTTGTTGCCAAAATTAAAATCGACTGTTTTCTCCGCATTGGGTTGGTGGCTGTTCACAAAGCCATGGTTTTTTTGCAATCCGTGATTGAAACCATAATTGCCATAGAAATTAAATTTTCCTACTTTGTAATTCATGTCAAAAGAGGAATTTACTTTAGGTGTTTTGGCGAAAGTTACTCCGTTGTTAATGCTGGCATTAAAGCCCTGATTGGCATTTTTGTGCAAAACAATATTGATGATTCCGCTCATGCCTTCCGGATTGTATTTGGCAGACGGATTGGTAATCAACTCAATTTGTTTGATGGATGCTGATGGAATTTGTTTTAGTAATTGAGCAGGGTCGATGTTTGTTGGTTTTCCATCTACCAAAACTCTCACGTTTTCATTCCCTCTAAGGCTGATGGCGTTGGTTTGCGCATCCACACTTACGGATGGAATGTTGTTCAGAATTTCACCGGCAGTCGCCCCGGCCGAAATCAAATCTTTCCCGACGTTTATAATTTTTCGATCGATTTTTTGTTCGTAGGTGGATTTCTCTTTTACGATTTCGACACCTTCCAATTGTACGGCTTCTTCTTCGAGCAGTATGGTGTTCATATTGATGCTTCTGGCGGCATTGTCAATGGTTATGGATACCGTTTGTTTTTTGTAACCAATGAACTGAAACTCGACAGTATAGTTGTCAAACGCTAAGTTCTTGATAGCGAAAGCACCATTGTCTTGCGTGATTCCTCCGGTTACAACTTTGTTGTCTTTTTTGATGGAAATGTTTACATAAGGAATCGGTTGTTTGCTGTTTTTGTCCACAACTTTTCCGGAAACACTTCCTAAGTTAATAGCTGAAGTAGCTGAGCTTTGGGCTTGTAGAAAAGAAATACTGCTGAAAAGAAAGAATAGTAAAGTTTTTACTCTCATGATTGTATTATGATTGTTGTTTTAATGTCTTAGTAGACTTAAAAAGTCTGATTATGTTACAAACATTAACATAAAAAAACTCCCAAGTTGGGGCTTGGGAGTTTTTACCGTAGGTTAAGGTTGGTTATCGCTTCATGGCGAAATGGGCTTTAAATTCTTTATCTTCTTGGTTCTCATCTTTATAATTTACAACAAACCAGTAATCATCAGACGGCATAAGGTTCCCATTGTAGGTTCCGTCCCAGCCGCTGTTACTTGGTTTAATTTGTTTTAAAATTTTTCCATAGCGGTCAAAGATTGTGATAATTGCTTTGGGTTGATTAGCTAGATCTTTGATATTCCAAGTGTCATTATATCCGTCATTGTTTGGAGTGAAAAATTTAGGATAATTGACTACTATGGCGTGAACTGTTACCACACCACATCCATATTTATCTCTAACCGTAATTAAATGCACACCCGAAGCAACATTTTCAAAAATAGGGCTGTCTTGGAAACTACCGTTGTCTAATTGGTATTCAAAATTATTTCCTTGTCCGGTTGCCACCACAGTAATGGACTGATTTTCTGAGAAATCCTCACTGACAGTATAAGTAACAATGGCTGGCTCGGATGGTGTTACAGTAACATTTACCGGATCTGAAGCACAGCCGGTAGCTGTATTGGTAGCTACAACGGTATATACCCCTGGTAAAATTGCCTGATAACTATTACTATGTCCAACAGTATTTCCGGCTTCATTGGTCCATACAAAACTATGAGAAGCTATACTTAAACCTGTGTGCATAGTATATGGGTTAAGAAGGGCTCCGGTTTCGCTGTCAATGCAAATGATACCATCAACCGGTTTTGGCTCAGGCAATTTGTGAACAATGATATTGATTGGTTTAACATCATAGCAATTTGGAGCTAATAAATTATTTACTCTAACATAAACAACCGCCAGAGTAGAAGTGGTCAACGGATTGATTTGTTGTGTAGCATTAGCTAAACTAGCGTAATAGGCTACCGTAAATTCGGTACCCGTTTGCGCTCCAAGTACAGTGGCTGATAAATTGGTAAGAGTAAAAGAATACAAACCATCATTAGTTCCATCATCGTCGCACACAGTTCTCATGGTAGCCGGCACTGCATTAGCCACCGGAGTATCAACTATAGTAACTGTGAAAGAGCTTTCATCGCTACAATTAGTGGTAAAATGCGATTGAGCATAAATATATATAGTCTGAGATGTTGTAATTACTGTCCCGGCCGGTAGCATAGTTCCGGTTCCGTTGGGACCAGTATAATACTTCCCAACACTCAAAGCCGGAAGAGTATAATTTTCACAGATGGTTATATTTGGCAGATTATCAACATTAAATATAGTTGCAATAAAACTTCTTTCACTAGAACAATCCGGTGATGTAGCAGTATGTGCGTAAACATATATGGTTTGAGTGGTCGTTATAACATTTCCGACATTTAATAAAGTTCCGGAACCATTGGTTCCCGTATAGTAATTACCAATTGTCAAAGCCGGTAAAGTATAAGAATTACAAGCGTTTACATTTGCAATGGCTGGTATGACAGGCGTGTTATTGATAGTTACAGTAAATGAATTTTCATCAATACAAGAAAACGAAGTTCTGATTAATGATTCTTTAAATACATAAATAGTTTGACTGGAAGTGATAACAGTTCCCGGTAAAATTTCCACCCCACTACCGTTTGGCCCGCCTGATTGCGTATAATATTTATTATTCACAGTTAAACCAGGCAATGTATAAGTATCGCAAGCAATTACATTTTGTGGTGCATCGGCCTGAGTGGAGAAAATATTGATTTGAAAACTATTTTCTGCACTACACGCAGGAGTACTATTGGATAGCGCATAAATATAAATTCTTTGTGAAGAAGTGATAACACTACCGGCAGTAAGCATTGTTCCGGTTCCGTTTGGACCGGTATAATAATTACCAACAGCCAAGGCAGTTAAAACATATTGGTCACAAATATCAATATCGGAACGGGAGTCAATATTTGGCAGCGGATTAATAGTTACCGTAAAACTGGACTGGTTAAAACAGGTAGCATCTAATCGGGCAAAAATGTAAATAGTTTGAGTAGAAAGGATTACATCCCCTGGATATAATTGAGTTCCGGTTCCATCAATACCCGTATGATATTCTCCATGAATTAATGCTGGCAAAGTATAACTTTCGCAAGCAGCCACATTGCTTATCGTGTCGACATCTGGTTGTGCGATGCTTAAACTAAAATGTAAATTATCAGTACAGTTGCTACCACCACTAGCTGTTGGAGCATAGATAAATACGGTTGTACTAGCATTGATTATGGTTCCTGCCGGTATTACCTGGCCAGTTCCCATTGGTCCGGTATAGTAATTACCGATAGGTAGTGATGGTAATGTATAACCATTACATTGAGCAATATCAGCAGGTTGATTCATACCAATAATTACCTCAAAACTATCTTCATCTGTACAAGAGCTATTTATCGTTGAAGACACATAAACATATATGGTTTGACTTGATGTAATAACAGTTCCAGCTGGTAATTGAACTCCAGTTCCAGCCGGACCTGTATAATAGTTCCCTATGGTTAAGGCCGGTAAGGTATAAGAAGAACATTCAAATACATCTGGTCGGTCACCAACTTCGACAGCTGGTAAAATAGTTACATGAAAGCTGGAATCTACAACACAAAAAGGAGCCGTAGTAGTGGTAAAGTAATAATATACAATTTGGGAGGACGTTATTACGGTTCCTTCCGGAATAACACTACCTGTTCCTCCGGGAGCGGTATAGTATTTTCCATGCAATAAACTAGGTAAAGTATAACTTCCGCAACTTGTTGCATTTGGTGGTGTTAAATTTGAAGCATTAACAATGGTTACTTTAAAAGAACTATTGGCGCCACAAGTACCTGGTCCGTCAGGTTGATTAAAGATATAAATGGTTTGAGATTGATTGATAACAGTTCCGGCAGCTAATGGTAAGCCATTTCCATTTGAACTAGTGAAATAGTTTCCATTAGTTAAGGGTTGCAAAACATAATCAGTACAAACCAATACATCTTCCAAGTCATCTACAACTGGTATTGGGCTTACAATTAAATTAAAACTAGTTACGCTAAAACAAGTTGAGTCGCTTACATTTTCAACTCTAACATAAATGGTAGTATTAGGGTAAATACCATTGGTCAAATTGGAAATAGGATTGATGTGGTTATTAGCGTTGTTTAATGAAGTATAATAACTAACAATATTAATAGCTGGAGATTGCCCATTCAAAACAGCTGTTGTTTGTTGCGATAAATTAAAAGTAGCATTATTGTTGGCTTGTGTTCTGGCGCATCTAACCAAGTCTTGAGGTTGATTAGCCACTGGTCCTGGAGAAACCAATAACGGAAACGATTTAACAAGATAACAAGGGTTATTAGGCAATTGAATTTTAACAAAAATAGTTTGCCCACTAGCAGTGTTATATACTAAAGGCAGTGGATTTGTATTAGTATCAGCATCACTTTGTGAAGCATAATAAGTAACAGTGGTTAATGGATCTAATCCTTGTTTAACAACTGGAGTATTTAAATCTAAATTATAAGCATACGTAGCAGCACCCGAATCACATTTGTAAATAGGAGTAGGATCCTGTGTAATTATTTCAGGATAGTATTCAACTACTATTGAATCGGTGATGGGTTGACAGTTGCTGAAAAGATTTGTATAGGTGACACTGTAGGTTCCTGGCTGTGTTACGCTTAATGTTGCTCCTGTTTCAGCCGGTAAAGTTACACCGTCTTTTTTCCAAACAAAAGAATAATTGGCCGTGCTCAAACCGGTATCAAGTGTGTGGGTATTTCCAAAGCAAATAGCAGTATTGTTAGCTACTGTTAAATCTTGGCCCAAAACATCTTGACCAATATTAAAACTGTCAGAGGATATGAATATAGCTGAATCGGATTGTGGATCAACTCTATCGGCTATTACTAATTTAATATGATAAGGCACATTTGGTGTCAATGCAGAAGCAGCCGTTAAAACTTTCGTCTGACCATTAAAATTTGTCGCTGAAGTAGCAGCAGAGGAACCTCCGTTAAAACTTCCGAAATATTGTGAATTGGCAGACGGACAGGAGGAGTTATATAAAAAGTCTCTTATCGTAACTACTGAAATTGGAGCTGTGGTATTAGGAACAACAGCCAAATTGGTTGTTACTCCTGTAGCCATGTTGGTCAACAAAAAAGCAAAAGCATCAGAATACTGACACTGAAAATTACCATATTCTTCTGAGGCAAACACAAAGTCAAAACTGAAATTCGGGGAAATCGGTGTAAAATCAAATTCTAAAACCGTAGCATTTTTAGATACCATTGCGATTCCGGCTGCAGCCAATGTCGCTTCTAAGTTGGGATCTCCCGGCCAAGCCATTGAGCCATCACTTAGTAAAGTTGTATTAGGCCCCGGTGCATTTAAAACATTACCCGTGCTCAATATAACACCACTTTGCATCGGAAAATTGGGATTGTTATTTTGGAAAAATCCAATACCATTGGAAGAACCAAAGTTGGAACCGGTACTCCAGGTGATGTTTGTTGCTGATACACAAGGGGAATTGATTAACACATTGTTGACCAATTGTGGTATTGTGTAACTTGTCGAACTTACCGATATAGGTTGTGAGAAACCTAAGGTGGCAAATAAGAAAGCGGTTAATAGTAATAATTTTTTCATGACTTGGGGATTTTGACACAACAAATATTGATACATTAATCGTTTAAATGCAAAAAAAATCGATGAAAAGCATAATATTTTAAAATAAAAGAGTATTATACTTACAAAATAATTATCCTTTTTAGTTTTTAGGCCTATTTTTATAAATCCTAGTTGTCATTAAAATTATATTCTAATGTTTATCTTTGCCAACCAAAAAGAAATTACCATGAAACTTTCACAAATTCTGACAAAACACATTCAAATTGCCATTCAGGAACTATTTGATCTCGCCACCGATAAAATTGAGTTTCAAATGACGCGCAAAGATTTTGAAGGAGATATTACGATGGTGATTTTTCCTTTATTGAAAATTATCAAAGGAAATCCGATGGATATCGGAACCAAAATAGGGAACTACTTGGTCGAAAATGTGGCGGAAGTAACCCGTTTTAATGTGGTTTCCGGATTCTTGAATATAGTAGTTTCAGATGCTTATTATCTAAATTTCTTCAACGAAATAAAGGACAATCAAGATTTTGGTTTTGGAACTCCAACAACAAATGACAAAGCGGTTATGGTAGAATATTCATCGCCAAATACCAATAAGCCACTGCATCTTGGGCATGTTCGTAATAATTTACTCGGCTATTCGGTAGCGGAAATCATCAAAGCTTCGGGCAAAAAAGTTTATAAAACCCAAATCATTAATGACAGAGGGATTCATATTTGCAAATCAATGCTAGCCTGGCAAAAATTCGGAAACGGACAAACGCCGGAATCAACCGGATTGAAAGGCGATAAGCTGGTTGGGAATTTTTATGTTGAATTTGATAAAACATACAAAGCCGAAATCAGTGCCTTAATGACTCAAGGCAAAACCGAAGAAGAAGCCAAAAAACAAGCGCCCATTATTTTAGAAGCCCAGCAAATGTTGTTAGATTGGGAAGCCGGAAAACCGGAAGTAATCCAACTTTGGAAAACCATGAACCAATGGGTTTATGACGGTTTTGCTCAAACTTATAAAAATCTGGGTGTTGATTTCGATAGCTACTATTATGAAAGCAATACTTATTTGTTAGGGAAAGAAGTCGTTCAATTGGGTCTGGAAAAAGGCATCTTTGAAAAAGATCCTGATGGTTCAGTTTGGATTGATTTGACAGATGACGGTTTGGATCGAAAAATTGTACTACGTTCTGATGGAACTGCGGTATATATGACACAGGATATCGGAACTGCCATTCAGCGTGTGAAAGATTTCCCGGATGTTGGCGGAATGGTGTACACCGTTGGTAACGAACAGGATTACCATTTCAAAGTATTGTTTTTAATTCTTAAAAAACTGGGATTTGATTGGGCTGAAAGCCTGTATCATTTGTCTTATGGGATGGTGGAATTGCCTTCGGGAAAAATGAAATCCCGTGAAGGAACAGTAGTTGATGCCGATGATTTAATGGAAGAAATGACCGCAACAGCTGGAAAAATTGCCACGGAGTTAGGAAAACTGGAAGGATATTCAGAAGAAGAAAAAGCAAAATTGTTCAAGACGATTGGTTTAGGCGCTTTGAAATATTACATTTTGAAAGTGGATCCCAAAAAACAAATCCTGTTCAATCCGGAAGAATCGGTTGATTTTGCTGGTAATACAGGGCCTTTTATTCAATATACGTATGCCCGTATTCAATCCATTTTGCGAAAAGCCAATTTTGATTTGAATACCGTAACCGAAATAGAGCTGCACGAAAAAGAAAAAGAATTGCTAAAACAAATCGAACTTTTTCCTGAGGTGATTCAAAATGCCGCCAACAATCACAGTCCGGCGCTGATTGCCAATTATACTTATGATTTAGTCAAGGAATACAATTCGTTCTACCAAGCGGTTTCTATTTTGGGCGAAGAAAATATAACAAAGAAAACTTTCCGAGTGCAACTGTCTCAAAAAGTGGGCGAAACCATAAAATCAGCCTTTAAATTATTGGGAATAGAAGTTCCGGAACGAATGTAAATAAATCTAAGGTTGAAATTTTTCAACCTTTTTTTATACTAAAAACTCAGCTTCACGTTGATATTTGGCGTCAGTTCTAAAGCGTAAGTATTCACGCTCTCCACCGTGTTGTTATTGGCGTTTATTCGATAAAATCTATTGATACTATTCTTGGTATTCAATAAGTTTATAACCGAAATATTGGTTTGCAATCCAATAGTATCGCTCAACTTCCAATCTTTTGACGCCGAAAAATTCAACTGAAAAAAGTCATTTAGTTTTTCGTTGTTGGGCGAGTTGTATGCGATTTCATTATTGTTGTTGACAGTTGTAGAAACAGGCGTAGTAATAGGTTTCCCCGTGTGCCATTTGCAACCCAAAGCTAGTTTCAGCGAATTCCATTCATAAATCCCAGCCCAGGAAATGCAGTGTTTCAACTCATAGTTGTTGAAAAACTCGGGTGGCGACAGCGATAGGAAAAGGTATTTGTTGTCGTTATAACTATAGCTCATCCAAGTGTAAAATCGTCCAAAATTCTTCTGAATCAAAAACTCCGAACCCAACACTTCATAATCCCCACTCGATTTTACGAACTCAAATTGGTTCTGAAATCCTTGACTACTAGTGGTAATTCCGGTTACTTTTTTGTAGAAGTTGTCTAACGTCAGCAGCCAGTTATCTTTTTTAAACGTAAAGCCCAGCGAAATTTGATGGCTTTTCTGTATCGGTATAGTACCGTCATTGGCTAATGTCCAGCGGCGTTTTTCAATGCCCAGAAAATCTTGTTGCAAATCAATCACTTGAGAAAGCGTCTGGCTTTTTCGTTCGCCCAAAATCTCTAAGCGAAGATTTTTACTTAAAGCTTGGTTAAACTGAAGACGCGGTTCAATCAAATAGGTTTTAAATTTTGCGTAATAATTGGCACGAAGCCCTGCTTTTAGAAATGTTTTTTTGTCTGTTGTTTCAAAAACACCTTCGGCAATCAAGGCATGACTACGCAATACTCCCACAATGTTTCTGGAGAAAAACGGAGAGTTAATTTCGTCAAAATTGGTTACACCAACTTCATCAAACTGGTAACCTTCATTGAGTGTAATGGTTTTCGATATGTGATTCGAATTTTTTACTTGAAATCCTAAATCCAGCACCTTGTTTTTTTGATTTAAAATCTGATTGCTCTCAATAGCTTCATTTTTTGAAAGGAGTTCATATTGGGAACCATAAAACTGCAGTTGCGTAGAGTTATGACTGTTCCAATTGGTTTTCCAATTCACCGTGCCACCAAAGTTTTGCTGTTTTAAGTCACTGTTTTTACTGGCATCAGTAGTAAATTGGTTCACAAACAAAAAGTTTTTGATTAAAATGACATCAGCGGTAAGTTCACTTCTTTGTCCGATTTTTTGTTGGTATTGCGTGGTAAAGTCATAAAAATAAAACTTCTCATTGGATTTAAAATCTATCGTTTGATTGTTGTTCAAATTAGTGACTACAGTATTCTGAAAGATTTTATTTCGATAGTTTTTATATGTTGGTGAGGCGAAAAAATCAGTCAACGAACGCCTTCCTGAGAGTATAAAGTTGGCTTTTTCGGAAGTTTTGATTTTGGTATAAAACTCGGCGCTAATCAAATTGGTGCTGATGCTACTGTTGGTTTTTTCAATAGTTTTCGTATGCGAAGAAATGTCAATCAAACTGGAAACGCTTTCGCCAAAAAAGGCTGAACTTCCGTTTTTGGTTACGGAAATGGTTTGTGCCAAAGATGGATTGAAAGCCGAAATTAATCCGAAAAAATGACCGGTTTGGAACATTCGAATACCATTCCAAAGGAATAAGTTTTGGTCATGAGTGCCGCCACGAACATTGATGTTGGAAACGGTTTCATCAACCGAATTGATGCCGGGAATTTGTTGCATGGTTTGCAGCACATCGGGCTCAATCAAACCGGGGAGTATGCCAAATTTGGAAGGTTTTATTTCAAGACTGCCGTCATTTTTTTTGGAGATTCCGGTGGTTAAATAACGTTGTGCAATGACTTCTTCCAATTGTTGAACTACGGGATTGAGCTTTATTTTTGGGCAATTAGTAACATATAATTCTGCTGGATTGATGGTTTTTTTTTCAAAATTCAGATGCGAAATTTCAATGGTATTTGGCGAAACGAGTGGCAACTCAAAATATCCTTTTTCATTCGAAAAAACAATGACTTTGGTGCCGGCAATTGAAACTGTAGCATTTTCAACAGGAAGATCAGATTCAGTGTCGATGAGGTAGCCACAGAGCGGTTTGTCCAGTTTTCGGTTGTTGAAAACAGAATAATAATTTTCGCTGATTTGTTTGATGGTAATCCCGGTTTGAGATTGGATATATGCTATTTTTTCAGAAAGCGATAAGGTTTCTTTGGGAGGAATTATTTTGTAGATGATTAATTCCTCGTCAATATAGTTGAACTTGATATTATTCTTGGAGCTTATATCTTCTAAAACTGACTTTAACGGTAGAGCACTCTCACCTTGTTGCGCATGAGCGACAAACAGGGAAAGAAACAGTAAGCATAAAAAAAACAGTTTTTTTTTTGACAGCATTAAAAATCCTCTAGAATAATTTTCTTGTTTTCAAATTTAGAGATTTTTAAATGATATGTTGCAGAAACTATATCTAAAGCTGTTTTTATATTGTCAGACGGCAAGGTTCCTGTGAAAAGTTGTAAATTTTCTTTGGAATTTAAGATGATTTCGCAGTCGTATTGTCTTTGTATTTCATCAAGAATGTGCTGTAATTTTTCTTTTTTGAAGACAATTTGATTTACAGTCCATTCCGGTTTGTCGTTTTGTATAGATTGTTTTTCAAAGGAATCGGCATCAAAAGTTACCGAAGTTCCTTTGGTAATGATTACTTCATGGTTGTTGTGTACTATTTTAACGCGGCCTTCATAACAAGTTACATCAAAGCGATTTTCTCTTGCTTTTACATTAAATTGTGTTCCCAGTACGGTTACTGTACCCAGTTTGGTATTTACTTCAAATTTTTTACCGTGTGCTACTCTGAAGTAGGCTTCGCCATTCAAGTCTAATTTGCGGTTATTGGCCCAATTCCATTTTTTATATTGAATTTCGGAACCACTATTTAAAACGATTTGGGAATTATCGGGTAAAGAAAAATTGATTTTTTTACCGTTTTCGGCAATTTCAGTTGAGGTTACTGTTGTTTTGAAGTACAACCCCAATGCTAAAAACAATACAAAAACGGCCGCAATTTTCATCCATTTCGATTGGTAAAGGGGTATTACTTTTTGGACTGGTTTTTTACGGGTAATGGTATTTTGGTACAACAAATCATGGTCAAAATCAGGAGCTTTCAATTCACTTGAATACTCGGCGATTTTGGCGTAAGTGGCATACTCAGGAGTATTTTGAAAGGTTATTAATTCTGCCTCGGTCATTTCTCCTGCCAGCCATTTGGCTAATTCGTAATTTTCTTCCATTGCTTTCATTATGCTGGTTAAACAGTTCTTTATAAAAAAACCCTACTTGAACTGTTCAATTTCAGTTCGTAACGTTATCAATGCTCCGTGTATTCTTTTTTCAACAGCTTTGACGCTGATATCTAACATGATGGCGATTTCGTGGTATTTTTTGCCTTCTATTCTGTGTAAAAGAAAAGCGGTTCTTTGCGCTTCGGTTAATTTGCTTATGGCTTTTTCCAGTTTTTGTCTGAATTGTTCTTCTTCTATCAAAAACTCCGGATTTTGGTTGGTTCGGTCGTTGTGCGTATTATTTTGGGCATATCGCAATACTACTTTTTGATGTGCTATTTCATTTAAAGAAGCGTTATTGGCAATAGTATATATATAGGACTTGGCTTTTTCAATGGGAACATTTTTACAGTTTTCCCAAAGTTTTATGAAGGATTCCTGAGTAATGTCATTGGCTTTTTCTTCGTTTCCAAATTTGAAATACAAATAATTCCGCAAGGCTTTCACATTGGCTTTAAAAAAACCGGAAAAAATTAATTCTTCACAAATACTATTAGAATCCTTTTGATCCATTTTGTTAAATTTGAATTATTTGAGTGCTTAAATTTAAAATAATTTTCGAAAGTAGGGTTTTTTATTGCAACTTTGTTTAACCTTTTGAATTGATGTTACAATTATGAGAAGTTTTATTTGGTTAGTTTTAATAGTGTTTGCTTTTTCTACTGTGTCTTGTCAAGACGAGGGCGAAACGGTATCACAGGATACTACTAATAGTTTCAGCAAAACATCGCCGATTTCTTCTTTGATAAAGAGGGTTTCACAATATGAAACAACAGGGGATAACGTTTTAGACGGAACTAGTAATTGCAGTATACAATTACCGGTTCACGTGACAGTCAATGGTCATTATATTTATGTTGCCGATTCTTCAGATTTTCAACAGGTTGAATATGCTAAAGACAACTATCCCGGTGACGATGTCGTACATTTTGATTTTAATTATAACGTTAGTATTATATATCCTAATTATGACGCCTATGCTATAAGCAGTCAAACACAATTGGATTATATTTTTTCCCATTATGGAGACGACAGCCCTTACCGTGATATAGATTGCCTGGATTTTGATTATCCGTTTTATATTAATCTGTATAATACCAATAATCAGGTTGGCAGTACTTTAAAGATAAATAACGATTCCCAACTGTACAACTTTATTGATGATTTGAATACCGCTCAAATTGTTGGCATCGTCTTTCCGTTATATTTAACTAAGACTAACGGGCAACACCTTACCATTAATAATAATTCCCAGTTGGAAGACGCTATTGAAGCAGCTGTTACCGATTGCAGTACCACAACCACAACTACGCCATTACAAGATATAATCAGTAGCGGTACTTGGCATGTTACTTATTTTTTTGATAGTGCTGAAGAAACTAGCTACTATAACGGGTATAATTTCACCTTCAATACTAACGGAACCACATTGGCTGTTAAAAATAGTATAAGCACTCAGGGCGATTGGGTTTTACAAACTCAAATGGGACATCAGTATTTTACTCTGCATTTTAATAATGAGCCCCAGGAGTTGCATGAATTAGAAACAAATTGGGAAGTGATGGAGTACACTTCAACTTATCTTAGACTCAGACACGAAGAGGGAGGAGGCGAATGTCATTATTTGTATTTCGCTAAAAACTAACGTTCGTTTTCGCTATACCACAATTAATTTAGAATGAAAATATTTCACAAAAAATTTCTGAGTCAAGAAAGAGAACTCAGCAACAATCCCGAAAATATCGCCGCAGAAGACAAAACAAAATTTGGTTATTTGTTAAATCAGGTTTTGATTTGGGGATTGATTTTTATGGTATTGTTCTTCATTTTTAAATTTACAGCCATAAATTTCAATTAAATCAGCATTTTAAAAATACAACTCAATTTGAAACCACGTTTTTGCGTGGTTTTTTTATTTGCTTTACTATAAAACTTCAAAATCAAATCCTTAAATTTGCCACTTCATTAAAAACAAAGCTTGCCATTATGTTCAATACTTTAAGTGATAAACTAGATAAAGCCTTCCACATCCTGAAAGGACACGGAAAAATTACCGAAGTTAACGTAGCCGAAACATTAAAAGAAGTGCGTCGTGCCTTGCTTGATGCCGATGTTAACTTTAAAATTGCCAAAGATTTTACCACAAGAGTTAAAGACAAAGCCATAGGTGAAAATGTATTAACGACATTACAGCCGGGACAATTGATGGTGAAACTCGTGAAAGACGAATTGACCGAATTGATGGGTGGAGAAGCAACCGGAATTAACCTAAGCGGAACACCATCAGTCATTTTGATGTCAGGTTTGCAAGGTTCTGGGAAAACTACTTTCTCCGGAAAATTAGCCAATTATCTGAAAACCAAAAAAGGAAAAAAACCACTTTTAGTGGCTTGTGATATCTACCGTCCTGCAGCAATCAACCAGTTGCACGTTGTTGGTGACCAAATCGGAGTTGAAGTTTATTCAGAACCAGAAAATAAAAATGCAGTTCAAATTGCCTTAAACGCTATTCAACACGCCAAGTCAAATGGGTACAACGTAGTCATTGTCGATACTGCCGGTCGTTTGGCTATTGATGAGGAAATGATGAACGAGATTGCCAATGTGCATGCAGCCATCAAACCACAGGAAACCTTGTTTGTTGTTGACTCCATGACAGGTCAGGATGCAGTGAACACAGCCAAAGCGTTCAATGACAGATTAAATTTTGATGGTGTTATTTTAACCAAATTAGACGGTGATACCCGCGGTGGAGCTGCGATTTCGATTAAATCGGTTGTGAATAAACCGATTAAGTTTATCGGAACCGGTGAAAAAATGGAAGCCATCGATGTGTTCTATCCATCGCGTATGGCGGACAGAATTCTTGGGATGGGTGACGTGGTTTCCTTAGTGGAAAGAGCACAGGAGCAATACGATGAAGAAGAAGCGAGAAAAATCCAGAAAAAAATCGCTAAAAACGAATTTGGTTTTGATGATTTCTTAGCGCAAATCCAACAAGTGAAAAAAATGGGGAACATGAAAGACTTAGTCGGAATGATTCCCGGTGCCGGAAAAGCCCTGAAAGATGTAGAAATTGAAGATGATGCTTTCAAACACATTGAAGCCATCATCCACTCAATGACGCCAAAAGAAAGAACCAAGCCGGCTATCATTGATATGAAAAGAAAGACCAGAATCGCTAAAGGTTCCGGGACCAAAATAGAACAAGTTAACCAATTGCTAAAACAGTTCGACCAAATGAGCAAAATGATGAAAATGATGCAAGGCGGCGGCGGTAAGAACTTAATGCGCATGATGGGCGGCATGAACGGAATGAAATAATACAGAAAAGGCGCGAGGATTCGCGTCTTTTTTATTGCAATACACAACACACAAAATAACTACACATGCAAATTTTAGACGGAAAGAAAGTATCGGAAGATATCAAAAATGAAATCGCAGCCGAAGTCCAAAAGATGAAAGCCAATGGTGAAAAAGTACCTCATTTAGCGGCAATTATTGTCGGGAATGACGGAGCCAGTTTAACTTATGTGGGCAGCAAAGTCAAAGCCTGCGAAAAAGTAGGATTTGAATCGACCTTGATTAAAATGCCAAGCACAACATCCGAAACCGAATTGCTCAAAAAAATCAAAGAGCTCAATGAAGATGATAACATTGACGGCTTTATTGTGCAGCTGCCATTACCCAAACAGATTGACACCCAACACATCATCATGTCGATTGATCCAAGTAAAGATGTGGATGGTTTTCATCCGGAAAACTTTGGAAAAATGGCTTTGGATATGACGACTTTTATTCCGGCGACACCTTTCGGGATTTTGGAATTATTGGAACGATACGGAGTAGAAACCCAAGGAAAACATACGGTGGTTATAGGAAGAAGTCACATCGTTGGTCGTCCGATGAGCATCTTAATGGGAAGAAAAGGGTTTCCCGGAAATTCAACCGTTACCTTAACTCATAGTTACACCAAAAATATTGCCCAAATCACAACACAAGCCGATATCATTATCACTGCTTTGGGTGTACCCAATTATCTGAAAGCCGAAATGATAAAAGATGATGCTGTAGTGATTGATGTGGGCATTACCCGTGTTAACGACGATACAGATCCACGAGGCTACCGAATTACAGGCGATGTGGATTTTGATTTTGTTTCCAAAAAAGCGTCTTATATTACGCCGGTTCCGGGTGGAGTTGGACCAATGACTATTGCGATGCTTTTGAAAAACACCTTATTGGCCCGAGAGCAAAAACGACTAAAATTGGAATAAAAAAATCCTGAGTGAAAGCTCAGGATTTTTTGTTTTATGTATGTTTTACTTCTACAATTTGGCCAGCCAAAGTGAAGCATTCATATGTAATCTGGCATGGGAAGCTAATTCAGTCCAACCCGGATAAAGGGTATCTCCACTGGCTCCGGTTCCGTCATCTGCTGGGGAACTGTCGCCAATCACTACCACTCTGCCGGTTCCGAAAGTTGCCGTAGCACACATGATGTTAGAGGTGCCTTGTGATGAACTTCCTCTCCAAATTAATCCTTGTGCGGTTGGATTAGCCGTTGTATTGATAGACATAGTAGCGCCGTTGGAATATTTCAATTGCGTTACCGTTCCTTGCGAACCATTCAGGATTGGATTGGTTGTTATGCTCAATCGGTTTGAAGTAGTTTCCGAAATGTTATTTAAGGTAATGCTAATTCCAAAAGGATTGGCTTGTACGGAGTTCGTAGTCATTAAATCATTCCAAATCGCCGGAGAATCCCAACCGTCATTGTTTCGGTCGGAAACTGTGTGGTCAGAAATCATGAATAAACCACCACCATTTTTAACGAAATTTAAAATGGCTGTTTTTTCTGCTGCGGTGAATCTTGTGTTAGGTTCATCTACCACAAAAACGTCATAGTTTTTCAAGTCCTGAGCTCCGGTGCCGCCATAAGTAATAGCTGTTCCCGAAGGTAAGGTTTCTACTTTATGTCCCAATTTAGCTAAAGCAACTCCCCATGAGGATAATCCACCGCGCCAAAAAGTTTCGCTGGTTGTTGCTGTAATGTTGCTTTGAGCTGGTGTGGGGAAACGTTGTGGTGAAGAATCTGCATCCAAAACCCAATCCGCATTACCGGCCGTTTCGGCTTTGGTAGCATCAAATAAAAATTTCTTTGGTGTGGCCGTAAGTGCCGTAGTAGTTGAAGTTGTTTTCGAAGTAGTACTTTCAGCGCTTTTTTCATTATCACATGAAAAAGCAATGATTGCAAAGCTGGCAATCATAAGTTTACTAATTAAATTCATTTGGTATTTTGTTGGTTATTAAACTTTTAAACAAGCAAATATATCATTTACCCTAATAGGGAAATTATTTTTTGCCGTTTTTAAACTTAACTTTCTCTACTACCTGCACTTTTGGAGCGGGTTTCTTATTTTTTGTATTAGAAGTTGTGGCTGGTTTCTTTTTGAAGTCAGTTTTTGGCTTCAACTCTGTTTTGGCTTTTTCGGAAACATTTTTCTTAACGACTTCCTGGTTTTGTTTAATAACATCCATCGCGTTTTTAGGGTTTTCCTTGGTACCACGCAAATGAATCACCAATCCGTTTAAAAAGTTGCGCAACACTTGGTCGCCACAATCCATGTACTTAGGATGATCAGCATTTCTGAAAAAAGCACCCAATTCGGCAGCTGAAATACGGAAATCCACCAATTGCATGATTTCTACAATTTGGTCATCGCGCAATTGCAAAGCCACTCGGAGTTTCTTAAATATATCGTTGTTATTCATAGTTTAGACTTTCAAATTTTCACTTCGTACTTCTTGTTTTGTACTTCGCTCTTTAAAACAGCCAAAGGTACGCCTTTTTAAAACTTTGGCGCCACAATTTTTCGTTATGCTGTCCGCCTTTAACGATTACTTTTTTGTTTAATTTTTTGCATTCGCAACGCTTGGTGTTGACCCAATGCTCAACATTTTCCATATCGGGAATGACATCGGCATCACCTTCATTATCACCACACAGGAAATAGACTTTGGTTTTAAAGTTTTCTGTTTTAGCCATTAACTCGTTCATTTCTTTTCTGCCAAACCAAAAGGAAGGCGACAAACAACCGACTTTTCCAAAAACTTCCGGATATTTCAAAGCTGCATAAAACGAGACTAATCCGCCCAGCGAACTCCCCATGATACAAGTATTGTGGGCGTTGGTTTTGGTTCGGTAAGTAGCATCTACCTTGGGTTTTAAGGTTTTGACAATAAAATCAATATAATCATCTGCTTTCCCTCCGCCGTATTTAGGATTTGGGTAAGGAGTTAATTCATCAATTCGCTTATCACCGCCATGTTCAATACCGATGACAATAACTTGTGCATTGATGCTGTCCAATGTTTCATCTACATTCCATTCGCCTACATAGGAAGTTTTAGCATCAAACAAATTTTGAGCATCGTGCATGTAGATGACAGGATATTTTTTGGTAGAAGTGGCGTAATTTTTTGGCAAATACACCCAAATTTTCTTAGTTGATTTGAGTTGCGGGGCGTCTATGGTAAATGACGAAACCTGCTTACTTGCCGTACTTTCCTGAGCTGTAAGGTTCAGGATGACAAAGAAGCAAAACAGTGAGAGTAAATGTTTCAAAATGATAGATGTTATTTAGATAGGCATTACTCAGGTTTTGAGTCTTCTGCTTTCTTTTTCTTTTTGTCGTTTCGGTCGTCTTTTTTTGAGTTTCGTTCTTCTTTTAGTTTTTGGTATTTTTCTTTTTGCTCAGTATTCAGATAACTGTTAATGGTTTTGTCTGTTTTCTCCTGAATGGCTTTAACTTCTTTGCCTTTGTCCTCGTCAGAGTTTTCACTTTTGATGACAATTTCAATACTTTTGTTATTGGCGGCAATTTCATTTTTTATGGCAATAAATTGAAGTTCATCCAGATTTAACTCGGTTTTCAGTTTTTCCATAATCTTGTCAATCCTTTCTGCTCTCTCTTTTTCAATGGCTTCTGGAGAAGGTTTTTTGGGTTCGCTTTGTGGGATACCATTATTTCTCATTCCGCCATAACTATTTCCATATTGAGCAGAAGCGCTTACTGCTGTAAGCATCAGACTAAAAAATACTATTTTAAAGATGTTCATGTTTTTTAAATTTAATGAAGTAAAATTAAATCAAAAATGATTTTGAAAACAATAAACTAGTACAATTTCACAAAAAATTATATTTTAGCTAAAAAATAACACCTCTTGATGAACAAATACGAAGAAAAATTAGCGCTATTGGCAGAAATGATTGCCTTTTCCGTAATTGACGGAAGATTGCATGAAAGAGAATATCTGTTTTTGACTATGATTGCCGATGAACTTCAGGTAACGAATGAAGATTTCAAAGCTTTGTTTCATCAAGAGAATTATCCAATCGTTATTAAGTCAGAATTTGAACGCATCCAGCAGTTCTATCGCTTGGCTTTATTAATGCATTGTGACGGCGTATTGCACGAACGCGAACAAATCAAAATTCACGAAATTGGCATCAATATGGGACTTAACCCGCATGCGATTAAACGCGTGTTGAAAGCGATGGAAATCTCCCCAACCAAAATGATTTCTCCTGAGTTTTTAATGGAAGTTTTTCAGGAGCAATTAAACTGATATTTAGTCAGTTAAAAACTTGTTAAAACGGTCAAAATTTCATTTTTTACTTTTATTTTTTTGCCAAAATGACTTAAGTAGGGTCTTGGTACAGCATTTGTTTTTGGGTTAGTACCATCAAAAAAATGTTTAACAAAAATTAGTGAAATTATGAACTTAGTTAAAAAAAATTACAACAATTTTCCATCCATTATTGATGAGTTTTTGAAACCGGACTGGTTTGGTGGACTCCAAAATTTTCAAACAAATATGCCGGCAGTAAATATCAAAGAAATTGATACTAGCTATAGTTTAGAGATGGCCGTTCCGGGGAAAAGTAAAGAAGATTTTATAATCGAAATTGATCACAATGTTTTGACCGTTTCTTCAGAGGTGAAAACGGAGAATGAGCAAAAAGAGGAGAATGGCAGATATACTCGAAGAGAGTTTAGTTATGCCGCTTTCCGTAGAGCATTTACTTTGCCAGAGACTGTAAATACAGAAAATATTAATGCCAATTATGAGAATGGTGTTCTGTGTATAGTACTCCCTAAAAAACAGGAAGCGTTACCAAAGCCAAAACGCATGATTGAAATTGCTTAAGGAAAGTAATTAAAAGAAAAACGCCCTTCGAATGAGGGGCGTTTTCTTTTAGTAATCAGGTTTTTGAAACAAAATTAAATTAGCATTCCACCCGAAACTTCAATGCGCTGTGCGTTTACCCATTTGGCATCGTCTGAACATAAGAACGCCACTACACTGCCAATATCATCCGGCAAACCAACTCTGCCAAGGGCTGTCATACCAGCAATCATAGTATTTAAATCCTGATTGTCTCTTACGGCACCCCCACCAAAATCGGTTTCGATGGCTCCGGGAGCCAAAGTATTAACACGTATGCCTTTATCGCCAAGGAATTTGGCCTGATAGCGCGTTAAAGTTTCCACGCCGCCTTTCATTACGGCATAAGCATCATAACCAGTGAAACTGAATCGGGTAAGTCCGGAAGCCACATTGACAATACTTCCACCTTTATTGATTAAGGGAAATAATTTTTGTGTTAAGAAAAAAGGTGCTTTTAAATGAATATTGACCATTGAATCAAATTGTTCTTCGCTAGTGTTGCTCATGTCAGCATGAACGCCAACGCCGGCATTATTTACCAAAGCATCAAAAGTCTCAGCCTGGAATTCCGATTTCAATATCGATTTAAAGTTGGCAACAAAGCCATCAAAACTGTTGCTTTTTGCTACGTCAAGTTGTAACGCGTACGCTTTATGTCCGCTGGCTTTGATTTCAGTTACTACATTTTCAGCTTCTGTTTGTTTACTATGATAGGTTATAACGACATTAAAACCTTTTTTAGCTAATTGCAAAGCCATGTCTTTGCCAAGGCCACGACTCCCGCCAGTTACTAAGGCGATTTTGTTTGAAATAGTTGTCATTTTGTATTGTTTTAAATTACAAGGCAAAGTTGAGAACTATTCAAAAGACAGCGGTTGTAAAATTCAATGGATTATTTGTAAAAATCAAACAATCATTTTCGATAGGATAGTGGAGACAGTTGCGTGCTTTTTTTGAAGAAGTTCGAAAAATGCGCTACCTCTTCAAAGCCAAGACTAAAGGCGATTTCAGAAACATTCCAGGTGGTTTGTTTTAATAGAATTTTGGCTTCCTGCGTAATTCGACTGCTGATGATTTCGGTGGTGGTTTTTCCGGTAATCTCTTTGAGTACTTTGTTTAAATGGTTTACGTGGACGCCTAAGTTATAAGCATAGTCGGTGGCTGTTTTCAGTTGGATGCTTTGTGTTGGGGATTCAATTGGGAATTGTCTTTCCAATAATTCAATAAAAAGGGTTGAAATTCTGGCCGAAGCATTCAGGTTGTTTTCTTCGCTGGCTATGGGTGTGAGCTTTTGGCCGTAATGAATTAACTCAATCACGTAATTGCGAAGCAGGTCGTATTTGAATGCATAGTCAGAAGTTATTTCCTCGTGCATTTTTTCAAACACATGCTCTATGTCCTTATATTGTTTGGCGTTGATTTCATAGATGAATTCTCCGTTAGGTTTAAAGATGGGTAATTCATCCAGGACTAATCCGCTTTTGGATTTGGCTAAAAAATCCTTGGTAAAAATGCAAAAATGGCCACTTTGATTGTCATCCTGAGGAATGTATTTGTACGGAACTTTAGGCGTAGCAAACAAGATGGCGTGCTCTTTTATATCCACTACTTTGTCCGCATATTCGGCTTTGTTTTTACCATTAATCAAACTTATTTTATAATAGGTTCGACGGTTGTAGGACATATTGGATTTGTTGGTGCAATTGGTGTACAAGTCGGCAATACTAAAAACGTTGAAATGACCAATGTCTTTATTGTTGTTTTCGTCTAAGAAATTATCAAGTATAGGGCAGTTGCCTCCAAAGACGTCTTTATAAAATTGTTTTACGGTAATGGTATCCATTTTTCAATATTTGCAAAATTCAAATAGAATGCAAAGTAAAGAAATTAGATTTTATCTTGCAATGCTTTTATCTCATCGCGCAATTTGGCCGCCTGCATAAAGTCTAAATCTTTAGCCGCTTTTTCCATGGCTTTGCGGGTGTCTCTGATTTTCTTTTCAATTTCTGGTTTCGATAAATAAAGACTTTCCGGCTCGGCAGCTTTGGCTATTTTGTCTTCAAAGTATTGTGTTGAAACCGAATTATTACTCAACGCATTGCCCAGGCTTTTATTCAAAGCTTTGGGTTCCAATCCGTGTAAAGTGTTGTAAGCGGTTTGTTTTTCGCGGCGGTAATTGGTTTCGTCAATTGTTTTTTGCATGCTATTCGTGATTTTATCTGCATACAAAATAGCCTTGCCGTTCACATTACGCGCGGCTCTTCCCACGGTTTGCGTAAGCGAGCGATGACTGCGTAAAAAACCTTCTTTATCGGCATCTAAAATCGCAACCAAAGAGACTTCAGGCAAATCCAAACCTTCCCGCAATAAGTTTACACCAATCAAAACATCAAACAAACCTTTACGCAAATCCTGCATGATTTCCACACGCTCCAAAGTATCTACATCAGAATGGATATAACGGCAGCGGATGGAAACTTTGGTTAAATATTTGGTCAGTTCTTCCGCCATTCTTTTGGTTAAAGTCGTTACTAAAACGCGTTCGTCGGCTTCGCACCGCACTTGAATTTCTTCGATTAAATCATCGATTTGGTTCAAACTCGGGCGTACTTCTATAATAGGGTCTAATAATCCTGTTGGACGAATCACTTGCTCCACATAAATGCCTTCCGATTTCTGTAATTCATAATCGGCAGGCGTTGCCGAAACATACACCACTTGGTTTTGCATGCTTTCAAATTCCTCAAACTTCAACGGACGATTGTCCATAGCGGCTGGCAATCTAAAGCCATATTCGACCAGGTTTTCTTTTCGGCTTCGGTCGCCACCATACATGGCATGTACTTGTGATATGGTCACGTGACTTTCATCCACCACCATCAAATAATCATCGGGGAAATAATCCAGCAAACAGAATGGTCTCGTTCCCGGAAGGCGTCGGTCTAAGTAGCGTGAATAATTCTCAATCCCGGAACAATAGCCCAATTCGCGTATCATTTCCAAATCAAAATTGGTGCGTTCTTCCAAACGTTTGGCTTCAAGATGTTTGCCGATTTCTTTAAAATAATCGACTTGTTTGACCAAATCTTGTTGAATGTCCCAAATGGCTGCTTGCAGTACATCCGGCGAAGTCACAAACATATTGGCAGGATAAATATTCAGTTTTTCATAGCGTTCGAAAACTTTAGCCGTCTTGGGATCGAAAGCTTCAATCTCTTCAATTTCATCACCAAAGAAATGCACGCGGAACGGCTCATCAGCATAACTGGGGAAAATTTCCACAGTGTCGCCTTTGATTCGGAAGGTTCCCGGTGTGAATTCAGCTTCGGTGCGAGAATATAAACTTTGTACCAAACGATGTAGCAATTTGGTTCGTGAAATCATTTGATTTTTTTCGATGGCAATCACATTCTTCTGAAATTCCACCGGGTTTCCAATTCCGTACAAACACGAAACAGAAGCTACCACTAATACATCTCTTCTTCCTGATAATAGGGCAGAAGTAGTACTTAGTCTTAGTTTTTCCAATTCATCATTGATGGATAAATCCTTTTCGATAAAAACGCCGGTTACGGGAATGTAAGCTTCGGGCTGATAGTAATCGTAATACGATACAAAATACTGCACCGAATTATTGGGAAAAAATTGCTTAAACTCAGAATACAATTGAGCTGCCAAGGTTTTATTGTGAGCCAAAACCAAAGTCGGTTTTTCGACTTCCTGAATCACATTGGCCATCGTAAACGTTTTCCCCGAACCTGTTACACCAAGTAAGGTTTGATACTTCTCACCATTGTTGATACCCGTGACTAATTTGTCAATGGCTTGCGGTTGGTCACCCGTGGGTTGGTATTCGGATACGACTTGGAATTTCATTTTTTACAGCAGCAAAAGTTCAGAGTGGTAAAGATAAGAAGAATGGTTTCTAAATCAAACCATTGATTTTCGCATGTTGTAACAGCATAATGGTTTTCGCGTCTTTGATTTCGCCTGAAGCAATCATGCCGTAAGCTTTGTTGAAATCGAGTTCCAACACTTCTATGTTTTCCTGTTCTTCCTGAACGCCGCCGCCTTCGTTGACTTTCATGGCTTTGGTATATTCGGCCACAAAGAAATAGACAATTTCGGTTACCGAACCCGGTGACATATAGACTTCAAACACTTTTTCTACCGCCGAAATTTTATAACCTGTTTCTTCTTCGGTTTCTCTTCGGATGCATTCCTCGGCGTTGTCTTTGTCTAATAATCCGGCACAGGTTTCAATCAGCATGCCGGTTTCGTTGCCGTTGAGATAAGTAGGCAAACGGAATTGCTGTGTCAGGATTACGGTTTTGGAATCTTTATTATACAGCAAAATAGTAGCGCCATTGCCACGGTCATACGCTTCGCGCGATTGGGTTTCCCAGTGGCCGTCTTTTTTGAGATAGTTGTAGGTGATTTTGCGTAAGGTGTACCAATTGTCCGAAAGGATTTCGGTTTTTAGAATTTCTATTTTTGGATTGCTCATAAATTTATAGCATTAATAAAATGGTGTTGTTGATTAGGCGAGAGGAATGTCCAGGCGACAATTCGGCTACTTTTTTGACCTTGCGCCATATCGATGGTTTTGATTTCGGCAGCACCAACTTTGTTTAGTAGTTTGTAAATATTCTTCAGATTGTCTTTTTTAGAAACCAAAGTCGTGAACCATAAGCACTGCTTAGGATATTTGACACTTTCATAAATCATTTGGGTGAGGAAACCCAATTCACCGCCTTTGCACCACAACTCCGCATTTTGACCGCCAAAGTTTAAGACGGGTTTATCAGATTTGATACTTTCTAATGCATTGACTTTTCGCAAAGCACTCTTCGCTGCTTCTTCCGGAGACGCATGAAACGGCGGATTGCAAATGGTGAAAGCAAACTTATCTTCGGGCAATAGGATGTTTTTGAAAATAAACCTTGGTTCAATTTGCAATTGTAACGCAACTGCGTCAATGAGTTTCGGATTGTCAGCAATGATTTTTTTGCAATTTTGCAATGCTTTTTCATCAATATCGGTGCCAACGAAACTCCAGCCATACGTGGTATTTCCAATGATTGGATAGATGCCATTTGCGCCAATGCCAATGTCTAAACCGGCAATATTTTCGCCTTTGGGAATGATTCCGTTATTGGTTTCAGCCAATAAATCGGCGATGTAATGAATGTAATCTGCTCTTCCGGGAATAGGTGGACAAAGATAACCGGCCGGAATGTCCCAGTTTTGAATGTCGTAATACGTAATTAACAGCGCTTTGTTCAACGTCTTTACCGCGTCGGGATTACTGAAATCTATCGTTTCGGTTTGATGCTCGTTGATCATCACGAAGTTTTTCAACTCCGGGCAATTTTGGATTAAGAGCTCAAAATCATAACGAAACCGATGTGGGTTTCGCGGATGTAAGCCTTTTTTTTCGGTGGTATTATGCGTTTTTTTCAAAGTGTTTTAGTTTAATCCCAACATTCCATTAGTAATAAATCACCATCAGTATGCGAAATCGAAACGATACCGTCAGCGGTGACATGGTTGCTGCTTCCGGTTCGGTAACCAATGGTTAGGTCTTCATTGTTCAAGGAATAAAAAAGATTTTGAGTAGTTATGCCGGTTACTTTTCCGATGGGAATTAATGACAAAATTGTATCGGCCGTGTACCATTTTTCGAAGGCAGTGGGTAATAGATACACTTTTGAATGATCATCGAGAATAACGACTTTCAGTTTGTTTCGGTACGCGACAATATTGGTCAGATTGGTAATCGTATGATCGGCGCGTCTTCCGGTGGCCCAAATGACATTGACAGCCTTGTGCCCTTTTTCGATTAAATAGTCAAACGCTTTTTCTAAATCGGTTTTGTCTT
>Ga0066473_100041_pt1 | contig 44727 bp, 34 predicted proteins | sample LakWasM109_LOW13_2_FD_59552 | JGI IMG/M metagenome (GOLD analysis project Ga0066473, IMG submission 59552) | Freshwater sediment methanotrophic microbial communities from Lake Washington under simulated oxygen tension - Sediment Metagenome 109_LOW13 | ecosystem: Environmental > Aquatic >...
CCGGGTAATGTTAGTAGTTTTACCACTACTACCGCAGGAGTTTATAGTGTTGTTGCTACTGATTCTTCCACTACTTGTCCGAGTCAACCGGCTCAAACGACAGTAGTTATCAATCCGATGCCTATTGCCGGGAATAGTGTTCCTTCATTACCATTATGTTCGAATCAAAATCCGGTAGATTTGTTTCCTTTGCTTGGAGCCACAGCTCAAACAGGAGGAACATGGACAGATCCTTCGAATGCTGTAGTAACTAATATTTTGAATCCGGCAACAGCTGCTTCAGGTGTTTATACTTATACTGTTCCGGGAATTTCACCTTGTCCGGATGCTACGGCCACCGTTACTGTTACGATTACGCCAGGACCGGAAGCCGGAATTTCAGGACCGTTTTCGATTTGTACAAATAGTGCCCCTTATGATTTATTTACGTTGCTTGGTCCGAATGCACAATCAGGCGGTACTTGGACTAATCCATCCAATGCCGTAGTTACAAGTATTTTTAACCCAGCTGTTGATGCTGCCGGTGATTATACTTATACTCTGACTGGAACAAATCCTTGCGATAATGATCAGGCCGTAATTACAATAATTATAAAACCAGTACCTGATGCCGGTACAGATGGTTCAGGAACACTATGTACCAATGCTCCTTCAGCTGATTTGTTTACTTATTTGGGAGGCACTCCACAAACAGGTGGCATTTGGACAGATTCATCTAATGCAACCGTTTCTAATATGTTTAATCCGGCTGTTGCAGCGGGAGTTTATACTTTTACTTATACAATAGTTGGCGGTGTTGGTTGTTCTCCGGCTTCGGCTGATGTTACGATTACCGTAGTACAATCTCCAATTGCTGGTGCTGATGGCGCATTAGCTACTTGTCCTAATATTACCAGTTTAGATTTAACTACAGGATTAGATGGCACACAAGGTGCCGGGACATGGAGTGATGATGACAGTACAGGAGCTTTGGTTAACAATATATTCAATCCTTCAACAGTGGGAGTAGGAGTTTATCATTTTACTTATACAGCCACTGGCGGAACGGCCCCATGTTTGACTGATACGGCTTTAGTAACGGTTACAGTAAATCCGCTTCCTAATGCGGGAACCGTGGTTAGCATCAGTCCGGTTTGTACTTCGGTGGTAACGGTAGATTTGAATGCATTGCTATCGGGTGAAGATGCAACCGGCAGTTGGACAGATAGTGCTTCTCAAGCAGTTACTTCGCCAATCAATATTAGCAGTTTTACAAGCGGAACCTATTTCTATACTTATACTGTTAGCAATAGTTGTCTGCCACCGGTTTCTCAAACCGTTCAGTTTACGGTTCTGCCGAATCCACAAATTGATTCTTCAAATATTACAATCGCTCCGGTATGTATCGGATCAGATGTAGTAGTCAATTTTTCAACAATGGTGGATGGTACTTATACTTTAAATTATGATTTAAGTGGCAGTAATGTTTTGGCTAACCAATCGGTGACAGTTACGGTTGCAGGTGGAGCCGCTAGTTTTACCATTCCAACCGCTACAGTGCCGTTGAGTGGTTCAACGATAATCACTTTTACCAATATTCAAAATACAACAACAACCTGCCAGATGACTTTGAATAATGTTGTTGGTATAATAGTTATTAATCCGATTGTTCAATTGGATAATGCCAATATTAGTGTGGCTGCGGTTTGTTTTGGAAATGTCGCCACAGTTGTTATTACCAATGCGGTTAATCTTCCGGATGGAGTTTACCAATTTAATTATACCATTCCAACCGGAACTCCAACTACAGGAAATTCAGGTGATGTAGCTATTTCAGGAGGAAACGGACAGTTTACCGTCCCTGCCGCTGTATTTGCTACATCGGGGAATTATTCTATTGTTATTAATAGCATTATCACAGCAACCGGTTGTTCGAATTTAAATGAAGATGCTACAACTAACTTTACAGTCAATCCATTACCAAATGCGGGAACCTTTACCGGTATAGTTTCGGTTTGTCCATCGAGTGGAATTTTAAATTTAAATACACTGCTAACAGGACAAGACTTGAATGGAAGCTGGACAGATAGCGGAGGTGCCGCTGTAACCTCGCCATTGACTATTATCAATTTTAGCCCGGGAACTTATACTTATACCTATACCGTTTCAAGTACTGGCTGCTTACCGGATACAGAAAATGTTCTGTTTACTATATTGCCTAGCCCTCAATTGGCATCCATTAATATCACAACACCGCCAATTTGTATCGGAAGCAATGCAATTGTCAACTTAAGCACAATGGTGGATGGGGTTTATACCTTGAATTATGATTTGACGGGAAGTAATACTTTAGCCAACCAACAAGTTGTAGTAACCATAGTAGCAGGTGCGGGAAGTTTTACTATACCGGCAGCTTCAATACCAAACCTTGGAGCTACTGTGATTACATTTACGAATATTACAAACAACACTACGTCGTGTTTCCACTTATTGACCAATGTAGCTTCCATAATAACCATCAGACCGCTGGCGGATATTGACAATAGTAATTTGAGTATAGCGACTGTTTGTTTTGGAAATGCCGTTACGGTCAATATAACTAATGCCGTTAATTTACCGGATGGTGTTTATCAGTTTAACTATTCTATTCCTGGTGCTACGCCAACTTCGGGCAATTCAGGAAATGTTACTATTACTTCCGGTTCCGGACAATTTACAATTCCGGCTTCGCAATTTACAAATGCCGGAAATTATACGATGACCGTTATTGGAATCATTGCGACAACTTGGTGTACCAACCCAAGTGAAAACGCAACGGCTAATTTTGTTATCAACCCGATTCCGAATGCAACCGGAGCAGCCCTTTCGGCTCAAAATACCTGTGCCAATTTTGATAGTACCGTGACCATTTCGGGAGCAGTAAGTTTACCTGACGGGAATTATACTATTGATTATACTCTTTCGGGAGCTAATACAGCTACAGCGCAAGTTGTCGTTTCTTTTGTAAACGGAGTAGGGACATTGGTGATTCCTGCTGCGAGTTTGACTAATGATGGCAGTACTACAATTACGGTTACGGCAGTTACTTCTGTAGCGTCAACCTGTGGTGGTACACTTTCAACAGCTATCAGTACAACCTTCACTGTTTCGACACCATCACAACCAGTCTTAATTGCCGATGGAGAAAAGTTCTGTGATGATGATAATCCAACTGTTGCTAACCTATCAGCCAATGTTGTTGGGACACCAACCGTAATTTGGTACAATGCCCTTACAGGTGGAACGGCTTATAGTGATTCGGATGCCTTGGTAAACGGAACAATCTATTATGGTGCTAACGTAGCACAAAGTGGTTGCGAAAGTTCAAGATTACAGGTTATAGTTGATTTAACCGCTTGTAATGATATTGTAATTCCGGATGGATTCTCGCCAAACAATGATGGTATCAATGACGAATTCGTGATTAACAATCTGGCCAGTTTGTATCCAAACTTCAAATTGGAAATTTATAACCGTTACGGAAATTTAGTATACCAAGGGAATATCAACACTCCAAATTGGGGCGGAACGACTACCGAAAAAGGTTTGAATTTAGGAAGTAATTTATTGCCAACCGGTGTCTATTTCTTCATCATAAACTTTAATGACGGAACCAGAAAGCCTTACCAAGGTAGAGTTTATTTAAGCAGATAATGAGCAATGAGTACAATTATGAAACATAAAACAATAAAATATCTCTCAGTACTAGTTGTTGTCTTTTGCTCTTCTTTGATGCAAGCACAACAAGACCCACAGTTTACTCATTATATGTATAACATGAGTGTGATCAACCCTGCTTATGCTACTGATAATCCCGGCGTAATAAATATGGGAGGTTTGTACCGTGCGCAATGGGTTGGTATAAAAGGGGCTCCTACCACACAATCCTTTTTTGCTCACTCACCCATGTCTAAAAAAGTAGAAATGGGCATTTCAATTGTGCATGATGAAATTGGGGATGTAGTAAATGAAAGCAATGTTTTTGCCGATTTTGCTTATGTCTTACAACTTTCCGAAGAAACCAGATTGTCTTTTGGAATCAAAGCCGGAGCTACATTTTTCAGCACCAATTTCAACGGATTTGTATATACCGACTCTGCAATTGACCCGGCGTTTCAAAATAACATCAGCAAAACATTTCCCAATGTTGGAGCCGGAACTTATTTGTTTGGACCCAATTATTACTTAGGTTTTTCAACGCCTAATTTAATGACGACAAGACATTTGGAAACCCAAAACGGAGTGGTAGGAAGCGGGGTCGAAGCCATTCACTTTTTTATGACGGGAGGTTATGTTTTTACCTTTAATAGCAATGATAATTTTAAAATGAAACCGGCATTCATGGCCAAAGGAGTAGAAGGAGCACCAGTTTCAATAGATTTAACAACCAATGTTTTGATTAATAATAAATTCGAAGGGGGAGTAGGGTACCGAATCGGGGATTCTGTTAGTGCGTTGGCCGGTTTTTATGTGACGCCATCCCTTAGAATTGGCTATTCTTATGATTATACCCTGTCGGATTTGAAAAAATTCAACTCGGGATCCCATGAGGTATTCATCTTGTTCGATTTAGGTTCAAGCCGCGATAAAAATTCAGGAAAAGGGTATGATAAATCACCACGATTCTTTTAAAATGAAAATGATGAGAAAACGTTACTACATACTTTTTGTTTTTTGCAGTATTACCACTCTTTTTGCCCAAAAGAAAGTCAGTGTTAAAGAAGGAAACGATTTGTTTCAAACAAAATCCTACGTGAAAGCGGCGGCAGTTTACGAGCAAGTAAAGCCGTCCAGAGAAGTGTTGCAAAATTTGGGGGATTGTTACTATTACAACTTCCAAATGGACAATGCGGTTCGCGCTTACAAACAATTATTTGCCACACACAATGACAGTGTTCAGAAAGAAGTGTATTTCCGATATGCCAATGCTTTGAAAGGAATCAAAGACTTTATCAAAGGCGACAGCATCATGAAACTCTATTCGGGAGAAGAACAAAATACCCAAAAGTTCATGAAGAACGTCAGCCGAAATTCCGCCACCAGTTACAAACTGGAAATGATGTCAAAGGACAAAAATAATGGCGATTTCGGAATTTCATTTTATGGGGATAAAGTCGCTTTTTCATCTACCCGAAGCGGTTTAAGCAAATCCTACGGCTGGAACGAAAAACCTTATCTGGATCTGTTTTCGGCATCAGTTAATGACAAAGGACAATTGATGAATGTGACTCCTTTTCCGGAAATAATTAATACCAAATTTCACGAAAGTAATGCTACATTTTCGCCCGATGGTAAAATCATGTATTTTGACCGATCTGGCGATAAACAAGTGAAAGTGGGCAATGAAATTGTAGCCACCATAAAAATTTTCAAAGCCGAATTTAAAGACGGTAAATGGATTTATGCTACTAAATTACCGCTGTCCAGCGATGACTATTCGGTAGAGCATCCCTGTCTAACTAAAGACGGAAAGCAAATGTATTTTGCCAGCGACATGCCCGGCGGTCAAGGATCAATGGATTTGTATGTGGTTGATATAGATGCCAATGGTGTTTTTGGACAACCTAGAAATTTAGGACCGACCATCAACACGGCGCACAGGGAGCAATTTCCTTTTGTGTCGGCTGACGGCACGCTTTATTTTGCTTCGGATGGGCATCAGGGGAATGGTAATTTAGATATTTTCATGAGCAAAAAAATCAGCGATACTGAATTTGACAAACCGGTAAACCTAGGCTCCAGCATCAATGGCGAAATGGACGATTTTAACTATATTCTGGATGAAGCCAAGAATCAAGGCTACTTTGCTTCCAACCGAACCGGGGATGACAATTTATATACTTTCATTCGTGAAGAAAATAAATTGCAATATTTGGTAGAAGGGGAAGTTAGAGATAAAAAAACCTTAGAGCTTTTACCGGGTTCTACGGTGAAATTGTATGATGACAAAGGCCAACTCCTAGATGAAGTATTAGTGGGGAAAGACGGTGATTTCATGTTTAACACAGAACCCAATAAGAAATACAAAATCATCGCTTTCAAGGACTTTTACATTCCGGCGGAATCTGAATTTGAAACCAATCAGAATGGCAAAGTGTATCTTGACCTTCAAATGAAAGTAGAATCATACTACGATGCGGAAGATATCATCAACAAAAAAGCAGACGGAACCGTTTTGATTGAGTTGGAAAATATTTATTTCGATTTAGATAAATGGAATATCAAACCACAAGCTGCGCAGGTTTTGAATGTGTTAGTAGCGCTATTGAAAAAGTACCCTTACATGGAAATTCAGATTGGTTCTCACACCGATTCCCGAGCTTCTTCCATGTATAACTTAAGATTGTCAAACAAAAGAGCAGCTTCGGCTCTGGAGTATTTAGTGCAAAATGGTATCGAAAGAAAACGATTGTCCTCAGTAGGGTATGGTGAAACCAAACCATTAATTATCTGTCCGAAAAACGATTGTACCGAAGAAGAGCATGCTGCCAATCGTAGATGTACGTTTATGATTTTAAAATAGAATTTGTTGTTAGTTATATAGTTGTTTAAAAATTGGGAATTTTTCAGAGGCATACAGTATTTTGTGTGCCTCTGTTTTTTTGTGTTCGTTCATTTTGATTCTGTACTTTTGTACTTATAATTATTTGTCATGAAAAAGTTTTTTCTTGTTGCCATTTCATTAACAGCGATGATTTCATCTGCACAGCAACGTCCAAAATTGGTGGTTGGGATTGTGGTCGACCAAATGAAAATGGAATACCTCTACCGTTTTCAAAATGATTTTTCCGATACGGGTTTCAAGCGATTGATGAATAACGGTTTTATTTTTCAGAATACCCATTACAACTATATGCCAACTTATACCGCTCCGGGTCATGCTTCCATTTATACCGGAACAACTCCGGCTATTCACGGAATTGTAGGCAACGAATGGTTCAGCCGAAAGCTGGGCAAAGACATGTATTGTACCGATGATGCTTCGGTGCAAACCGTTGGCGACGGAACCAAAGACGAAGGCGCTATGTCACCGAAAAACCTTTTGGCTACTACCATAACGGATGAATTGCGTTTGGCTACTAATTTCAAAGGCAAAGTAATCGGGATGAGTTTGAAAGATCGTGGTGCAATTTTGCCGGCCGGGCATTTTGCCAATTGGGCCTTTTGGTACAGCAAAACGGGAAGCTTTATTTCGAGTACTTTTTATGGAACCAAACTGCCAGATTGGGTAACCGAATTCAACAACGAAAAACATTATCTACCGTATATCAACAAAGGCTGGGATTTGCTAAAACCTATCGAAACCTATAACGAAAGTTTGGCCGATGACAATCCGTATGAAGGAAAGTTAAATGGTGCCAAACCTGTTTTTCCGTATGATTTGAAAAGCATGTATGCCGCCAAAAACGATGCTGGTATACTCCGCTCAACGCCTTATGGAAATGATTTGTTAGAAGAGTTTGCCAAAAAAGCCATCGAAAAAGAACAATTAGGGAAAGATGATATTACGGATTTCTTAACGGTAAGTTTTTCTTCAACGGATTACGTGGGGCACACTTTAGGGCCGCGCTCTATGGAACTGCAGGATACATATTTGCGATTAGATCAAACGATAGCAGACTTTCTGACTTATTTGGATAAAACGGTTGGCAAAGGCAACTACTTGCTGTTTTTAACCGCTGACCATGCCGGTGCGGAGAATGCCAAGTTTTTAAATGATAACAAATACAATGTTATCAATGTAGAATATACCAAGATTGCAACAGGATTGAAGCAATTTTCCATGGATACTTTTAACGAGGATTTGGTGTTGAATTATTCTAATTTCAATTTGTTTTTTGATAAAGAAAAAATTAAAACCAAAGGATTGGATTTGGTCAAAGTAAAACAAGCGTTCAAGGATTATTTAATCACGCAAGACCAAGTAAAAAGAGTCTATTCCGAAGAGGAAATTTTGGCGAATGCCGGAAATGATTACTACTTAAACTGCATTGCCAAAGGCTACGATGCCACCCAAGACGGTGATTTAGTAATTCTGGACAAACCGGGGTATATTGAATACGGAGCCACAGGAACTTCGCACGGAACGCCTTATAGTTATGATACGCATGTACCTTTAATTTTCTTTGGCTGGAACATCAAAAAAGGCGAAACGAGCGATAGAAAAGTAATCACAGAAGTAGCGCCAACAATAGCTCAAAAAATAAAAGTAGCTTTCCCTAACGGAACCGAAGCGCAGGTTTTGACTGAGATACTAAATAAATAATAAAAGCCCCGAAATGGTATGTTTCGGGGCTTTCTTTTTATACTTCAATCATGATTTGATTTTGCAATAAATCTTCAAAGGTTTCTCTTTCTCTTATCAAATGACCTTTGCCGTCTTTCCACAATACTTCTGCAGGTTTGAAGCGCGAGTTATAGTTGGACGACATTGAGAAACAATAGGCTCCGGCATTTCGGAAACACAAGACGTCGCCTTCGTGGATTTCGGCAATTCTACGGTTGTTGGCAAATGTATCCGTCTCACAGATATACCCCACCACCGTATAAAAACGCTCTTTTCCTTTTGGATTGGAAATGTTTTCAATCATGTGCTGCGAACCATAAAACATCGGGCGGATTAAGTGATTGAAACCACTGTCAATTCCGGCAAAAACAGTGGAGGTAGTTTGTTTGACTACATTGACTTTCGCTAAAAAGTAACCGGCTTCACTCACCAAAAATTTTCCCGGTTCGAAAGCTAAAGTCAGTTCGCGACCGTATTCTTTTTCAAAAGCCAAATAGCGTTTGGTTAGTTTTTTGCCCAATTCTTCCACATTCGTTTCAATATCATCTTTTTTATAAGGCACTTTGAAACCGGAACCGAAATCCAAGAAATCCAAATCTTTGAATTGTTTGGCAGTATCAAATAAAATTTCGGCAGCGTATAAGAACACTTCAATGTCTAAAATATCAGAACCCGTGTGCATGTGAATTCCGTTGATGTGCATTTTAGTATTTTCCACGATGCGCAACACATGCGGAATCTGATAAATGGAAATCCCGAACTTACTATCGATATGCCCCACGGAAATATTTTCATTCCCACCGGCCATCACGTGTGGATTGATACGAATGCAAACCGGAACTTTTGGGTGTTTGGTGCCAAAATGCTCCAACACGGAAAGATTGTCAATGTTGATTTGAACACCTAATTGGGCTACTGCTTCAATCTCTTCAAAAGAAACACCATTGGGTGTAAAGATGATTTTATCGGGAGTGAAACCGGCATGTAATCCCAGCTGTACTTCCTGAATGGAAACGGTGTCTAAACCGGAACCTAAGTTCTTCAGCAGCTTTAGGATAGAAACATTGGACAAGGCTTTCATTGCATAATTGATGCGAAGCTTTTCCACTTTGGAAAAGGCGTTGACCAATCGGTTGTATTGAAATTCAATTTTCTCGGCGTCATACACATACAGTGGATTGCCAAATTCTTGCGCTAATGCTTCTAATTCTGATGGTTGCATAACTTTGTTTTTTGCAAAGCTATCATTCCACCGAATGAATTCCAAAGAAAATAAAGTTAATTGCTAGTTAATGTTTTAATGTAACTGCAAATCCATCGGCTATGGATTGATCGATAAGTAAAGTATTGTCTGAAACCGTGAAGCATCCCATATCGCCACCGTTAATTTTTATGATTTCGCTGCAGGAAGAAGGCTCCGGATTGATGATAATTTGATAGTTATAAACGCCGGTTTCCAGCACATCCCATTTGTTAGGATCGGTATTGTTGTTGATTACGGTAACGGTTTGGGTAATAGAATTGAAATGCCAGGTAATTTGTCCGGGAGGAAAGTTGTTGTTGATGCCAGCAAAAGTGCCGCTAACGTTCACTAATTTCCATTGTCCCTGCACCGGATCAGTAGAGGCAGCGCCTGAATCGCTACTGCAGCTGATGAGTATCGCAAAAAATAAAAGACCGGTGATGATTTTTAAAGTTTTCATAGGGTTTGTTTTTCTTTTTAGATGATTTTCAGCTCAATTGGTTGCGTCATTCCTGCCAAAAATTCCGATTCGAATAAATATCCTAAATTGAGTTACATTTCTTTTTCATTTCGCCATATTTAATTACTTTTGTGGCACATTTTGCTGGATTCATTTCAGCATCTCACAAACTAACTTTTTATTATGAACATACACGAATATCAAGGAAAAGAAATATTAGCTGGTTATGGCGTTCGTATTCAACGCGGTATAGTGGCTAACAATCCGGTAGAAGCTGTGGCTGCTGCCAAACAATTAACGGCTGAAACCGGAACCGGTTGGCATGTGATTAAAGCCCAAATCCACGCTGGTGGAAGAGGAAAAGGCGGCGGCGTAAAATTGGCCAAAAACCTGCAACAAGTAGAAGAAATTGCAGAACAAATCATCGGGATGCAATTAATCACTCCACAAACGCCACCGGAAGGTAAAAAAGTACACAAGATTTTAGTAGCCGAAGATGTTTACTATCCTGGAGAAAGTGAAACGTCTGAGTTTTATATGTCGGTGTTGTTGAACAGAGCCAAAGGAAGAAACATGATTATGTATTCTACCGAAGGCGGAATGGATATTGAAGAAGTAGCCGAACACACCCCACACTTAATTTTCACAGAAGAAATCGATCCTTCTGTTGGATTACAAGGTTTCCAAGCGCGTAGAATTGCGTTTAATTTGGGACTTTCCGGAAATGCTTTCAAAGAAATGGTGAAGTTTGTAGACTGTTTGTACAATGCTTACATCGGTTCCGATGCTTCGATGTTTGAAATCAATCCGGTATTGAAAACTTCGGATAATAAAATTATGGCGGTCGATGCCAAAGTAAATATCGATGACAATGCCTTATACCGTCAGTCAAAAATTGCTGACATGCGCGACATCCGTGAAGAAAATCCAATCGAAGTAGAAGCTAAGGAAGTAGGATTAAACTACGTTGACCTTGACGGAACAGTAGGTTGTATGGTAAACGGAGCTGGTTTAGCGATGGCTACTATGGATTTGATTAAATACGCAGGTTTCGAGCCGGCCAACTTCTTGGACGTAGGTGGAACCGCTGATGCCAAACGTGTGGAAACCGCTTTCCGTATCATCTTAAAAGATCCAAACGTAAAAGCGATTTTGATCAATATTTTTGGTGGAATTGTTCGTTGTGACCGTGTGGCGCAAGGAGTAGTAGATGCTTATAAAAATATGGGCGACGCAATCAAAGTGCCAATCATTGTGCGTTTGCAAGGAACCAATGCAGAGATTGCCAAAGAACTAATCGATAATTCAGGCATGCCAATTTTATCGGCCGTGCAATTCCAGGAAGCAGCGGATCAAGTGAAAGCCGCTTTGTCTTAATCGGATAAATTATTTCAATATAAATCCTGAGTGAAAGCTCGGGATTTTTTATTATTTTTCCACTCTGTTACTTATAGATTTATAAATGAATGCCAACCCATTTTCAACCCGAAGAGTAAACCTTATCATTGTCCTGATATCAACAATCATGATGCTGGTGGTGCTGAATCTTCCTTTTAAAGCAAAACCTTTTGGCGATATTACGTTTCATCAGGAAGCCAAAAATATGGCGCTCTACTTGAAAGGAGCCATTGGCTATGACAAAGTGACGATTACCAAAGCGCCCGGCCCGGTTTTTTTCTATACCCCGGCCTACATGGTAGCGCCTTCTACAGCCACGGATAATCAACTTTGGGTGTATGGCGTGGTCTTTACTTTTTTGATTGTAACGATAAGTTTGTTGCTGATTTTCAGGATTGGAAGTTCCTTTTTTTCAAAAGAAGTCGGGCTGCTCAGTGTGTTGTTGTTCTTCATTTTCCCGATACATTGTTATTATTCCTTGGGGATTTTAGCAGAAGCGCCAGCCTTTTTCTCTTTGACGTTAGCACTTTACGGCTGGTCAAAAGTCTTCCACAATCCAAATAAAATAGCAGGTTGGATAGTATTAACACTGGGCATGTGGTTCCTGATTTTAAACAGACCCAACACCATGTTGTTGCTGGGACTTGGATTCGCCGTTGTCACGTATTCCTTTTTTTGGAAAAAAGAATTCTTTGCTGTGTATGGCAAAAAATTAGCGTTGACCTTTTGTGCCGTTGGCTTGTTGGGATTTGGTATTTTACAAGTCGCCAAAGCCGTTACCGGAACAAAATCAAACGAAGACCAGGAAGGCTTATTCTATTTTGTGGCGCATCAGGGAAGGTTTCAGTTTAGGGAAGAACCTACTGATTTTCGCTTTTGGGATGATGAAATCAGACCGGATAGTAAGGATTATCAAAACTGGGGAAAAAGCGGAAAAGAGTTAGCCGGTATCATGGCGCAAACGCATCGTTCCTATAAAAGTGTGTACAGAGAATTTTTAATCAATGACGTTTTCGAGCATCCTTTTTGGTTTACCCGACAGTTTTTTGTCAAATGTTTTTATGGCCATGTATATTTCATCAACAGTGTGAAACCCGACAAATTTCATCTCGGACCGATTCATGGTGTCTTGGGTTATTGGTTCATTATTTTGCTGATTAATGCTATCAATATTCTCATCATTTTCGGAGCCTTTTTATTTTTATTCAAAGAAAAAAAACTAATCAACTATTGGCTCTTTTGGTCCGTAATTGTGGCGCTATTGATATTCCACGGCATGACTTATATGGAACCACGCTATATTTTTCCGTCGAGAGTGGCCTTATACATCATGAGCGCGGCAGGTTTGTATCAAATAAGATGGATACAACGCAAAGTGAATTTTATTTCGAAATTTGTATTTCCGGTTACTAAACAAATCAGCTAATGGAAACCACACAAAAACCCATCATTGGAATCGTTTCGCCTTGTTATAATGAGGCCTTGGTCTTGAACGAAACTTCGGTTCAGTTGAACGCTGTTATTACAGATTTAGTGGCTCGAGATGTGATTTCCGAAAAGAGTTTTGCTGTTTTTGTAGATGACGGAAGTCAGGACCAAACCTGGACCATTATCGAAGAAAAAGCGCAGCAGTTAACTCATATCAAAGGACTGAAACTGGCTGGAAACGTGGGCCATCAAAAAGCGTTGCTGGCAGGCTTACTCACGTTTAAAGACGAAGCCGATGCCTTGATTTCGATAGATGCCGATTTACAGGATGACGTTCGCGTGATTGAAGCAATGGTGTTGAAATTCAAATCGGGAACCGATGTGGTGTATGGCGTTCGCAAAGAAAGAGCGACGGATACTTTTTTTAAAAGAAATACGGCTTTGCTTTTTTACAACATCATGAAGAAAATGAAAGTGAACATCATTCACAATCATGCTGATTATAGATTGTGTAGCAACAGAGTCCTTAAGGCTTTGGCCGATTTTGGCGAAGTCAATTTGTTCCTGCGTGGCATCATTCCGACCATAGGATTCAATAAAGATGTAGTGTATTACGACCGATTGGAGCGCTTCGCCGGAGAATCCAAATATCCTTTCCGAAAAATGGCCGCGTTTGCCTGGAATGGTGTGACTTCGTTCAGTAATTATCCGTTGAAACTGGTGACTATCATTGGGTTTGCTATCTTTTTCCTTTGCCTAATCATGACCGGGTATGCTTTGTTTGCTTTATACACCGGCAACGTAGTACCGGGTTGGCTTTCTACCGTTTTGCCTATGTATTTTTTGGGTGGTGTTCAGTTGTTTTGTTTCGGAATTATTGGCGAGTATATTGGTAAGATTTATTCAGAAGTTAAACAAAGACCGCGCTATTTCATTGATAAAAGAGTAGATTGAACATGGAAAAGGATTTTGAAAAGAAATATCACGACGTCGAAGTGGAACACTGGTGGTTTAAATCGCGCCGAAAATACCTTTTAGATTTGCTAAAGAATGCGCCAAGAGACAGCAAAATACTAGATATTGGTTGTTCTTCGGGCATTTTTCTCAAGGATTTGGAAGAGTTGGGTTTCGCCACAGAAAATCTTTTCGGTGTTGACATCAGCGATAAAGCGATTGCCAACTGCAAAGCCAACGGGATTGCCAATGCTTTTGTGATGGATGCTCAAAATATAACACTGACCGAAACTTTTGATATTATAATTGCTTCCGATTGTTTGGAGCATCTTCAAGACGATGCTAAAGCCGTGAAGAATTGGAAAAGCTTACTGAAAGTAGGAGGGATGATGTATGTTTTTGTGCCGGCGTTTCAATCGTTGTGGAGTTATCACGACGAAGTCAATATGCATTTCCGACGCTATACGAATGCAGAATTGAAAGCAAAACTAACCGCCGAAAACCTCGAAATCCTCAAAGCCAGTTACTGGAATTTCTTCTTGTTTTTACCGGTGTATGCTTTCAGAAAAGTGAGCGCCGTTTTTCAAAAAAACAAAACCGGCGAAAGTGATATTTCCATTGGAAATTCCTTGGTAAATAAAGGGCTGTTGAACTTAATTCTCTTTGAAAACAAACTCTTGAAAGTGTTCCGGTTTCCTTTTGGCGTAAGCACCTTTTGCATTGCTAAACGGGTTGCCTAGATTAGGCGGCTGTGAATTTCTGTCTGAAGTTCAAAAAAAGTTTAGTTTTTTGAATATAGTTTAGCCTTGTAAAAATTATTATAAATTTAACGAAAACGTTGCCGTAAATCTTTTTTATTTCATTTGCAATTCCCTAATTTTGTTAAATTATTAATTTATCAGATTTAATTCCCTTATTTATATCATGTCTAAAACAGCAATATTAGAATTTGATGGCACTAAATACGAGTTTCCGGTAATCATAGGAAGCGAAAATGAAGCTGCCATTGATATCGAAAAATTACGCGCTTTAACCGGCGCTATTACACTGGATCCCGGTTATAAAAACTCAGGTTCCTGCCAAAGTGAAATTACATTTTTGGATGGTGAAGAAGGAATTCTTCGCTACCGTGGGTATGCCATAGAAGATTTAGCCGAAAAAGCAGATTTTTTGGAAGTGGCTTATTTGGTGATTTTTGGAGAACTGCCTACCAAAGCCATTTTAGAACAATTTGAAAACGATATCCGTAAGTACACTTTGGTGAATGAAGAAATGAAAAACATCATCGATGGTTTTCCAAAAACAGCTCATCCAATGGGCGTTTTGTCTTCGCTTACCAGTGCGTTAACCGCCTTTAACCCCAAAGTGGTTAATGTTGAAAACGAAAAAGAAATGTACGAAGCAGTATGTAAAACCATGGGTAAATTCCTGGTGATTGCTACTTGGACCTACAGAAAAATGATGGGCTTCCCATTGAATTATTATGACAATACTAAAGGATATGTAGAGAACTTTTTACACCTGATGTTTGAGTTGCCTACAGGACCTTATAAAGTAAATCCTGTCGTTGTAAATGCTTTAGATAAATTGTTCATTCTGCATGCAGACCACGAACAAAACTGTTCAACGTCAACGGTTAGAATCGTAGGTTCTTCTCATGCCGGATTATTTGCTTCTATTTCTGCAGGAGTTTCTGCATTATGGGGGCCACTACATGGTGGAGCTAACCAAGCGGTTTTAGAAATGTTGGAAGCCATACAAAAAGACGGTGGTGATGCCGAGAAATATTTAGCCAAAGCAAAAGACAAAGATGATCCGTTCCGCTTAATGGGATTTGGTCACCGAGTTTATAAAAACTTCGATCCAAGAGCTAAAATTATTAAAAAAGCAGCCGATGAGGTTTTAAATACGTTGGGTGTCGATGATCCGATTTTAGATATTGCCAAAAAACTGGAAGCTTCAGCCTTAGTGGATGACTATTTTGTATCCAGAAAACTGTATCCAAATGTTGATTTCTATTCCGGAATTATCTACAGAGCTCTGGGAATTCCAACTGAAATGTTTACAGTAATGTTTGCCATAGGACGTTTACCGGGTTGGATTGCCCAATGGAAAGAAATGCGTATCAACAAAGAACCAATTGGAAGACCAAGACAAGTCTATACCGGTTATCCTTTAAGAGACTTTAAACCAATGGATAAAAGATAAATCCATGTGTTATATTTATAAACTCCTTGCTTTTGCAAGGAGTTTTTTTTTGGTGTAAACCGTTGATTTTAAGAACTAAAGTGTCAATTTTTGATAGGAATGAAATGAAAATTTGCAATTAAAAAATGTAAGATATATTCATTATAGTTTGATTGAAATGTGTATTTCAACGATTTTATATGTATTTAGTAGATAATTTTAAAAAAGCACTATATATTTGGTTTGTCAATTTAACAGTTTAGAAATTGTTGTTTGAAAAGGAATCTCTAGGCCACCCAACCGGAATCATAAATAGACAATTAATAATTTTTTAACTCCTTAAAACGTTTAGTTATGAAAATGAAAATTACTTTTTACTTTACCTCGTTAATTCTCTTAGGGTGTATCTTTAAGAGTAACGGACAAATTGATAACACTTTTACAGGAGTTGATTCGGGTGCCACTAATACCGGGAATTACAATTGCGGATTTGGAAGAAATTCACTTATACAAAATACAAGTAGTAATAATAGTGGTTTTGGTGTTGGAACACTATCCGTGAGTACAGGTGGTTATAATTGTGCTTTTGGCTATTATGCCTTAAATATTAATGGTTCAGGGACCTTGAATTGTGCTTTTGGAACAAGAAGTTTGTCAAACAACGATACAGGTTCATACAATATCGCCATTGGTCACAGATCGATGGAAGCCAACTCAAAAGGAAATTTCAATACAGCAGTTGGATACGCTTCATTAGCCACAAATATTGGTACCGGAAATGTAGCTTTAGGTTGTAATACGCCGAGAAATCTGCTGACTGGTGATTCTAATATTTTTATCGGTACCGAAACAGCGGTTAATTTAATCAACGGAAATAACAATGTTTTTTTAGGTAAAATAGTCTTAGCTAGAGATGCTTCTACAGATAATCTGGCCGGTAATGATACTAATAGCACTATGATTTTTGCAGATGGTGCCGGAAATCAAAGATTGTTTATCAGTAAATTAGGGAATGCGGGGATTGGTTTAGGAAATAACATCATACCACTCAATAAATTGGATATAAAAGGTGGTGTTGCCATTGGTAGAAATTATACTCCGAATAACTTTTTCACAGGAGTATTAGCACCAACAAACGGATTGTTAGTGGAAGGTGCTGTCGGAATCGGAACGACAACTCCAAGCAATAAAGTAGAAATCACTCAGGGAACCTTAGGAAACTCAGGTCTTCGTTTTACCAATTTAACAAGTGCTTATAACCCGCCGTTAACTCAAACTGCCAGTAAATTTCTGAGTGTTAATGCAGCCGGAGATGTTGTGCTGCAAAACATGACGAATCCCGTTAGCAGTAACAGTTTAACCTCTAACGTTAATTTGATGACGAGTAATGTGAATGGTATTACTTCATCGGCCACTATGGTTAACTCTATTTCAAACGCAATTAATGCCGGTAACCAATTAGTGACTACTGTAAATGGTGTGGCAAGTGCACCGGTAACATTACCGATACCAAATTTTACGGAAATTGACGGTAGTGCTATTAATGAACTTCAAACCTTGTCTCAAAGCGGAAATACTATTACACTTTCTAATGGTGGCGGATCGTTCACCTTGCCAACATTTACCGATACGGATTCACAATCTTTGTCGCTAACGGGCAATATTTTAGCTATTTCAAACGGAAACAGTGTAACCCTTCCAACACAAGTTCCTCAAACCCTTACTCAAAGTGGAAATACAGTTTCACTTTCTAATGGTGGCGGATCGTTTACATTACCAACCTTTACGGATGCTGATTCGCAATCCTTATCCTTAACGGGCAATACATTATCTATTTCAAACGGAAATAGTGTAACGCTTCCGGCACAAGTTTCTCAAACTCTTACTCAAAGTGGAAATACAGTTACGCTTTCTAATGGCGGTGGGTCATTTACCCTTCCGACACAAGTTACACAAACCCTTACTCAGGCCGGAAATACAATAACTCTTTCCAACGGTGGCGGTTCTTTTACCATGCCGACAACCAGTGTAGTAGGAGGGACTAATGTTACGGTTACCGGAGCAGGAACAATAGCTTCTCCTTTTCAGGTGAGTGCTTTAGATACCAGTCTTTATGCCAATAACGGAGTCATCAATCAGGCGACAACAACCAACAGTAACAGAGTGGTTGACATGAATAACAGCAATATTTGGTTCAATTCCGCTAACAGTACTTCCAATGGTAAAATCTATATTGGCTCTACGTCAGTTTACCCGAACACTACCGGAAATTATAAATTATTTGTGGAAGGTGGTATTTTGACCGAAAAAGTGAAAGTGGCTTTGAGAAGTTCATCCAATTGGGCAGATTATGTTTTTGATAAAAAATATGATTTGATGCCGTTAAAAGAAGTGGCAGAGTACATCGCCGCCAATAAACATTTACCAGGGATAGACTCAGCTGATGATTTGGCTAAAAACGGTCTGGATGTATCAGAAATGCAAGCGAAACAAATGGCTAAGATCGAGGAATTAACACTCTATATCATCGATCAGAATAAAGCCATTGAGAACCAAAACAAAGAAATTGAAGAACTAAAAAATCAGGTAAAAGCGCTAATCTCTAAAAACTAAATAATATGTATAAGATATTAAAAATAGTTTTGATTGGCTGCATCTGTTTTTATTCAGCTGCTGTATCTGCTCAATACGATGAGTACATAGCCGCCGAAAACAACAGAATTTTACTTTCTCAAAAAACGGAACTGGAAATTGAAAACTTCATTACGGATAATTTTAATAATTATAGATTATCAGATGAAGCTATTGATAAAATTGTACACCATCTGCAAAGCGAAGATGAATTTACGGAAGCCGAACTGGAGAAAGCAAAAATTGATGCCAAAAAATACGAATTAAGAAAGTTGTTTTTTGCTGAAAATCCAGTCAAAAAAGAGGATTATATTGCTAAGCCTATCCCCGTAACCATAATGCAACAATGCGTCAATGGCGATTTTGAAAGCGGCACCGCCGGATATACTTTTTGGTCTGATGCGCATCCGCAACCTATTTCTGGACTTTCGTTTTTTTTATCCTGCGCAACACCCACGGCGCTGACGGCTACCAATGTCATCACGCCTGCTACTAATAACTTTAACGCTACCATCACCAAGATTGACAAAACAGCTCCCGGTTTTCAACTCAATGATCCGGTGCTGGCTAGTTTTGGTGTGAATGTGCCGACTCTGGATCCAAATGGGGGCAACAAGTGTATCAAATTAAACAACACTGCCGGCTTAGGTTCTTCGGATTTGTCTACCGTGTCGCGTTATTTTCCAAATATTAATCAATCGACCATTGATTTTAATTTCTCGTTAATAATGGATAACAAACCAGCTCATGGCCAGGATATACAGCCTTATTTTAGAGTTAGGGTTTTAGATCAGTATAATAACGTAGTGGACGAAATCTGCATCATTGCCGATCCCGATAATTGCTTGTTTAACCGAATCAATATTGCGTCCGACAGAAGAATGCTTTACACCGGATGGCTTTGTGCCCGATTGAATGTAGAAGATATTTTAAACCAACCGGGAACTATTGAGTTTAGTGTGAGCGATTGTCAACCTTCAAAACATTTCGGAACCGTTTATATTGATAACATTTGCGGAACGGTTTGTGCCGCCCCTCAGTTAGGAGCCATGAGTTTAGATCCAACTAATATCAACTGTCCTGACTCGTCAACCAATACACCAATTCAGGTTTGTGGTACTTATCAATCGCCTGTAAATGCTACCTTAAACACCATTACTTTAGACATTACACAAAATGGAACTGTGATTGGCACTATTAATGCTCCTACACAAATTACGGCCAATACGTTTTGTTTTACGGTGCTGCCAAGTCAGTTTGGTGCATCGCCTTCGGGTGACTATGAATTTGAAATTCACGGAACTTTTAATGTTAACTGTCCCGCCGGGAATTATGTTTATGACATCTACGATCACTCTGCTAATGTAGGGCCGGATGTTACTTTTGCTAATTGTTGTCAGGCCACATTAACGTTAGTTGCTCCGACTGATAATACCAACAATTTGGCAGCCGTGGAAGTTAAGAAAAAAGAACGCTCCAATTGGATCAAAGCAACCAATACTATTTCAGTAGGCGATAATACACAATCCAATGGAGTAGTATATCATGCCGCTAATTTTGTGGAATTGAATCCAGGATTTGAAGCGGTTTCCGGAGCTCAATTTTCAGCATATCCGGAAGGCTGTAGCGGAAACTTTATTTATAAAACCCAAAGTGTAGTCGATACACCAAAAGTAACGGCTCAAGCCCCAATAGAAGACAATACAGTTAATTTGGTAAAAATAAGTAAAGGCTTTACCATATTGCCCAATCCGTCAAGCAGCTTGATAGAGATTTCCATGAAAGAAACTAAATTCAACCGGGTTACTATTGCCACTATTGACGGTAAAGTTGTCATGGAACGCAACCTGGAAAAAACGACTAAAACACAAATTGATGTCAGCCGTTATGCCAATGGTGTCTATATCATAAACGTTACTTCTGATGATGGTCAGCTCTTTACCGAAAAATTGATTAAGAATTAGGCCGAATAGAAATACTTATAAACAAAGCTTCTCCTAACCGGGAAGCTTTTTTATATTTGTCCAAAAGCCAAAAGCTATTGTATGTTATCCTTAAATGTAAAAAACGAAACCTCAAGATTAAGAGCCGTGGTGCTCGGTTCAGCAGTCAATAACGGACCAACCCCAGGAGTTGATGAAGCGTATGATCCAAAATCATTAGAACACATCCTCGCTGGAACGTATCCGGTAGAGGCCGATATGGTTAAAGAAATGGAAGCTTTCAATCAGGTATTTCAAAAATATAATGTGAAAGTTTTCCGTCCGGAAACGATTGAAAATTATAACCAAATCTTCTCGCGGGATATCGGATTTGTAATTGATGACATTTTCATCAAGGCCAATATTCTTCCCGACAGAGAACGAGAGTTGGAAGCCATTCAATATGTTATCGACCAAATCGATCCGGCCAAAGTGGTGCGCCCGCCCGAAGAAGTTCATATCGAAGGCGGCGACGTGATGCTTTGGAACGATTATATTTTTATCGGAACTTACAAAGGCTCCGATTATAAAGATTACATCACGGCCCGAACCAATGTGCAGGGTGTTAAGTATATCAAAGAATTATTTCCCAACAAAAAAGTCAAAGAATTCGATTTAGTAAAGTCGAAATTGGAAGCCCGTGATAACGCTTTGCATTTGGATTGTTGTTTCCAACCCGTTGGTAAAAACAAAGGAATCATCTATAAAAGTGGTTTCCGGGAAGAGTCGGATTATGTGTTTTTAGTCAAATTATTTGGCAAAGAAAACCTCTTTCACATCACGCGTGACGAAATGTATAACATGAATTCCAATGTGTTTTCTATCGATGACAATGTGGTGGTTTCTGAAAAGAATTTCACAAGATTAAATAACTGGCTTCGCGATAACGGCTTTATCGTTGAAGAAATTCCATACGCTGAAATTGCCAAACAAGAAGGACTTTTACGTTGTTCTACCTTACCCTTAATTAGAGACTAAAATGAAACAAACTACCAATGCCATATTGATGATTCGCCCGGTGGCGTTTCGTATGAACGAACAAACAGCCGTAAACAATTACTATCAAAAAGTGCTTGACGGCTTGTCAACCGAAACGGTAAATGCCAAAGCTCAAGCCGAGTTTGATGCTTTTGTAAACAAGCTGCGAAAAGTAGGTGTGAACGTTGTAGTGGTCGAAGATACTTTGGAACCTAACACTCCGGACAGTATTTTTCCGAACAACTGGATTTCGTTTCACGAAAACGGCGATGTGGTGTTGTATCCCATGTTTGCCGAAAACCGTCGTGCCGAAAGAAGAGAAGATATCCTCGATATTTTAGAAGATGACGGATTCGAAATCAATCAAATCATGGATTATACCTTGGCCGAAGAAGACAATGTTTTCCTAGAAGGAACCGGAAGTTTGCTGTTAGACAGAGAAAACGGCAAAGCCTACTGCGCCCTTTCACCAAGGGCTGATGAGGAATTGATGATAGAATTTTGCGAAGATTTCGAGTTTACTCCGGTGATTTTTGAAGCATTCCAAACCGTGAACGGAGAACGAAAACTGATTTATCATACCAATGTCATGATGTGTCTTGGCGATACCTTTGCCGTAATTTGTGCCGATTGTATTGATGATAAAAAAGAACGCAAAATGGTACTCGACAGTCTTCGCGGGGATGACAAAGAAATCATCTTAATCACCGAAGACCAGGTCAACAACTTTGCCGGAAACATGTTGGAAGTAAAAGGTAAAAACGACGAACGATTCTTAGTGATGAGTGAGTCGGCTTATAAAAGTCTGACCAAAAAACAAATCGCTCAGTTGGAAGCCCATGTCGAAATCATTCATTCGAGTTTGGATACCATTGAAGCTTGCGGTGGCGGAAGTGCCCGTTGCATGATGGCCGAAATCTTTTTGCCGAAAGACTAATTTTTCAAAAGCAGATATAATAAAAGCTCAATATCAGAAGATGTTGGGCTTTTTTAATTCATTTCCTAACGATTTATATTCCCCTGATAATGCTCAAGACAGAACTGATGATGTACTGAATTCCGATAGCAATCGTTAAAAAACCAATTATTCTTGAAATGGCCACAATTCCGGAAGCTCCTAAAAAATTAGCTAAATAATGCGCACTGCGAAGGATGATGTAAATAATAAAACTTACGACAAGAATGGCCAAAGTTGAAAACAAAATTTCATTCGTACTGTTGTGCTCCTGATAAAAAGCAATCAATAGAGATATGGAACCCGGACCGGCAAGCATGGGCATCGCCAGTGGTGTAAGCGCTATGGCATTGCGGCTTTGAATGTCTTCTTCTACTTTTTTATTGATACCGCGATTTTTGCTGAATTTTCCGTTCAGTAAAGAAAAACCGGAGCTGGCAATGATGATGCCGCCTGCAATTCGAAGTGCCGTAATGGTAATGCCGAAAAAAGACAATACATACTGTCCAACAAAAAAGGAAATGATTAAAATGATAAACACATTTAACGAAGTCAGTAACGATACCTTTGACCGTTCCCCTTTAGTGTAATCCTGTGTTAAACCCACAAAAATAGGGACAGTTCCGATAGGATTCAGAACCGAAAAAAGCGCCGCTAACAGAAAAATAAAAAGCTCCATAGTTTTTTTGGCAAAGGTAAATCTTGCATCCTATTTTAAATATTAAATAGAAGTTAAATAAACCTACCGAATTATAAAGTTACCATTATCTTTGAACCTAGAAATGAAAACCATGAAAAATAAGAAAACAGTTGTGCTAGGCGCTACTACAAAACCCGAAAAATATGCTTTTTTGGCCATTACAAAATTGGTAGAAAAAGGCCATTCCGTATTGGCTATTGGTCAGAATACCGGGGAAGTGGCCGGGGTGAAAATATATACCAAAAACATTCCGCTGAAAAATATTGATACCGTGACTTTGTATCTGAATCCGGCACGTCAACGTGAGTATTATAACTACATTATCGAGACAAAACCAAAACGCGTCATCTTCAATCCCGGAACTGAAAATCCTGAGTTTTACCAATTGCTGCAGGGCAATGGCATTAAGGTTGAAGTAGCTTGCACGTTGGTTTTATTGGCCACCAATCAGTATTAATATCGGGTATTTTCGGTAGCCGGTTTGCTGATTAAGAGTAAGCCGATAAACGTTATCAGTCCGTTGACAATGATCAATTCGTTGTCAAAGGTATAATCACCAAAAAGTTCAACGGAATACTTGCTGATAAAAAAGCAAATGGCTGGTGAAATCAAGCAAATAAAAGGAACGAACTTGTCGTGTACCGTTTTTGATTTCATGAATAAACCAAAAGCATAGAGTCCTAATAGCGGTCCGTAAGTGTAGGAAGCAATCTTAAAAATCATCTTTACTACGGAAGCATCATTTACGGCGTTGAAAATCACAATCACCAAAAACATCAAAAATGAAAATCCAATATGAACCAGATGTCTGGTTCTGACAATGTTGGGTTTGTTTTGATTTTCGGTTTTATCCATGCCGAGAAAGTCTACGCAAAAGGAAGTTGTTAATGCGGTCAAAGCTGAATCAGTCGTGGCAAAAGTCGCTGCGGTAAGTCCTAATAAAAATACTACCGCCGGTACAATTCCCAATGATTTTAAGGCAATTTCCGGAAAAAGAAAATCGGTTCGAGCCACACCATCCACCATGGGCACTGCAATGCCATTTTTTTCGGCAAACATATAAAGCAAGGCACCAACGCTTAGGAAGAAAATGTTGATGATGACAAAAATTCCGGTGAACGTGAACATGTTTTTTTGAGCTTCGCCTATGTTTTTGCAACTTAGATTTTTTTGCATCAAATCCTGGTCAAGTCCTACCATGGCTATCGTTACAAATATTCCACCCAGAATTTGTTTCCAAAAATAATTGCCTTTCAGATAGTCTTCGAAAAAGAAAACTTTAGAATAATTACTCTCTTTTACCGCTTCAAAAGCTTGGAAAGCTGAAAAATCCAGACTTCGGCAAATGAAAAATATTGTCAAAAAAACCGAAGAAACCAGGAAGAACGTCTGCAAAGTATCGGTGATGATGATGGTTTTCAATCCACCGCGATACGTATAAGCAAAGATTAATCCGAGAGAAATTAAAACCGTCAACGCAAAAGGCACTTCGAAAGCATCAAAAACATAACGTTGCAGCACAATCACTACCAAATACAAACGAAACGCCGAGCCAATGGTTCGGCTGATTAAGAAAATGGTGGCCGCCGTTTTATAACTGATAACGCCCAGGCGTTGTTCAATATAGCCATAAATTGAAGTCAGATTCATGCGATAGTAGAGGGGGAGCAGGACTTTGGCAATAATTAAAAAACCGATGGCATTGCCCAGAACAAACTGGAAATATTTGAACTGCAAATCAGGATTACCCACTTCGCCGGGCACCGAGATAAAAGTTACGCCAGACAGCGCTGTTCCTATCATTCCAAAGGCTACCAAATACCATTTTGAGTTTTTATTGGCTTTGAAAAACGTATCGTTATCGGAGCTTTTTTTACTGACCAAATTGGAAATCAAAATCAGTAAACCAAAATAAATAACGATAATAATCAGAATGGTGGTTGGTGACATAAAGTTGTTTTTATAGTTAGCCAAAATACTAAAAATTGTCAATTTGTTTGTTGGGTTATTGGGTTATTTGTAAAGAATAAATGTTGATAACAATTCAATAGCTACCCACTAATATTCTAACAATCTAAAGGTCTAATTCATTATTTTTGTCTCATGGAATTTTCATCAAAATTGCTCGAAAAAGCGGTCAACGAAATGGCGCAATTGCCGGGAATTGGAAAACGAACCGCTTTGCGGTTGGTGTTGCATTTGCTGAAACAACCTTCGGAGCAAACCCAATTTTTGTCACAGGCGCTGACTACGATGCGCGAAGAAATTAAATTTTGTACCACTTGTCACAATATCTCAGATGTGGAAGTGTGCGAAATTTGCAATAATCCTAAGAGAAACCATAAAATCATTTGCGTTGTTGAAGATGTTCGCGATGTAATGGCGATTGAAAACACCAATCAGTTCAAAGGAATTTACCACGTTTTGGGAGGTAAAATTTCGCCTATTGACGGCATTGGACCTAGCCAGTTGAACATAAATTCTTTGGTGGAAAAAGTAAAATTGGGAGAAACTGAAGAACTGATTTTTGCACTCAGCTCAACGATGGAGGGCGATACCACCAATTTTTATATCTTCAAGCAAATCAAAGAGTACGATGTGAAAACCTCTACCATTGCCCGCGGAATTGCCGTTGGCGATGAATTAGAATATGCCGATGAAGTGACCTTAGGGAGAAGTATTTTGAATCGGGTTCCCTTTGAAAATTCGTTAAAAAACATATAACGAAATAATCATTCTCTACATTTTTGTAATTAGAATTGAAAAACTATCTTTGTTTGCTAATTTTTTTAATAAAATAATGAACAAAACCAGTATATATATCTTTTTACTACTAAGTGTTTTTTTTACTTCCTGTGTACCTACTAAAGATTTAATCTATTTGCAAAATAAAGATAAGGACAATAATGAAGCGGTTATTCCTTCTAATCAAAAACCTTATCGTCTTCAAACCAATGATATCTTAACCATTACAATCAAGGCTATTGATCCCAAAATGGTAGAGATATTCAGTAATACGGGTGGTCAGGCGGCTCAGATTTCGGATCAAGGGAGTTATTATACCGGATACTCTGTTGATGATCATGGGAATATCCGATTGCCGATTCTTGGTGAAATTAATGTTTTAGGCTTCACCGTTGAAGAAGTCAGAATCAAAATTGAGAAGCAACTTCACGAACAGTATTTCAAAAATGAAGCTGGGATTTTTGTTACCGTAAAGCTGTCAGGATTTCGATATACCATCAATGGGGAAGTGGGCAGTACTGGTACCAAAGTGATTTATCAGGACAAGGTAAATATCATGGAAGCCATTGCCAATGCTGGTGATATCACGGTAACCGGTGACCGGAAAGATGTTAAGGTCATCAGAAGATACCCTCAAGGAAGTGAAACGTTCAGTATCGATTTGACTAATGGCAAAGCGGTTAATTCTCCTTGTTTTTACCTTCAGCCGAATGATTATATTTATGTAAAGCCATTGAAACAGAAAACGTGGGGAACCGGAAAAACCGGTATAGAGTCGTTATCGACCATCATCACCATTTTGTCTTTGGCCACTACAACCTTTTTGTTACTTAAAAATTAATTCCATTTTTCATGTTAGACGTAAAAGATTTTACTTTTTTTGACAAACAAAGCAGCTTTGATTTTAAAGGATTTTTAATCAAAACGGCCAGTTATTGGAAATGGTTTGTGATTGGATTAATCATTGCTTTTTCTATAGCACATCAGGTAAATGTCAGAAAGCAAAAAATTTATGGTATTGAAACTACTATAGCGGTTCAGGAAGAGAACAATCCTTTTTTTACGGCCAACACCAGTTTGGTTTTTAACTGGGGCGGAACTTCGGATAAGGTTCAAATGATTTCAACCACTCTAAAATCAAGATCACACAATGAAGTCGTAGTGGATAGATTACAGTTTTATGTTGATTATTTAAGACAAACAAAGTATTTCCTGCAAGATGTTTACGGAGAAGTACCGTTCAAAGTTACTTTAGACAGAACTCAAAATCAGCTGTTGGGTCAGTTTGTGAAAGTAAAAATGCTTTCCAGAGATAAGTACCAAATTACAATACCGTTTCAGAGCAATACAGCAGAAGTAATCAAGTATGCTGATAATAGAATAACAACCATTGCTGTTCCCAATAAAGAGTTTGTCAAAACATTCAAAGTTGGTGAAGATGTTTCACTTCCTTTTCTGCATTGGAAACTAAGTTTGGCAAATTATTCAGGAGATAATTTTGATGAAGAAACATTGATTCGTTGCAACCCATTTGACGCAACGGTTTCCGGTCTTAAAGGAATTAAAGTAGATACGGATGATAAAGCCGGTTCTATTTTGAAACTGGGAATGGAAGGGACGAATAAGGCCAGAATGGTAGATTATCTTAATGCTACTGTTGAGGTTTTAATCAAAAGACAATTAGACAGCAAAAATAAATTTGCCGAAAACACCATTAATTTCATTGACGAAACCCTGGGCTCAATGGAAAAGCAATTAAAAAACTCCGGCGAAGAATTAAAAGATTTCAGCAAGAACAACAACATTATTGACATAGAAGAAGGGGGCGCTAACTACAAGCAACAGCTATTAGACTTTGATGCCAAAAAGGATGATGTGGAACGAAAAATTGCCTACCTCAATTCCTTGAAAAATTATTTGAAAGGCAGTGTTGATTTCTCCAAATTACCGGCTCCAACCGTGGCCGGGATTGATGAACCTAACATCAATACCAATGTGGCTCGTTTGATATCGCTTTCCATCCAACGCTCGGAGTTGGTTTATTCGATAAAAGGCGAGGTGTATTATGAGAGAATTGATAATGAAATTCAATCGGTTAAGAAAGTATTGTTGGAGAACGCCAATTCTTACCGAACGGCTTTGCAATATGACTTGAATTTGGCCAATGAAAAAATTGCCAAAATTGAAGGCGAAATCAGTAAACTCCCTGAAAACAAACAAGAATGGTTGAAGTTATCCAGAAAATACAATTTAAGTGATAACATCTACAATACCTTTTTGCAAAAAAGAAGTGAAGCTTCAATTGTTAAAGCAGCCAATTTATCGGATATACAATTTATAGATCCGGCCAAAGATGTGGGCGGTGGATTGCTTGGTCCCAAAACAAGTGTAAATTATGTTTTAGCTTTCTTTTTGGGAATTTTAATTCCGTTAGTGCTGGTTTTTTTCATCTTCTTTATTAGCAATTCTATTCAGAATATTGAAGATATCTCCAGCCTTACGCAGTTGCCATTGCTGGGAATTGTTGGTGTTAAGCATTCCGAAACCAATTTGTCGGTTTTTGAAAGACCAAAATCAGCGCTGTCTGAATCCTTTAGAGCCATTCGTTCTTCGCTACAATTCCTATACAAAAAGCAAAGTATCGAAGGAACAAAAACACTCATGCTAACGTCTTCTGTCAGTGGTGAAGGGAAAACATTTTGTTCTATCAATATTGCTACCGTATTTGCGCTAAGCGAAAAGAAAACCATCATTTTAGGACTCGATTTAAGAAAGCCAAAAATATTTGATGACTTTAATATTCAGAATGAAATCGGAGCCGTTAATTATTTAATTGGACAAAAAAGATTGGATGAGGTGATTCAAAAAACCCATATTCCGTATCTTGATGTTATTACCTCAGGGCCTATTCCACCGAATCCGTCAGAGTTAATCCTTGGTGAATCCATGAAAGAAATGATGGATCAGTTGAAAAAAGAATACGATTATATTATTTTGGATACGCCTCCGGTGGGTCTGGTTTCGGATGCCTTGGAATTGGCACAGTATTGTGATGTTACCTTATACATAGTGCGTCAAAATTTCACTAAAAAAGAAATGTTGACACTATTAAACAACCGATCTAAACGTGGAGAGCTGAACAACATCAGTATCATTTTCAACGGTTACGAAAACAAAGCTAAATACGGCGTTGGTTACGGTTACGGCTATGGCTATGGTTACAGTTATGGCTACGGTTACGGCAGTGGCTATCACGAAGACGAAGAACCAACTGGCTTCTTCTCCAAATTGTATTATAAATTTTTTATCAAAAGAAGAAATAATGGAAAACAATAAAACATCTATACTCATTACGGGTGGAGCTGGATTTATTGGTTCTAATCTCTGCGAGCATTTCTTATCCAAAGGATATCAAGTAACTTGCCTGGATAATTTTTCAACCGGACATCGCCATAATATTGAAGCTTTGTTGGCTTCTCCCAATTTCAAATTAATTGAAGGGGATATCCGTAATCTGGAAACGTGTACCCAAGCCGTCCGAAACGCAGATTATGTCTTGCACCAAGCGGCTTTAGGCTCGGTTCCCCGTTCTATAAACGATCCAATTACTACAAATGATGTAAATGTATCCGGGTTTTTGAACATGCTTACAGCCTCAAGAGATGCAGGTGTTAAACGATTTGTGTATGCCGCCAGTTCTTCCACCTATGGAGATTCTGAAGGCTTGCCAAAAGTGGAAGACAAAATTGGGAAACCACTTTCACCGTACGCCATTACCAAATATGTAAACGAATTGTATGCCGAAATCTTTGGCAAAACCTATGGCTTTGAAACTATCGGTTTGCGCTATTTTAATGTGTACGGAAGAAGACAGGATCCCAACGGAGCTTACGCTGCGGTAATTCCAAAATTTGTGATGCAATTGATGCAACACCAAAGCCCGATTATTAATGGAGACGGGAACTACTCTAGGGATTTCACCTATATCGACAATGTGATTCAAATGAATGAATTAGCCATGTTGACACAAAATCCGGAAGCCATAAACACGGTGTACAATACTGCTTTTGGTGACCGAACCACACTGAATGATATGGTTACTTATTTAAAAGAATTTTTGTCAGCTTATGATGATTCGATTAAAAATATAGCTGTCACTCACGGACCTAACAGAGTTGGCGATATTCCGCACTCGTTGGCCAGTATTGACAAAGCAAAACAATTACTCAATTATGCTCCCCACTATTCGTTTCAGGACGGATTGAAAGAAGCCGTAAAATGGTATTGGGACAATTTAAAACAAGATTAACAATTACAATTTATAATGAAGATAACTAATATTTGTTGTATTGGCGCTGGCTATGTTGGAGGACCAACGATGGCTGTTATTGCCGAAAAATGTCCGGGTATTAAAGTTACTGTGGTCGACTTAAATGAAGCACGAATAGCTGCCTGGAATGATAAAGATGTAAACAATATTCCAATATACGAGCCGGGTTTAAACGAATTGGTAGCCAATACCAGAGGAAAGAATTTATTCTTTTCTACCGATGTGGATAAAGCGATTGATGAAGCCGAACTGATTTTTATTTCGGTCAATACACCAACCAAAACCTACGGAACCGGAAAAGGAATGGCGGCCGATTTAAAACACATCGAACTTTGTGCCCGACAAATTGCCAAAGTAGCCAAATCGGACAAAATCATTGTAGAAAAATCAACCCTGCCGGTTAGAACTGCGGAAGCCATAAAAAGTATTTTAGACAATACCGGGAATGGCGTTCAGTTTCAAATTTTATCCAATCCTGAATTCTTGGCCGAAGGTACCGCGGTGCCCGATTTATTAAGCCCTGATAGAGTTCTTATAGGTGGTGATACTAGCCCGGAAGGACAAAAAGCAATCAATGCTTTGGTAGCTGTTTACGCCAATTGGGTGCCGAAAGAACGCATTTTAAAAACCAATGTTTGGTCGTCTGAATTGTCAAAATTAACGGCCAATGCTTTTCTGGCACAACGCGTTTCTTCCATCAATGCCATTTCTGAATTATGCGAAAAAACAGAAGCCAATGTTAACGAAGTAGCCAAAGCCATTGGTATGGACAGCCGTATTGGTTCTAAATTCTTAAAAGCCTCTGTTGGTTTTGGAGGCTCTTGTTTTCAAAAAGATATCTTGAACCTGGTCTATATCTGCAAAGCTTTCGGGCTAAATGAAGTGGCCGATTACTGGGAACAGGTTATCATCATGAATGATCATCAAAAAAGACGCTTTTCTAAAAACATTGTGCAAACACTGTATAATACCGTTTCCGGAAAAAAAATCGCATTTTTGGGTTGGGCCTTTAAAAAAGACACCAACGATACCCGTGAATCTGCAGCCATTTATGTGGCCGATGATTTAATCAACGAACAAGCCAACATTGCTTTATTTGATCCAAAAGTGTCTCACAAACAAGTCTTGTTTGATTTGAATTACCTGGAAACAAGAACTGCTTCAGAAAACGAAAAATACATAGCTACATTTGGAAGCGCTTACCAAGCTTGTGAAAATGCACATGCCATAGCGATTCTGACAGAGTGGGATGAATTTAAAGAATACGATTGGCAAAAAATATATGATACGATGTTAAAACCTGCTTTTATTTTTGATGGCAGAAATTTATTGGATGCCGATAAAATGAGAGAAATAGGGTTTGTTTATCAGGCAATTGGCTCTAAATAAACTATATTAGCTAACTTAAATTTTAGATTTTTCTAAAAAAAACATGGATTCAAAAATTGCAATAATAGGATTGGGATATGTAGGTTTACCACTGGCAAGATTGTTTGCTACTAAATATTCAGTCGTTGGATTTGACATCAATCAAAACAGAATAACCGAATTAAATTCAGGCAAAGATGCTACGCTTGAGATTGATGAACAAACACTCAAAGCGGTTTTAGTAAATACGTCTTCAGCCGAGAAAGGACTTTTTTGCAGTAGTAATTTAGACGACATTAAAAATTGTAATTATTATATTGTTACGGTTCCCACTCCAGTTGATAAAAATAATCGTCCTGATTTGACACCTTTGTACAAATCGAGCGAAACCGTTGGGAAAGTCTTGAAAAAAGGCGACATCGTAATTTATGAATCTACGGTGTATCCGGGTGTTACCGAAGAAGAATGTATTCCCGTGTTAGAAAAAGTAAGCGGATTGAAATTCAATGTTGATTTCTTCGCCGGTTATTCCCCGGAGCGAATCAATCCCGGAGATAAAGAACACACCGTTGAGAAAATATTGAAAGTAACTTCAGGATCTACGCCTGAAATCGGACAGAAAGTCAACAACTTATACAAATCGGTTATCACGGCCGGGACGCATTTGGCACCGAGCATAAAAGTAGCCGAAGCCGCCAAAGTCATTGAAAATTCGCAACGTGATATCAATATTGCTTTTGTAAATGAATTGGCCAAAATCTTCAATTTATTAGAAATTGACACGCATGACGTACTGGAAGCCGCCGGAACCAAATGGAATTTCCTTCCGTTCAAACCGGGTTTGGTTGGTGGCCATTGCATAGGAGTAGATCCATATTATTTGGCACAAAAAGCACAGGAAAAAGGATACCATCCCGAAATTATTTTGGCCGGAAGACGTCTGAACGACAGTATGGGCGAATATGTAGCCTCACAAGTGGTGAAACTCATGATTAAAAAAGGAGTGACCATTAACGGCGCAAAACTGTTGATGTTGGGCTTTACTTTTAAAGAAAATTGTCCCGATGTCAGAAATACAAAAATTGTAGATGTAGTATCCGCTTTAACCGATTATGGCATGGAAGTGACCATTTTTGATCCTTGGGCAAAACCCGAAGAAGTGTGGCACGAATACAGTTTGAAGACTACCAACGTATTGCCAACGGATACTTATGATGCCTTGGTATTGGGCGTGGCTCATAAAGAATTTGAAACGCTCGATTTTTCGAAACTGAAAAAAGCCAACAGCGTTTTATTTGATGTGAAAGGAGTTCTAAAAGAAAAAGCAGACGGCAAATTATAATATGAAAAAGATACTTATCACCGGAGGAGCAGGATTTATTGGATCACACGTTGTAAGACGTTTTGTGACCAAATATCCGTCGTATCAGATTTTTAATCTGGATGCACTGACTTATGCCGGAAACCTTGAAAACATTGCTGATATTGAGAAAGCACCAAATTATACTTTTATAAAAGGGGATATCGTTGACGCTGATTTTATCAATGATTTATTTCAAAAGCATCAGTTTGACGGAGTACTTCATTTAGCGGCCGAATCCCATGTGGATCGTTCCATTACTGATCCGTTAGCCTTTGTGAAAACGAATGTTATCGGTACTATGAATTTGTTGAATGCCGCTAAAACTATATGGAAAGACAATTTTGATGGAAAGCGTTTTTATCATATTTCTACCGATGAGGTATACGGAAGTCTTGGCGCCACCGGATTGTTTACCGAAACGACAGCTTACGACCCAAATTCTCCTTACTCAGCTTCAAAAGCCAGTTCGGACCATTTTGTAAGAGCATATGGTGAAACTTATGGCTTGCCTTATGTGATTACCAATTGTTCTAACAATTATGGCCCCAATCATTTCCCGGAGAAATTAATTCCGCTTTTCATTAATAATATAATTAATAACAAACCATTGCCGGTTTATGGCGATGGGAAATATACCCGCGATTGGCTTTTTGTGGAAGACCATGCAGTGGCTATCGACTTAGTTTTTCACGAAGGAAGAAATCATGAAACCTATAACATTGGAGGTTTTAACGAATGGCAAAACATTGATTTGGTCAAATTACTGTGCCAACAAATGGATAAAAAATTAGGAAGAGCGGAAGGAGAATCTGAAAAGTTGATTACTTATGTAAAAGACCGACCGGGACACGATTTGCGATATGCTATTGATGCTTCCAAAATAAATACAGAATTGGGATGGAAACCATCCGTAACTTTTGAACAAGGCTTAGAAAAAACAATTGATTGGTATTTATCGAATGAGGCCTGGTTGAAAAACGTAACTTCGGGCGAATATGCGAAGTACTATAAAAAACAGTACAATTAATATTTTTAATAAAATAAGATGCAGATATTAGTCACAGGAGCAGCAGGTTTTATTGGTTTCCACCTTTGTGAAAGGTTGTTGTCAATGGGTCACACTGTGGTAGGACTTGACAATATTAACGGTTATTATGATATTAATTTAAAAATGTCACGGTTAAGCCATTTGGGAATAACTGAAGTTTTTGAACACAAAGTAGCCGTCAGTAAAAAGTATGGAGATAAATTTCATTTCACTAAAATTAATTTAGAAGATAAAATTCACCTGCCATTACTATTTAAAACCTATAAATTTGATGCCGTATGCAACTTAGCGGCTCAAGCCGGAGTTCGATATAGCCTTGAGGATCCAATGGTATACATTGAAAGTAATATCGTTGGATTTGTCAATTTGCTGGAATGCATGAGACATAATGATGTCAAAAAAATTGTCTATGCCAGTAGTTCGAGTGTGTACGGAAACAGCAAAACCGTTCCTTTTAGCGTAGACGATAAAGTGGATGAACCTATCAGTTTATATGCTGCCTCTAAAAAAGCAAACGAGTTAATGGCTTATACATACAGTCATTTGTTTGGTATACAATCCATAGGATTGCGGTTTTTTACAGTATACGGACCCTGGGGAAGACCTGATATGGCTATGTTTTTATTTACAGATGCCATTTTAAATAACAAGCCCATCAAGGTTTTTAATAACGGAGAATTATACCGAGACTTTACTTATATAGACGATGTTGTGCAAGGAGTAGTAGCTACTCTTACAAATACTGAGTTTACGAAAAAATATGCCCTTTATAATATTGGCAACAGCAAACCCGTTAAATTACTTGATTTTATCGAAGAAATTGAAAAATGTACCGGTAAAAAAGCTGATAAAGTGATGGCTCCTATGCAACCGGGTGATGTTGAACGAACTTTCGCAGATGTTAGTGATTTTCAAAAAGATTTTGGCTATAGTCCTAATACCCCCATTAAAACTGGCATACATAAATTTGTCGAGTGGTATAAAAAATATACAACTCAATACAAATTACTATAAAATTTTAACCAATGCTTTTTAACTCTCTCAGCTTTGCTTTTTTTCTGCCTATAGTATTTTTCCTGTATTGGTTTGTAACCAACAGATCGCTTAAGATGCAGAATATTTTATTGCTAGTTTCTAGTTATTTTTTTTACGCTTGTTGGGATACGCGGTTTTTATTCTTGTTAATTTTTTCGACATTGCTAGATTATTTTACTGGACTTAAAATGACGGAATCCGAAAATGCTATTCACAGGAAGATATGGTTTTGGCTTAGTGTGAGCATCAATCTGGGTTTTTTGGGGGTATTCAAGTATTATAATTTTTTCGCTGCTTCATTCACGGATCTCCTCTCTGGTTTTGGACTTCACGTGAGTCCAATGACCCTAAATGTAATCTTACCGGTTGGAATTTCATTTTATACCTTTCATGGTCTCTCTTATGTAATAGATATTTATAATAAAAAGATCGTTGCTGAGAAAAATTTTATTGATTATGCCGTTTTTGTGAGCTTTTTTCCATTACTGGTAGCAGGGCCCATTGAACGAGCTACGCATCTTTTGCCACAAATTCAAAAAGCGCGGGTATTTGATTATCAAAGGGCAGCTGACGGCTTGCGGCAAATACTGTGGGGATTGTTTAAGAAGGTAGTCATAGCCGATAATTGCGCCACTTTTGCCAATGCTATTTTTAATAATTACAATCAGAGCTCGGGAAGCACTCTTATTTTTGGAGCCATATTTTTTACTTTTCAGATTTATGGTGATTTTTCGGGGTATTCAGATATTGCCTTAGGGGTTGCCCGTTTGTTTGGAATCGACTTATTGCGGAATTTTGCTTTTCCCTATTTTTCAAGGGATATTGCCGAGTTTTGGAGGCGTTGGCATATTTCACTGTCTACGTGGTTTAGGGATTATTTATACATTCCACTTGGGGGAAGTGCGGGAAGTAAATGGGTTAAAATCCGGAACACTTTCATCATTTTCCTAGTAAGCGGGTTTTGGCATGGAGCCAATTGGACCTTTATCATTTGGGGCTTGCTAAATGCGCTTTATTTTATGCCTTTAATGATGTTTAATAAAAACAGGGTGAATATTGAAATTGTGGCTCAAAACTCTTTTTTCCCTTCGATAAAGGAATTATTGCAGATAGTTACCACTTTTGGTTTAACGGTATTTGCCTGGATTTTCTTCCGGTCTGATACCGTAGCACAGGCATTTAGCATCCTAAGGGAGATTTTTTCGGAATCATTATTGACGATGCCTAAATTTCACGATAAAAAAGAAGTACTCACCATAATAATTTTGATTTTGTTCTTCCTCATTGTAGAATGGACTGGCAGGAGAAACCAATATGCTCTCGAAAAATTGTTTGTCCATAAAAACCGTGTTTTCAGATGGACATTTTATTATTTGTTAATCATATTGTTAATAGCCTTTACTGGTGAAGACCAAGAGTTTATTTATTTTCAATTTTAGTCGCTCATTATATTTCAAATGAAGAAATTTGTTATTAAAATATTGATTTTTCTCTTTCCGTTACTGATGTTCTTCGGATTGCCATGTTATTATTTATATCGTTATGATGAAAATTTTAACAGGTTGACACTTTCCGATAATCAAAAGGAACGTCATTTGGTGGGCTATCTTTATAATGAGGGGAACTATGATTATTTAAAATGGAATGCCATTAACAGTGATCAAAAGTATACTGTTATTTCATTGGGTTCGTCACGAGTTTTGCAGTTTAGGAAAGAAATGTTCAACGATTCATTTTACAACGCCGGTTTTGCCATTAGTAGGGTGAATGAATTTCTACCTTTTTTAAAAAGTTTAAAAAAGGACAACTTACCACAGTACCTGATTATCTCTTTAGATCAATGGATGTTCAACTACAATTGGGATAAGCTTGAAGCACAGCCCAATCCGGATAAATGGGAATCGGCCTTTCAGTTTACGCCCAAGCTTTTTGTAATCAATGCTGCCTGGAAAGATTTTTTTGACGGTAAATTCAGTAAGATTAATCCTAAAAAGGATGGTGTGGTTAGGGTTGGATTAAATGCCTATGTCAATGATACCGGCTTTAGGAATGACGGAAGTTTCTTTTATGGAAAACAAATCACAAAGCGTCTTGTCAATGATTCTACTATGGCGGATTATAAGTTCAGGGATACTAAAGAAAGAATTAATAAGGGGATAAGCCGTTTTGAATATGGCAACAATGTAAATCCGAAGGCTATAGCCGAGTTGAAAAAACTCATTTTATTTTGCAAAGCCAATAAAATTCATTTAATTGCATTTTTGCCACCATTTTCTAATGAAGTCAACCGTTATATGCAGGAGCAAAATAAATATGAGTATATGGATAAAATCTATCCAGCAATATATCCTTTATTTGCAGCGTTTGATATGGAACTTTATGACTTTAAACAATTGTCCTTAGTCAATTCCGATGATAGGGAAACTATAGATGGATTTCACGGAGGAGAAGTAACGTACCTTAAAATACTGATTGAAATGTTAGAGAAAAAATCGATGCTAAATAAGGTTTCTGATTTGAATTCTAGAAAAAATGAACTAAAAAAACGAATTAATAACTATACTATCTATAACACTGGTAATTAATTAAAAATATCTTACCAATGCTAAATAATAAAACTATTCTGATAACTCACGGTGCTTGATCATTGGGGGAGTTTTAACAAAACACATTTGAATCCATTTTCTCAGGTAAGAAAGTTAATTGTTCTTTCGAGAGATGAGCAAAAAACAGTTTCAAATGGCTTAGGAATATCCGTCTAGTCAAATTTCCAAAGATTATGTTTTATTGGATGATGTAAGGGAAATTGAAAACTGTACAGGTCTGATGATGAAAAAAGATTTTTTACCAATGGTGCTCGTCGATGTTGAAAGAATCTGGGTTGATGAGAGTCTGTTGAAAGATAATTTTGGATACAATCGAAACACTGCAGTCACAGCAGGAGAAAAAAAATTACCAATTTGTATTATAATTTATTGCATTGATTACTGCTTTACAAAACTTTAATAAATTTTTCAACTATGAATATTCTTAGTTTGATAGGAAGAACAAAAGGACTTTTTGAAGAAGACATAGTAAACAATGATGCTATTCTTAAAAAAATAGTATCTAGTGCTTCTTTTTTGGTTATTGGCGGAGCCGGATCTATTGGGCAGGCCGTAACCAAAGAAATTTTCAAGCGAAACCCTAAAAAGTTGCACGTTGTTGACATCAGTGAAAACAATCTGGTAGAACTGGTTCGGGATATAAGAAGCTCTTTTGGTTACATTGACGGCGATTTTCAAACCTTTGCTTTAGATATTTCTTCTATAGAATATGATGCTTTTATTGAGGCAGACGGAGCATATGATTATGTGCTCAATCTTTCCGCGTTAAAACATGTCCGTAGCGAAAAAGACCCTTTTACTTTGATGCGAATGATTGAAGTGAATGTTTTCAATACCGAGAAAACCATCAAACAATCCATAGCCAAAGGCACCAAAAAATACTTTTGTGTTTCTACAGATAAAGCCGCCAATCCGGTAAACATGATGGGCGCTTCCAAAAAAATCATGGAAATGTTCCTGATGAAATACAGTAATGACATTTCAATTTCTACGGCGCGTTTTGCCAATGTCGCTTTTTCAGATGGCTCATTACTACATGGATTTAATCAAAGAATTCAAAAAAGACAACCCATAGTGGCTCCCAATGATATCAAAAGATATTTTGTTACGCCGCAGGAAGCCGGAGAACTTTGCTTAATGTCGTGTATTTTTGGCGATACCAGAGATATTTTTTTTCCAAAGCTAAGCGAGAGCTTGCATTTAATCACTTTTGCCGAAATTGCGGTTAAGTATTTAAAAGCATTAGGTTTTGAAGTAGAAGAATGTACCTCTGAAGAAGACGCCCGTCAAAAAATAACCAATCCCGCTTCATCAAAAAAATGGCCTTGTCTTTTTACAGCAAGTGATACTACAGGAGAAAAAGATTTCGAAGAGTTTTTCACTACTCATGAAACGCTCGATATGGCCCGCTTTCAAAACTTGGGAATTATAAAAAACAACCCTTTTATAGAAGCTGAAAAAATCACCGAATTTTCGAAAGCCATAGCCGGATTCAAAAACCAACGCCAATGGACCAAAGAGGAACTGGTTTCCTTATTTAACTATATGATCCCTGAGTTTGCTCACAAAGAAACCGGGAAATATTTAGACGCAAAAATGTAATGGAAAAGCATTCAGAAACGATTAAATTTATAAAGTCACTATACCCTAATACTGATTTTGTTCCGTTACACGCTCCGGTTTTTGGAGGCAACGAAAAAAAATACCTTTCCGACACTATTGACACCACTTTTGTATCTTCGGTTGGGGCTTATGTGGATTGTTTTGAAACCATGATGACCGATATTACCAAAACGCAAAAAGCAGTAGCAGTTGTAAACGGAACGGCCGGAATTCAGGTAGCGTTGCAGTTGGTTGGCGTAAAAAGCAATGACGAGGTCCTTACACAGGCCTTAACGTTTGTGGCGACTGCCAATGCCATTGCCTACAATAATGCGCATCCTGTTTTTATTGATGTTGATTTGGATACGATGGGATTATCTCCTGTTGCGTTGCAAAACTTTTTATCAGAATATGGCGAGTTGCGGGAAGACGGATGTTATAATAAAAAAACAGCGCGTAAAATGGCAGCTTGCGTTCCAATGCACACGTTTGGTTTTCCGGTGCATTTAGATGAAATTGTCGCTATTTGTAATCAATGGAAAATTCCGGTAGTAGAAGATGCCGCCGAATCTTTGGGAAGTGAATACAAGAACCAACCCACCGGAAGTTTTGGCGATGTGGGTGTTTTTTCATTCAACGGAAATAAAATTGTGACTTCCGGTGGTGGTGGGGCTCTGGTGACCAATACTATTGCTTTGGGAGAAAAAGCAAAATACATAACTACTACGGCCAAAGTTCCTCATCCGTATGAATACAATCATGACGAATTAGGCTATAATTTCAGAATGCCCAATTTGAACGCGGCTTTGGCTTGTGCCCAATTGGAGCAATTAGATTTTTTCTTGGCCAATAAAAGAAACTTGGCGCAACAGTATCAAGCTTTTTTCAAAGAAAAAGGAATTCAGTTCCGAACAGAAACCCCTGACACCAAAGCCAATTATTGGTTAATGTGCATTGAGTTGGAAAACAAAACAGAACGGGATTTGTTTCTGAAAAACACCAATGAATTTAATGTGATGACAAGGCCCATTTGGCAGTTAATGTTCCGATTGCCAATGTATGCCAACTGTCAGAAAGACGACCAAAAGAATGCCTTGTTTTTAGAAGAAAGAATAGTTAATATACCAAGTAGTGTCAGATAAAAAAGTAATATTGATGGGATATTCCGGCCACGGTTTTGTAGTTGCAGAAGCAGCTATAGTAATCGGTATGAACCTAGTGTATTATGCTGATGTAAAAGAAAGTACCATAAACCCATTCCATTTAGAGTATCTAGGTTTTGAAGGGGAGGATTATTTTAGAGGATGGGAAGAGGACTTTAATTATGTTTTGGGTATTGGAGACAATAAAATAAGACAAAAATTAGCTCATTTAATATTGTCAAAAAATAAAGAAATGGTGAATGTAATTCATCATTCAGCTTCAATTGCTACTATGATAACTATTGGTAAAGGTAATTTTATAGCCAGAAATGCTGCCATTAGTCCTTTGTCGGAAATAGGAAATTTTTGTATCCTAAATACCGGAAGCATTGTCGAGCATGAGTGTGTTATCGCTGATGCTGTTCACATAGCACCGGGAGCTGTTTTGGCCGGAAATGTAACTGTAGGGGAGCGAACTTTTATAGGGGCTAATGCGGTTATAAAACAAGGCGTTAAAATAGGGAAAGATGTGATTATAGGTGCGGGTTCTGTCGTTCTCAAAGATGTTGATGACAATTCAAAAATATACGGAAACCCAGCTAAAATTTGAGTATGGACACTTTAGTCGTTACATTTATTTATCCCAAGGTCGAGCCATTTTTGAATGAATTTATTTCGTCTTTAAATTCTCAAACCACTAAGGAATTTAAAGTATTACTATTTAACGATGGGGTATCAAAAGCAGATTTATTATTTAAAAATTTAGATTTAGATTATCAAATTATTAACGTTTCAGGTTCGGTTAAAGAAGTTAGGGAAGAAGCATTTATATTGCTAAAAAAAACTGTTGTCAAGCATATTATTTTTCAAGATTCGGATGATTTAATGTCAAGTAATAGAGTAGAGACGTGTTTGAAATATTTAGAATCAAAAGTGTTAGTTTGTAATGATTTAGATTTAATAGATACTGACGGGAATTTAATTAAGAATGGTTATTGGTCAGTTAGATTACCAAATTCGTTTATATTTGATTACACTTTTATTAAAAGATTTAATATAGTTGGTTTAGGAAATACTGCCATAAGAAGGGAATTATTAGATTACGAAATTAAATTTACGGAAGAAGAACCCTTGGCTTTAGATTGGTTTATTTTTTATCAATTACTTAAAAAAAGCAAAGAAGAAGGTATCTTTGTCAATACATGTACAACTATTTACAGACAACACTTTCATAATTTAGCTGGATTAGGGGAGTTTAGTGAGAAAAGATTGCAACACGCCATCAATGTGAAAAAAGTGCATTACAATGCGTTAATAGCTATCGGGTTTGATTTTGACACTGAGCTTAAAGAGGTAGAAGCAATTGAAAAGAAACAACGCAAAGATTTAAAAATAACTATAGAACAACCACTGTTTTGGTGGGAAGAAACAGAATTTATATTATGAAAAAAATTAAACTGGGCAGTAAGGAAATATTTAATTTTTCGAAACCTTATATTATAGCAGAAATTGGAGCTAACCACAATGGAGATATGGACTTAGCCCGACAAATGATTGATTCCGCGGTTTTGTGCGGTGTTGATGCGGTTAAATTTCAATCTTGGTCGCCTTCTTCGTTAATTGCAAAAGAAGAATTTGACAGAAATCAAAAGTATGATGATTCACCGAAAAAGCACTTTGGATCATTAAAAGAAATGGTTGAAAAATACTATTTAAGGGAAGAACAACATTTTGAATTAAAAGACTATTGCGATTCTAAAAACGTTGCTTTTTGTTCTTCTCCATTTTCAGAAGTCGAAGTTGATTTATTAGAAAAATGTGATGTGCCTTTTTATAAAGTGGCCTCAATGGATATCAACAATTTTCAATTGCTGAATCACATAGCCGATAGAGGCAAACCGGTTATTTTATCTACGGGAATGTCAAGATTGTCCGAAATTGATAAAGCCGTGGAGCTATTAACTAAAAGGAATTGTAACGACATTGCCTTGTTGCATTGCATCTCGATTTACCCACCGTTATATGAAGATATTCATTTGAACAATATCACGATGTTGCAAAACACCTTCGGATTGCCAACCGGATTTTCAGATCATACCATTGGGTTTTCCATTCCGTTGGCGAGTGTTGCTTTAGGGTCTTGTATCATCGAAAAACACTTTACCACGGATAAGAATTTACCGGGTTGGGATCATGAAATTTCGGCTGATCCGTATGAAATGAAAATTATTTGTGAAGAATCGGCTAAAATAGCGACTTCTATGGGCTCTTTCTCTAGGATAGTTTCGGAAGCTGAATTGCAAAAGAAATTCAAATTCAGAAGAAGTGTCGTAGTGACTAAAAATTTACCGGAAGGCCACATACTGACTGTTGATGATTTGACCAGCAAAAGACCGGGAACAGGAATTTCTCCGGATATGCTGGAACATCTTATAGGACGCAAACTGATAGTTGGCATTGAAGAAGACACTTTGTTAAAATGGGAAAATATTATATAAAATGATTGCCATTATTCCTGCTCGCGGAAATTCAAAAGGACTGCCCGGTAAAAACATCAAACCTTTACTAGGCAAACCCATGATAGCTTACACTATTGAAGCCGCCTTGCAATCAAAATACATCTCCAGGGTTATTGTTTCAACCGACAGTGTTGAGATTGCAGCAACAGCAAAAAAATACGGAGCTTCCGTTCCTTTTTTACGACCGGAACATTTGGCCACCGATGAAGCAAAAGCTATAGATACCTACTTATATACGGTAGATGCTATTGAAAAAGAAGAAAACAGCACTATAGAAGAAATAGTAGTTTTATTGCCAACATCGCCCCTCAGAAATACCAAGGATATTGATGCTGCCTGTGAATTATTTAAGGAAAAAGCCGCTGATTCGGTGATTAGTTATACTCGAGAAGCTCATCCGGTGTTTTGGCACAAACATATCAATGAAAAAGGGGAGTTTGAAGATATTTTTGACAGCAATATTTTAAATAACCGTCAAGATTTAAAAGCAAGCTATTATCCCAATGGGGCTGTTTTTATCTTTAAAGTTGCTTTGTTAAAACAAGGTCAATATTATAACGCGCATTCATTTCCTTATGTAATGCCTCGAGAGCGTTCCATAGATATTGATACCATTGATGATTTTGATTATGCTGAATTTTTAATGAAAAAAAACAATGACCGATAGATTTATATTAAAAGACGATTCAACACTTTATGATGTACTTAGAATATTAGATTCTAATGGTAATGGTTTTTTGCCTATTGTCAATGACGAAGATCAACTCCTTGGCATTATAACTGATGGTGATTTGAGAAGAGGGATTTTAAACAAAACTATTGAATTAGAGGCTATTATTAATAAAAGCCCAATAACTGCGAAATATGGTACTTCTCATGTGGTTATCAAAAAACAACTAAGAGAAATTCACAGGCGGCAGATGCCAGTTGTGGATGAAAACAACAAATTAATTGAAATTGTTGTCTTAGACGAATTCGAATTTGTTCCAAAAGATAATTGGGTTGTTATTATGGCGGGTGGTCTGGGTTCCAGACTTGGTGAATTGACCAGAGATACTCCGAAACCCATGCTGAACGTTGGCGGAAAATCAATCCTTCAGGGGATTATTGAACATTTTAAATCACAGGGTTATTGCAAATTTGTTTTATGCTTAAACTTTAAAGCAGAAATTATCGAAGACTATTTCCAAAACGGAGACTGGCTAGGAGTGGAAATTAAATATACCAAAGAACAGAAACGATTAGGAACGGCGGGAGCCTTATCATTAATTGACTTTCCTATAGAGAATTCATTTTTTGTGGTTAACGGCGATGTGCTGACAACCATTAATTATGAAGAGTTCATGAAATTCCACAAAGAGAATAATTCAATGGCTTCCATGTGTATTAAAAAACTTCATTTTGAAGTGCCTTATGCCTGCGTTGAATTTGATACTAATAAGGATTTGAATGCTTTAAGAGAAAAGCCTTCTTTTGATTATTTTATCAATACCGGTATTTATGTTTTAGAGCCGGCTGTTTTAGAAAAAATACCAAAAGACGGGTTTTTTGATATGCCACAATTGTTTCAGCAATTATTGGAAGAGAAATTTACTACGAAAGTATTTGAGATGGAAGATTACTGGCTAGACTTAGGGAAATTGGAAGATTTTAATAAAGGAAATAGAGATTTAAATATAGAGTAAAATTCCTGCATTTAAAAATAAAAATAAAAATAAAAATTATTTTTATTTTATAACTACTTTTGC
>Ga0066473_100049_pt1 | contig 39818 bp, 34 predicted proteins | sample LakWasM109_LOW13_2_FD_59552 | JGI IMG/M metagenome (GOLD analysis project Ga0066473, IMG submission 59552) | Freshwater sediment methanotrophic microbial communities from Lake Washington under simulated oxygen tension - Sediment Metagenome 109_LOW13 | ecosystem: Environmental > Aquatic >...
CTGCATGTTAATTGTCATGCATAATTAATCGATTGCACCTAATGATAACACTTTTATTTATTTTAGCTTTAGCAATGCTATTCAGTGTAATTGCTTTTCTTATCGGATTGTTTAAAGTTCTTTTTCAGAAAGACGATAAAGCATTTGGCATAAAATTACTGATTTATTCTACTGTAGTTTTTATTATAGGATTTGGCACATGTGCTGGAATACTGAATTTTGGGGGGCTTTAACTTTAACGATAGATTAACAGTAAAATCCAATTGATGAGATTATTTTTGTTTACTAGTTTCGAAGACATGTTTACGCTTAAAAATATAAAAGCATTTAGCTTTCTACTTCCCGTGCTCGCTCTTTTTTGTTCGTGTAAAAATGAATTTAAAGGCAACGACTATGTAGCTTATTTTGGTGGCGAAGTGGTCAATCCGAACAATCCTTATGTCCTTTTCTGCAAAGACAACGAAGTCATCGACACGTTGAAACTCGATAAAAACAATCGCTTCTTTATTCAGTTCGATTCACTAGCTCCGGGGCTTTATTCTTTCAAACACGAACCGGAATACCAATACGTTTATTTTGATAAGAATGACAGTATCATGGTGCGCGTCAACTCCAAAGACTTTGACGGGTCAGTAGTTTTTTGCGGTCGTGGTGACCAAAAGAACAACTTCCTGATGGAGCAATATCTCCGAAATGAGAAAGACAAAAACAACATGTTTGAAGCTTTTGATTATGACATTGACAAATTCAGCCATACCATAGACTCTTCTTACCAAGTGTCCAAAAAGTTTTATGCTGCCAAAAAAGAAGAAATCAAATGGAGTGATGAGTTTGATCAATATGCCAAAGCGGCCATTGATTATCCGTATTATTCCCGAAAAGAAGTCTATCCGATAATCCATAAAATCAGAACCGGTGAAGATGTTTATGAAAAATTGCCAAAAGGTTTTTACGATTTCCGAAAAAAGGTAAACTGTAACAACGTAGCGCTTTCGTATTACTCGCCTTTTGTCATGTATTTGTCGCACATGCTCAACAACATGGGCGCCATCAATTACCACAATCATTTCTCTGAAGTGGATTTGGCACTGAAAACCAACATCAATAAATTGAACATTGCCGATACATTGATTAAGAATGAAAAAGTAAAAAATACCATTCTCAACAACATTGCCTTTACCTATTTATTGGAAGACCAAAACATGGTCAACAACAAAGCGTTTTTGGAAACCTATCATAAATATTCTACCGATAAAAGTCAGAAAAACGAAATCCTGAAAATTGGCGATGCCATACAGTTACTGACCGTAGGCAATAAACTCCCCGAAGTGGCTTTGATGAACCGTCAGGGAGACACTATACAATCGTCGAGTTTTGCTAACAGGAAAACCGTGATTTTCTTTTGGTCAGAAAATGCAATGTCTCACTTTGAGGCGGTGCATAAAAAAATCCTGGCCTTTCACAAGAAGTATCCGAATTACCAATTTATCGGTGTGAATTTAAACAGCTCTCAGGAAGATTGGGAAAACTTGATGTCGAATTACAATTTTGATGGCATTACCGAATTGCGTTGCGCAGAGTTTGAAGATTTAAAAGACAAATGGGTGATTACCAAAGTACACCGAACTATTATTCTTGACGACAAGGGGTTGATTAAAAATGCCTTTACCAATGTCTTTGAATTGAATTTTGAAGATGAATTGAAATAGCTTTTTTGACTGACTTAGATTATTAGATATAAAAAAAGTCCCGACAAAATCGGGACTTTTTTATTTTAGAAATATATTACTATTGATTTCCTTTAGCATAATCAGCTAAGAACTGAGCCAAACCGATATCTGTCAATGGATGTTTCAATAATCCTAAGATAGATGATAAAGGTCCGGTCATTACATCAGCACCAATTTTGGCACAGTTAACCACGTGCATGGTGTGGCGGATAGAAGCCGCTAAAATTTCAGTTTCGAAAGCATAGTTATCATAGATATCGCGGATTTCCTGAATCAACGCTAAACCATCGGTAGAAATATCGTCCAATCTTCCTAAGAATGGTGATACATAAGTGGCGCCCGCTTTGGCAGCCAACAAAGCCTGACCCGCTGAAAACACTAAGGTAACATTGGTTTTTACTCCTTTATCCGAGAAATATTTACAAGCTCTTACACCGTCTTTAGTCATTGGCAATTTTACCACAATTTGCTGGTGCAAATCAGCTAACTCTTCCCCTTCTCTAATCATTCCGTCATAATCGGTAGCAATAACTTCAGCACTTACATCGCCATCAACAATATTACAAATGTCAACGTAATGCTTTAAAATATTGTTTTTTCCTGTGATTCCTTCTTTTGCCATCAACGAAGGATTGGTTGTAACGCCATCAAGAACACCTAGTGATTGGGCTTCTTTGATTTCGTTTAAATTGGCAGTGTCAATAAAAAATTTCATACTCTAATTGTTATATATTAAAAAAAGATGTCTTCTAAAATTCGGTGCAAAGTTACAATTTATAATGGTTCATCAGCATACTTTCATAGATTCTGTCGGGTAAAATTCTTTTCAGTACTATGGAGAATTTTTGCATGAACAAACCCACTTTATAATGCAGCTTTGGTTTTTTTTCGTTGATGATTTGGTAAATCGCCAGCGCCATTTCATCGGGATTACTACCGCTATCAACATGCTCATCCATTTGTTTTAAGATAGAACCATAAGGAACTTCGTAAGCAGAACCAACACGAATCGGAGCATGATAACGTCCGGCAGCAATATTGGTAGCAAAATCGCCCGGCGCTACATTGACAACGTTAATACCAAAGTTTTTCACTTCCATACTAATGGCTTCCGAAACAATCTCCAAAGCACCTTTCGAAGCAGAATAAATCCCTCTGTAAGGCAATCCCATATAACCGGCAATGGAAGTAATATTAATGATTAAGCCCGAATTTTGCTCGCGCATTTGTGGTAACACCGCTTTCATAACTTCAATCGGACCAAAGAAATTGGTTTCAAAATTGTTTTTGATTTCTTCGGTTGGAATTTCTTCCAAAGGTCCGGTAATACCAACACCGGCATTGTTAATCACAACGTCAATTCGCTTAGAAATCGAAATCACTTTTTCAATCGCCTGCTGAATGCTTTCGGTATTTCGAACATCCAAAGCAATTAATGGGAATAGCGAATTAATGATTTTTTCCGGATTGCGGCTGGTACCATAAACGGTGAATCCTTTGTGAAATAAAAACTCTCCAATGGCCTTCCCAATTCCGGAAGAACCGCCTGTGATTAAAACTACTTTACTCATTCTTATTATTGAATTTACATTCGTTAAAGATAAAAAACTTAGGGAATTCTTTAGCGCATTTTAATCCCTAATCCGTGCTTTTCAATCAACTCAATTTTGCCATTTACAATCTGACTTCCCAAAGCGATATCGTTGGCAATTAAATTGGCTCCGTCCAAATCGGCAAAATCACATAACGGTGCTAAAACGGCTCCTGCTGAAATTCCAACAGAAGATTCGGTCATGCAACCAATCATGATTTTAAAGCCCAGAGCCCGTGCTTCGGTAATCATTTTCAAAGCCGGTGTTAATCCGCCGCATTTCACTAATTTGATATTGATGCTTCGGTAATGAGGCACTAAATTTTTTAAAACGGCAGCGTCCTGACAATCTTCATCGGCCATCCAATTGGCAAATTTATCCGAATGCAAAACAGCATAGTGATCTGCGCCAAGTTTCATAGGCTGTTCCAAATAAGTAAATTTGGAAATCAATTCATTTGCTTCCAGCCAAAGGCATTCCTCTGTAGTAAAACTTCCATTCGAATCTAATGCTAACGACTTATCTAACTTCAAGAGTTTTGCAATATCGTTTTTATCAAAATGATTGCATTTCACTTTGAATTTTGTCCAGGCCGATTGTTCAATTTTTTTGATTTGATTGTCAACGGTATCCACGCTTATGGTTATCGAAGATTCCGGAAGCTGGTTATAATCGATGGTATTCAGTTCCAAAAAGCTTTTCTTTTCCAGTTTACCAAACAAATCCCAATACGCACAATCGAGCGCAGAACGCAGGAATGACGGTAAGTTTAGTGAAACCAAGAAAGCATAAAAATCTGTCGGAGGAACCATCTTCTGGCTTTCAATTTTAGATTTTACAAGCGCTAAAGTAGCCGTGAAATCGGCAAGATTGATATGGTAATAATCTATCGAAGTACATTCGCCATAGCCTTGTTCTCCGTTTTGTGCTAAAGTGATAATCAGTGCTTCTCTGAAAGTGTAGTTTCCATAAGCAATGGCAAAGGTTTCTTTGAGATGGAACTTTACTATTTGCCAGGATAAAACCATAGGGTGTAAAAATAAAAAATCCCGATAACTTCGGGACCGATTTTTTGAAAAAAATGGCAAGCGACCTACATCGCACCGCTCAACCACATACCTTTGCTATGTTCCCATCCTGGAGGATTTTGCAGGAGCTGGTCGTGTAGGACTTGCCGGTGCAAATATACAATCTTTTTATTTTTTTGCAAGAATTTAAGAGCAATATAAATATATTTGTGAGTGAAAAATTAAACCATCCGAATGAAAAAGTATAACCTGCTAGTAACCACTTTATTAGCATTAGTCTTAGCCAGTTGCCAACCTACTCAATCCGAAAAAGAAGGCTATTTCAGCTTTGATGACGGTGCTTTGAAAGCCCTGTATCAGGCAACCGACAAGGTAGATTTAGCGTTGTTGAATACTAAAAACAAAACCATCGACAGCGTTGTTTATTTTGATAATGACAAAAGAATTGCTTCAGTAAAAGGCAACGGCAAATTTACTTTAGATTTGAACGGCAAAAAATTGGGTTACCAAAATATCAAAGCTACCGTTTATTTTGAAGGCGATACGGTTTCGACTAAAACCAGAGTGGAAGTGGCTTCGAGCCTAGTTCCCAAATTATTGAAATATACCATTGTCAATACTTATCCACACGATATCAATGCGTTTACGGAAGGTTTTGAATTTTACAACGACACCTTAATGGAAAGCACCGGCTCCGGTTCGGGCGGTTATCTGTCGTATGTAGCCAAGATTGATTACAAGACCGGGAAAACATATAAAAAAGTGTTGATTGATCAGAAGCATTTTGGTGAAGGTATTACGGTTTTGAACAATAAACTTTATGAATTGACCTGGCAAAGCAAAATCGGATTTATATATGATGCCAAAACGATGAAGCAGCTTAAAACCTTTAATTTCGATAAAAACATTGAAGGTTGGGGAATGACCAATGACGGTAAAAACATCTACCAATCTGACGGAACAGAGAAAATCTGGACCATGAATCCGGAAACTCAAAAACTGACTGATTACATCAACGTGTATACTAACGACAGTAAAATTAAAGCGGTCAATGAACTAGAGTGGATTAACGGAAAAATTTATGGTAACATCTGGACAAAAGACGCTATTGCTGTGATTAATCCGCAAACGGGTGCCGTTGAAGCCGTGTTGGATTTAACAGCTTTAAAAGCAAACATAAAGAATCCAAAAGCCGATGTTTTAAACGGCATTGCCTACAACAAAAAAACAAATACCATTTTCGTAACCGGAAAAAACTGGGATAAGACCTTTGAAATCAAGGTTAGTGAATAATTTTTTCAGTACGTCCCAACCTTTTGATCAAAAATAGCCTCTTATAAAGAAACGCTATTCTTATGACGCAAAAAATCAACATTTCGATTCCACAGCCTTGCCACGAAAACTGGGAAGCCATGACCGCGATGGACAAAGGTAAATTCTGTGCTTCCTGTCAGAAAAAGGTTTTTGATTTCACTAACTCTTCCGATAGGGAGATCATTTCAGCTTTTGATAAAAACCAAAATCTTTGTGGCCGTTTCTTAGATACCCAACTCAATCGGGATTTGGTAAAACCAAAAGAGAAAACCACTTTATGGCTCGCTACAACTACTGCGCTTATTAGTTTGGTTGGATTAAACGAAGCCACAGCGCAGGAACCTGTAAAAACGGAACAAACGGAGAGACATGTTTTATTAGGAAAACCAGCGCCTCCAAAGCCCCAAGAAATTGAAGTTTCGGGAGTTGTTTTGGATGATCAAAATATACCGCTTCCAGGTGCTAATATTTCTGTTAAAGGAAAATCGATTTTTGCACAAACAGATTTTGACGGGAAGTACACCATCAAAGCAAATAAAGATGACATTCTGGTTATTTCTTATACAGGATTCAAATCCTTAGAAATAAATATAATTAATGAAAATGTAATCAACTCTAAATTAGAAATTGATTCTACTATTAATGCCATGACTGTGGGAATGATTATAACTCCTAAGAAAAGAACATTTTTAGGAAGGCTTTTTCATAAAAGTAAATATCGATATGATTAAATAAAAATCCCGACTCGTCGGGATTTTTATTTATTTCTTTTTGGCAACAAACACCATTTTATCTTTATCGTATACTAAATTGTTTTGTTGGGTTTTATTCTTCTGAACAATAGAGCCATCAGGATTTAGCGTAAACTCAAAACCTTCTCTTCGTATTTTTTCCTGAGTTTCAGAAGCAGCGGTATGATTCAAAAATACTTTCTCCGTAATATGATTTGTCATTTGTGTGTTCGAAAAAACTTGCTTCTTGCTGGTAATTTCATAAATAACGGTGTAAACCGTAGTAATATCTTCCGTTTTTAAATCGGTTTTACTGCCTGATTTTTCGCTCCAAGTCAATAGATACAATTTAACTCCACTGGCAGTAAATGAACTTAATTTGCAATCCGATGGCGCAAAAGAAGCATCAGCCGCTTTGACAATTAGGGCATCTTTTGGTTTTCCGTTTTCGTTAATGGTAACCTGAAAATTCCCCGATTTGACTTCGGCCACAAGATTATCCACTTTGGCAAAACCCGAAGCCGCTACAGCTTTCTTGGCAGTCGCTTTCTTTTTTTGGGCAAAACCATTCACACTTAACAAAGCAACAAAAACAAACAGAACAATTTTTTTCATAGCAAATGAGATTTAGTTGAAATAGGAATCGAATATACAAAATTTTCTATTCGACGGGTGTTAAATAAAAAAACCGGATAATTGCTTATCCGGTTTCTTCTTATCAACCTAATTAAATTTATTTTACCTCTTCAAAATCTACATCTTGAGTCTGGTCTCCACTGGCATCCGCTTGTGGTTGAGCTTCGTGAGTTTGTCCTTCGCCTTGCGCTTTGTACATTTCTTCGGAAGCATTTTTCCACGCTTCGTTGATTTTGTCTAAAGCCGGTTGAATTGTGGCTATTTCTTTAGTATCAAAAGCTACTTTCAATTCCGTAAGCGCAGCTTCTATTGCTTGTTTGTTAGCATCAGATAATTTATCGCCGTACTCTTTCAACTGACTTTCGGTTTGGAAAATCATACCGTCCGCTTCGTTTAATTTATCCGCTTTTTCTTTGGCCAATCTGTCGCTTTCTGCATTTAGTTCGGCATCTTTTTTCATTCTTTCGATTTCTTCCGGAGTTAATCCTGAAGACGCTTCGATACGAATGTCGTGTGATTTTCCGGTTCCTTTATCGGTTGCTGAAACTTTGATGATACCATTGGCATCAATATCAAAAGTCACTTCAATTTGCGGAACACCTCTTGGAGCTGGCGGAATACCATCTAAGTGGAAACGCCCGATAGTTTTATTATCTGCCGCCATTGTTCTTTCTCCTTGAATCACGTGGATTTCAACACTTGGTTGGTTATCCGCAGCCGTTGAGAATACTTGTGATTTTTTGGTTGGAATAGTAGTGTTTGACTCGATTAATTTCGTCATTACATTCCCCATAGTTTCAATTCCTAATGATAAAGGCGTAACGTCTAACAACAATACATCTTTTACATCACCAGTTAAAACTCCACCTTGAATTGCAGCACCAATCGCTACTACTTCATCAGGGTTTACTCCTTTTGATGGTTTTTTACCAAAGAATTTCTCTACTTGTTCCTGAATTACCGGGATTCTTGTAGAACCACCTACCAAGATTACTTCGTCAATATCTGAGGTTGATAAACCGGCATCTTTTAACGCTTTAGCCACTGGCTCCATAGAACGTTTTACTAAAGTTTCTGCCAATTGCTCGAATTTTGCACGAGTCAACGTTTTCACTAAGTGCTTTGGTCCTGAAGCGGTAGCCGTAACATAAGGCAAGTTGATTTCGGTTTGTGTCGAAGACGACAACTCGATTTTTGCTTTTTCAGCAGCTTCTTTTAAACGTTGTAATGCCATTGGGTCTTTACGCAAATCAACACCTTCTTCGCTGTTGAAATCGTTAGCCATCCAATCGATGATTACTTGGTCAAAGTCATCTCCGCCTAAATGAGTATCTCCGTTTGTAGATAATACTTCGAAAACACCGTCACCTAATTCAAGAACTGAGATATCAAAAGTACCTCCACCTAAATCGTAAACGGCAATTTTTTGATCGTGTCCTTTTTTATCCAATCCGTAAGCCAATGCCGCAGCGGTTGGCTCATTGATGATACGCATTACTTTAAGACCCGCAATTTCTCCGGCTTCTTTAGTAGCCTGACGTTGTGCATCGTTAAAGTAAGCCGGAACGGTAATTACTGCTTCGGTAACTGTGTAGCCTAAATAATCTTCGGCTGTTTTTTTCATTTTTTGAAGTGTCATGGCTGACAATTCTTGTGGTGTGTAAAGTCTTCCGTCAATATCAACACGTGGTGTGTCGTTATCGCCTTTTACCACTTTGTAAGCTACAGTTGATGCTTCTTTAGCACTTTCTGTGTACTTGTTTCCCATAAAACGTTTGATAGACGCTATGGTTTTGGTTGGGTTTGTCACCGCTTGTCTTTTCGCAGGATCACCTACTTTAATTTCGCCACCTTCTACAAAAGCTATTACAGATGGTGTTGTTCTCTTCCCCTCTGCGTTAGCAATTACAACTGGTTCTCCACCTTCCATAACGGCCACACAAGAGTTGGTTGTACCTAAGTCGATACCAATAATTTTTCCCATTTTTATTTTCTCCTTTTTAATTTATTTTTGATTATTCCTCTACGAGTGAATAGTACTTTGTGTTGTACAGTTTCGAGAATGACAACTATTATGCCAAGCGGGAAATCATATAAAATTGTCAGTTTTGAGTAAAATTAGGCTGACAAGATGGCATTTTCAATAATGAAATAGGATACATAAAACACGAAGTTATGTCTTGATTTTATCGGATTTTGAATAATAAAAAATCAACATATTAATAATAATGAAAGCATAATAGCCCCATTTAATTTGGTGGAAATGTTCGAATGTCCCTTCGAAAAAAAGGCAGATTACAGTAATTACCAGTAAAATCAGGTTTGTAATTGATAGTTTGTAAATCAAATTTATCTTTTTAGAAAAGGATAAAACAAAAATTATTGACATGAATAAAACGATAAAACTAAAACACAAATTCTTAAGTTCAAAGAAAACAACTTTAGAACCCTCTTCTTTTATTCCTTTTTTGAATTCTTTATAGTTAAATTCTAAAATTTCGTCAATGTTAATTTTGGCAAACTCAAATGCATTTTCTGAATCATCGTCATCAATACAATCATATGCTTTATCTAAAAAAGGTGTTTCGTAGTTTTCAAATGAATTATTTATGGTGTCAATTTCAATTTTGGCAATCTCAGTTGTATCAGTTTTTACACTATCAACTTCTACAGCTGTTGTATCAATTGCTGCTTCAGCTTTGGATTCGGCTTGTTTCATTCTATGACCATTACACGAATCATAAAACGGTGCCAACAACAATAAAAAACCTAATAACGATAAAACACGAAGCAAGCGGGTAGTTTTCATAAGAGAGAGCAATTGGGGTTCTTAAGCCAATCTTAAGAAAGCAATACAAAGCGCATGCCAAAAAAAATCCCAACCGTTACGTTGGGATTCTGTATTTAGTCGTTCATCGAAATGAGGAACTCATCGTTATTTCTGGTTTTCTTGATCTTATCGTTGATAGTATCCATGGCTTCTACCGGATTCATATCGGCAAGGAATTTTCTCAATATCCACATTCTTTGCAGTGTTTTTTCATCCAATAATAAATCATCACGACGCGTGCTTGACGAAGTCAAATCGATAGCCGGGAATATTCTGCGATTGGCAATTTTTCTGTCTAATTGCAACTCCATATTACCAGTTCCTTTAAATTCTTCGAAGATTACTTCGTCCATTTTAGAACCGGTCTCCGTTAAAGCCGTAGCAATAATACTAAGTGAACCGCCGTTTTCTACATTACGAGCCGCACCAAAGAAACGTTTTGGTTTTTGTAATGCATTCGCATCCACCCCACCCGACAATACTTTACCGGATGCCGGTTGCACAGTGTTGTAAGCTCTGGCCAAACGCGTAATAGAATCTAAAAGAATCACCACATCGTGACCACATTCTACCAAACGTTTTGATTTTTCAAGTACTATATTCGCGATTTTCACATGCTCCATGGGCTCTCTGTCGAAAGTGGAAGCAATTACTTCTCCACGAACACTGCGTTGCATATCAGTAACCTCTTCCGGTCTTTCATCAATAAGCAAAACAATCAAATAAACTTCAGGATGATTGGCAGCAATGGCATTAGCAATGTCTTTTAATAACATGGTTTTACCGGTTTTAGGCTGAGCTACTATCATACCACGCTGTCCTTTACCAATCGGGGAAAACAAATCGATTACCCGGGTAGAAACACTGGCTTGTTTATCGGCAATATTGAATTTTTCTTTTGGAAAAATAGGAGTTAAATGTTCAAAAGAAACCCGGTCACGAACCACTTGTGGGTCATGTCCGTTAATTTTTAAAACTCTAACTAAAGGGAAAAACTTCTCGCCTTCTTTTGGCGGACGCACTACTCCTTTTACCGTATCTCCGGTTTTCAAACCAAACAATCTGATTTGTGAAGTTGACAAATAAATATCATCCGGTGAGGCTAAGTAATTATAATCCGAAGAACGCAGGAAACCATACCCATCAGGCATCATTTCTAAAACGCCTTCACTTTCAATAATACCGTCAAACTCATAATCAGAGTCGCGGAAGTTATTGTGTTTTTTTCCTTTAAAATTGGGGTTGTTATTACCATTCCCGTTTTGGTTAGGGTTTTGGTTTTTGTGCTTTGGTTCTCTATTCCCATCAATAGACTGTGGCTGACTTGGGCCTGGATTAGCTTCTGTCTCTTCCGTTGGGGTCTGTTTTTGTACTCCTTCAACTTCAGTATCATCAGTCCCTTGTGAAGGTTGAATCGGAGTAGCATTTTTCTTTTTCTCGAACGGCTTTTTAAACTTAGGGTTTTTATTTTCGGGAGCCGGTTTTTCTTCAGCAGCAACTACCCTTTCTGTAGTTTCATTGGCAAACAAATCACTTTGATTCGTTTCAGCAGGCTTTTTAGTTTCTGGAGTAATTCGGGCCCGTTTTCCCTTATTATCCTGTGGTTTTTCAATGATTTGTGGTTTTGCAACAGCAACAGTATTATTTTGGTGTTCCAAAATTTGGGTAATTAGTGTATCCTTTTTGGCACCGGTAACTTTTATGGTTTTAGCCAACTTGGCAATTTCTTGAAGCTCAGCAAGCTTCATTTCTTTTAGGGCAGAAATATCAAACATGAATATTGTTTTGATTTAAATTCGTTTTTGGAAAATACTACAAATGTGGGTAGAAATTATTGTAAAGAATAGTCCGAAGGATGAAGTACTTACGGATTTGTTATGCAATAATACAAATAATATTTTACCACGCAATAGTATTTTTTAAAAAGAAACTATATTTTTGTCCAACAATTTTTCGAAATTATGTTTAGAGTACAAACTTATTATTTGATTATTTGCCTGATACTAACCGCTGTTTTGCCGTTTGTATTTCCTTTATGGAAAGACACCGCCGGAAAGCCGTTTTATTTTATGATGGATATTGCTTACATTACCTTTTTTGGCTTGAGCACTACACTGTCATTATTGAGCATTTTATCACATGCGAAAAGACAACAACAATTTGTCATGGGCAGATTGAATATCATATTGAATTTAATTTTATTAGGATTATTTGTGAATCGAACACTAAATCTATCCGGAGGAACGGCTACCGTTTCGGAGAAGGGTATTGGGATGTTCTTACCTATTTTTTCTATCGTATTTTTGGTTTTGGCCAACAAAGCCATCAAAAAGGATGAAGATCTCGTAAAATCTGTGGATCGTTTGCGATAAACCTATAAACTTAGTTTTTTAGTGCTGCAAAAAACCCGAATCTTATGGTTCGGGTTTTTTATTTTTTACCCAATTCAATAATCTCCAAATTCTGAATCTTATCGCCATCAATTTCAAAACGCAACATCGTTCGCACCTGATGAAAGCCATAAATTCCGCAAGCTCCCGGATTCATATGCAATAAATTCAGCTTTTTATCAAACTGTACTTTCAGGATATGCGAATGACCACAAATGAATAACTTAGGCGGATTGGTTTGTATTTCAGTTCGAATCGCCTGATTGTATTTTCCGGGATACCCGCCAATATGGGTAATCCAAACATCAACGCCTTCGCAAAAAAAACGATTGTGCAACGGAAACTCCATCCGTGCTTTATCGTCATCAATATTGCCATACACCCCGCGCAACGGTTTGATAGCTTTTATCGTATCGGTAACTCTCAAATCGCCAATATCGCCGCCATGCCACACTTCATCGGCCTGATGAACGTATTTCAAAATAGCATCATCCATATGGCTGTGCGTATCGGAAAGCAAAAGGATTTTTTTCAAGGTAAAAGGTACTAAGGTATTGAGATGATAAGGTTCTGAGATTGCAAATATAATCAATGAAATTATGAAAACTTTAAACATCAAATTTAAAAACCTTTGTACCTTAGCGCCTCAGAAACTTAGAACCCAAAAGTTTGAGATATTTTATCGAATTAGCTTATAAAGGAACAAACTACCACGGTTGGCAATACCAGCCCAACGCTGATTCCGTGCAGGAAACGCTCAATAAGGCTTTATCGCTTTTATTGAAAACCGAGATTGATATTGTGGGTGCGGGTCGCACCGATACTGGAGTCCATTCCAAACAAATGTATGCTCATTTCGATTATGAGACCGAGATGGACATCCCGCAATTGGTACACAAACTCAATTCCTTTTTACCGAAAGACATCGTGATTTTTGATATCCTGCAAGTCGCTGATGAGGCTCATGCCCGGTTTGATGCCAAAAAAAGAACTTACGAATACCACATTCACACGAAGAAAGATGCCTTTGAGAATGAAGGCAGTTGGCAGTACCAACACGAATTGGATTTAGACAAAATGAACGAAGCTTGCCAGATTCTTTTCAAGCATACTGATTTTGAATGTTTTTCGAAAACCAATACGGATGTTCACACTTTTAATTGTGTTATTTTTGAAGCACATTGGCAACAAATTGGGGCCAAAATCATTTTCACCATTTCGGCCGACCGATTCTTGCGAAACATGGTCCGTGCCATTGTAGGAACAATGATAAATATTGGTTTGGGAAAAGTGAGTTTAGCTGATTTTGAAAAAATAATCGAAAGCAAAGATCGCAGTCAGGCAGGGTTTTCTGTGCCGGCTCATGGTTTATACTTAACAAAAATTGAATACGAATACTTACCCTAATTATGCAAGCAAAGGCATTCGATACTAATTTATTCAAACGCATTTTGAAATACACCAAGCCTTATAAAAAAAGGTATTACGGTGTGATTTTCTTTGCGGTGTCGTTATCCGTTTTTGCAGCGCTTCGCCCCTATTTATTGAAGCAAACCGTTGATGCTTATATCAAACCTAAAGACGAACACGGCTTGCTTTTTTATGTAACACTGATGGGAATTGTATTGCTGTCTGAAGTGATTTCCCAATTCTATTTTGTGTATTGGGCCAACTGGCTTGGACAAGACATCATCAAAGACATTCGAACCAAGCTGTTCCAACACATGCTGAGTTTCCGGATGAAATATTATGACAATGCGCCGGTTGGACAATTAGTTACTCGCTCAGTTTCCGATATTGAACAAATAGCGCGTATTTTCAGTCAGGGATTGTTTATGATTTTCAGTGATTTGATGAAAATGGTTGTCGTGCTCCTCTTCATGTTCTATATGAACTGGCGGTTAACCTGGATTGTCATTATCGCCATGCCGATCTTGGTTTATATCACAAGAATATTCCAAAGAAAAATGCAGGTAGCTTTTGAAGAAGTGCGAAATCAAGTGGCCAATATGAATACGTTCGTACAGGAACGCGTAACCGGAATGAAAATTGTGCAGCTATTCAACCGCGAAGCCATTGAATATGAAAAATTCAAAGAGATCAACAGCAAGCATAACAACGCCTGGATAAAAACCATTTTTTACAACTCTATCTTCTTCCCTATTGCCGATATTATTTCGTCGTTAACTCTTGGTGCAGTGGTGTTGTATGGTGGTTTTCATATTTTGGATGGAGATAAATTTACCACCTTTGGCGATTTGTTTTCCTATACCATGTTCATCGGAATGTTGTTCAACCCGTTGCGCCAGATTGCGGATAAATTCAACGAAATGCAAATGGGAATGATAGCGGCCAATAGAGTGTTTGATATTTTAGACAGCAATACCGACGTGCAATCCAATGGCACACAAGTAGCCGGGCATTTCAAAGGCAACATCCGTTTTGAAAATGTTCGCTTCAGTTATATTGATAACGAAGAAGTGTTGAAAGGCATCAATCTCAATGTCAAATCAGGCGAAACCATTGCTATAGTTGGGGCAACCGGTGCCGGAAAATCGACTATTATTAATCTGCTGAATCGCTTTTACGAAATCAATTCGGGAGCCATTTATATTGATGACCATAACATCAACAATTTCCAACTGGAAAGTCTGAGAACCCAAATAGCCATTGTTTTGCAGGATGTTTTCCTGTTTGCCGACACGATTCACAATAACATTACACTAAATAATCCGGCCATTTCCCGCGAAGATGTTGTGGAAGCGGCTAAGAAAATTGGTGTCAACAAATTCATCAAAAGTCTGCCTGGCGGATATGATTATGATGTAAAAGAACGCGGTGTCATGTTATCATCGGGGCAACGCCAGTTAATTGCTTTTCTGCGGGCTTATGTAAGCAATCCGAGTATTTTAATTTTGGATGAAGCTACTTCTTCCATCGATACTTACAGCGAAGAACTGATTCAAAAAGCAACCGAAAGAATAACGCAAGGCCGGACTTCCATTATCATAGCCCATCGTTTGGCAACCATTGTAAATGCTGATAAAATTATTGTGATGGACAAAGGCCATATCGTAGAAGAAGGCACGCATCAGGAATTGATAAACAAAAAAGAAGGCTACTATAAAAAATTATACGATTCTCAGTTTGCCACAGCAGTAGAGTAAATCATGAAGACATTCCAACAGTTAAAAAAGAATCTGAAAAATGATTTTGCGGGTTTACAAAAAGTAAAAGTTGCGGTTTTGGGCGACACGGCTACTCAGTTTCTGACGCAGGCCATAAGAGGGTTGGGTTTTGACAAAGGCTTTGATTTGCATATTTGGGAAGCCGATTTCAATCAAGTAGAACAGCAAATTGCCGATAGTGCTTCAGATCTGTATGAGTTTAAACCCGAGATTGTCCTTATTTTTCAGTCTTCTCATAAATTGTTATCCAAATACAATAAGCTCAAACCCGAAGCCTGTTCTTCATTAGCCTCAAATGAAATCGATTCGATTGCCTTTATGACTGACAATCTGAACAGTCAACTAGAGGCGAAAATCATTTATTACAATTACACCGAAATTGACGATTCCGTTTTTGGCAATTATGCCTTAAAAACTGAGTCATCCTTTCTGTTTCAATTGCGAAAATTGAATTTTGAGTTGATGCCTTTTGCCGCAAATAACGCTAATTTCTATCTGTGTGATCTGTCCACTATTCAAAATCAAATAGGGAAATTTAACTTTTTCCAGAGTTCTATTTATGTCAATACCGAAATGGTATTGAGCTTAGATGTCTTGCCATTGGTAGCTTCGCGAACATTAGACATTATAGCCTCGCTTCACGGAAATTTCAAAAAATGTGTCATTTTAGATCTAGACAACACGACTTGGGGAGGCATCATTGGCGACGATGGCATGGAGAACATTCAGATTGGAAGTCTAGGCATTGGCAAAGCTTTTTCAGAATTTCAATATTGGATAAAGAAGCTCAAAAACCGTGGCATCATCATCGCTGTTTGCAGTAAAAACACCGAATCAGTAGCCAAAGAACCTTTTGAAAAACATCCGGATATGGTATTGCGATTGGAAGATATTTCCGTTTTCGTTGCCAATTGGGAAAACAAAGCGGATAACATTCGACACATCCAAAGCATATTGAATATTGGTTTTGATTCGATGGTTTTTTTGGATGACAATCCGTTTGAACGCAACATTGTTCGCGAAAATATTCCCGGAATTACTGTTCCTGAATTGCCAGAAGACCCTGCCGAATACTTGGAATATCTCTATACTTTGAATCTTTTCGAAACCGTTTCCTTTTCAGGCGAAGATGCCGAGCGCACCAAAATGTACCAAATTGAAGCACAAAGAGCTAGGGTGCAGCAAAAGTTTACCAATGAAGATGACTTTTTAAAAAGCCTGGACATGGTTTCTTTGGTAGAACCCTTCAATAAATTCAACAATCCCAGAGTGGCTCAGTTGTCGCAGCGTTCGAATCAATTCAATTTGAGAACCGTTCGCTATACCGATGCCGATATTGAAAAAATTTCTTTGTCGAAAGACTATTTTACTTTTACCTTTACGCTTACCGATAAATATGGCGACAACGGATTGATTTGCGTTATCATTTTGAAACAAGAAAATGAGCAAACCCTATTTATTGATACATGGTTTATGAGTTGCCGGGTATTAAAGCGTGGCATGAAGAATTTCGTTTTAAACACCATTGTTGCTTTTGGTTTGGAACATAATTTTGAAACGCTAAAAGGAGAATACCTCCCCACCGCCAAAAACGAAATGGTGGCTGATCATTATCAAAATTTAGGCTTTGAAAAAACAAATGATTTTTGGATCATGAATTTGAAGCAATACACCACAAAAAAAACCTATATTTCGAAAAAATAATACCATGAGCAGAGCCGATATTCTAAAAGAAGTGACCGATATTTTTATAGATGTTCTTGACAATGAAGACATCGTTTTGAACGACGAAACCCAGGCCAAAGACGTAGACGACTGGGATTCGCTGAATCACATTCAACTGGTCGTTGCTATCGAGAAACACTTTAAAATTCGTTTTACCTCCAAGGAAATTCAAAGTTGGAATAACGTGGGCGAAATGTTAAACTGCATACAGGAAAAAGGAATCTAATGTTCAAAACGGATGATATTTTTACAGCTAACTTCACTATTTCCGATGAAATCTACAACGGATTTATAAGTGTGTTTCAAGATAAAAATCCGCTACACACGGACCATCAATTTGCTGCTGAAAAAGGATTTCAATCTGTGGTAATGCACGGTAATATTCTGAATGGTTTTCTGTCTTATTTCATCGGAGAATGTTTGCCAACTAAAAACGTCATTATTCATTCGCAGGAAATTCAATATAAAAATGCCGTTTATCTGAAGGATACTTTGCAATTTAAAGCTGTAGTGGTTGGCGTTTATGAATCGGTTAAGGCTGTTGAATTCAAATTTGATTTCAAAAATTCGGAGGCTAAAACTGTGGCTAAAGGTAAAATTCAAATCGGTTTGTTATCATGAAAATACTTATCACAGGCGGTGCTTCCGGTCTTGGTGAAGCGATTACCAAAACTTTGGCAGCAACAAACAACACAGTTTATTTCACTTACAGCCAATCGGCAGCCAATGCCGAAAAACTGCAAGCTGAATTCAAAAATACTGTGGCTCTGGCTTGTGATTTTTCCAATGCAACTGACGTGAAATTGTTGTCTGAAAAAATACCGAAACTCGATTTAGATGTCATCATTCACAACGCCTATTCGGGCGACTATTTAAAAACCCATTTTCACAAAATAAACCCGGATGATTTCCTGACGGATTTTAAAGTCAATGTCCTACCGGTAATAGAACTCACACAAGCCGCTATCACTGAGTTTCGAAAAAAGAAAAGCGGAAAAATCATCACCGTATTAACTTCTGCATTGACAGCCATTCCACCGATTGGCTCGGCTGTGTATTGTGCTAACAAAGCGTATTTGGCAAAACTGACTCAAGTGTGGGCCACTGAAAATGCCAAATTCAACATCACTTCCAACTCGGTTTCGCCTTCTTTTATGGAAACCGCAATGACGAGTTTTATTGACGAGCGAGTGAAAGAACAAATCATAGAAAATAATCCGATGAAAAGACTGTTGACCGTTGAGGAAGTGGCCAAAGCGATTCAGTTTTTGGTAAATGACGCTACGGCAATCAACGGAAAAGATTTTGTGATTAACGCCGGAACCCTTCTAAAATAGCAGTTCATGGTTTTTAACTCTATCCCTTTTGTTTTATTTTTTGCTGCCTTTTTTGTTTTGTATTGGCTGGTAGTCAACAAAAACCTGAAAGCTCAAAATGCATTGCTTTTGCTGGGGAGTTATTGTTTTTATGGTTGGGCAGATTGGAAATTATTGTCGTTTTTGATTGGGGTTTCTTTGTTAAACTTCATTTTAGGAATTCATCTTGAAAATGCCACCAACGAAAAGCTAAAACGCCTTTATCTCTATATAGGATTGCTGCAAGGCCTGGGCGGACTGTTGTTTTTTAAATACTACAACTTTTTTGTGACTTCGGTTAACGAAGCTTTTTTGGCCATGCACATTTCATTGGATTTAACAACTTTGAAAATCATAGTACCCATAGGAATTAGCTTTTTTACATTCAGAACCATTAGCTATTTATTAGACATTGACAAAGGAAAAATCAAAGCCACTACGGATTGGGTTGTTTTCTTCAATTATGTGGCCTTTTTTCCTTCCCTCCTTTCCGGACCGATTGACAAAGCCAAAATGTTTATTCCGCAATTGGAAAACACCCGAACATTTGACTATGCCAATGCTGTTGACGGCCTACGCCAAATACTTTGGGGGTTATTCAAAAAAGTAGTCATTGCCAACAACTGTGCGGTGATTACCAATGAGGTGTTTGCCAATTATCAAAACCTACCAGCCAGTTCGTTACTGATTGGCGCTTTCCTATATACCATTCAACTCTATGCCGATTTTTCGGGCTACTCTGATATGGCGATTGGTGTGGCGCGTTTGTTAGGATTTAAAATCACCAAGAACTTTGACTTTCCGTTCTTTGCTCAAAACATAGCCGATTTTTGGCGCAAGTGGCACATTTCCTTAACGACATGGCTGACCGAATACGTCTTCACTCCGCTAAGCATTTATTTCAGAGATTACGGGAATTTTGGTTTGATACTGGCTATTGCCATCAATTTTACGCTGATTGGCATTTGGCACGGCGCCAATTGGACATACATTCTATTCGGATTCCTTCACGGCTTGTATTACATTCCGCTGATACTCAAAGGCACGATGAATAAGAAAAAGAAGTTGGGCACTACAACGCTTCCTAGCTTTTTAGAAGTATTCAACATCCTAAAAACGTTTGTCTTAGTTATGTTCACTTTCGTTATTTTTAGATCCAAAAGTGTGGCTGAGGCGTTTGATTTTTATGGCCATTTGTTTTCCAAATCGATAGTAGGATTACCGAAGTTTACTGGCGTTTCAACAATTTATTTCGCTTCAATATTCCTCTATATTTTCTTTTTCTTTTTTATGGAATGGAAGGCCAGAGGAAAAGAACACGTGCTGGAAAATTTTGGAATGACCTGGTCAAGAGCCGCTCGTTGGTCGGTTTATATGGTACTTTTACTTGTTACTTATTATTTCTCGAGTATCGTTTCTAACCAGGATTTTATTTATCTGCAATTCTAAAAATGAAACAGTTTTTTAAAAATAGTGTTGGGTTTGCCTGCCTGTTGATTGGGATTCTTTTTCTGATGCAACTGGCGATTTCGTACAGAATCAAAGGAAAAACAGTAACCGGATATGATACTTTAGAAGTCACATCTAATGTAAATGCCGATTTGGTTTGTTTAGGAAGTTCGCGCTGTTGGGCGCATTTTGATCCAGATTTTTTTGAAAAAAATTATGCCGTAAAAACCATAAACATTGGCATGAATGGGCATTCCGATTTAACAGCCACCATACTTCGGTTAGAGAATTATTTATCCCGAAACAAAGCGCCCAAATTCGCCATACTGAACATTGATCCTTTTGTGAGTGCCGGTAGTCTTACGAATAATACCAATTTTGTGACCAAAAATGATTATGCCCGGTTTGCTTTTTTTCCCGATGAAAAAGACGAGGCTTTTTTGGATTATTTCAAATTTGATAACACTGAAAAGTATGTACCGCTGTATGCTTTGTTTAAGTACCAATTACTTTCCGATTGCCTAACGCTTAAAAATGCCAATGCCTTCAAAGCCGGATTTGAATTAAACGATGAAAAGTGGGATACCATTAAATATCCGATTACAGCTCAAGCCAAAAAATATTTTTTTAAACCAAAAGATATTCCACAGATAGAACACGCCCTGAAAACACTTCAACAACTATGTCAAAAAAATAACATCCGATTGCTTTGTATTCAAACGCCAGCCTATAAAGTTACTTACGACACAGCCGCTTTTGAAATGCCGAAAACACTTTGTACCAAGTTAAACATCCCTTTTACAGATGCCAATTTTGAATCGGTAAGAACAAAAACCGACTGTTTTTATAACGTGATGCACCTCAATAAAAAGGGTGTTTACGAAATGAATACCTTACTGAAGAATGAAAAAAAATTGGGTACTTTTTTTAAAATAAATCCTTAAATTCGCAGTCTCAATTAATATAGAAAATCACACAAAATGGCACGAGTGTTAGCGACTGCATTTTTACCAAATAATAAAATAATTACAAGAAAATGAAATACGATATTATAGTTTTAGGAAGTGGCCCGGGCGGTTATGTAACGGCTATCAGAGCTTCACAATTAGGCTTCAAAGTAGCCGTAATCGAAAAAGAAAACCTTGGCGGTATTTGCCTGAATTGGGGTTGTATTCCAACCAAAGCACTGTTAAAATCGGCTCAGGTTTTTGATTACCTAAAACATGCATCAGATTATGGTTTAACCGTTAAAGAATTTGACAAAGATTTCAGTGCCGTAATTGCCCGTTCTCGTGGCGTTGCTGACGGAATGAGTAAAGGGGTACAATTCCTAATGAAAAAAAATAAAATCGATGTGATTGATGGTTTTGGAAAAGTAAAACCAGGCAAAAAAATTGATGTAACGGCTGCTGACGGAAAAGTAACTGAATATTCAGCGGATCATATTATCATCGCTACTGGAGCTCGTTCAAGAGAATTACCAAATCTTCCGCAAGACGGTGTAAAAGTTATTGGTTACCGACAAGCGATGACTTTGCCAACACAACCAAAGAAAATGATTGTAGTAGGTTCGGGTGCCATTGGTGTTGAGTTTGCGCATTTCTACAATTCGATGGGAACAGAAGTTACTATTGTTGAATTTATGCCAAACGTAGTACCAGTAGAAGACGAAGATATCTCCAAACAATTTGAGCGTTCGTTAAAAAAATCAGGCATTACCGTAATGCTAAACTCTTCTGTAGAACGAATTGACACTACCGGAAAAGGAGTAAAAGCATTTGTAAAAACGGCTAAAGGCGAAGAAGTTTTAGAAGCTGACATTTTACTTTCTGCCGTGGGTATCAAAACCAATATCGAAAACATAGGATTAGAAGAAACCGGAATTGCTACCGATAAAGATAAAATTTTGGTAAACGATTTTTACCAGACTAATGTTCCAGGATACTACGCAATTGGTGATGTAACTCCAGGACAGGCTTTGGCTCACGTGGCTTCGGCCGAAGGAATTCTGTGTGTGGAAAAAATCAAAGGATTGCATGTAGAGCCATTAGATTATGGAAACATTCCAGGTTGTACCTATGCTACTCCGGAAATTGCTTCTGTAGGGATGACCGAAAAACAAGCCAAAGAAAAAGGATACGAATTGAAAATCGGGAAGTTCCCGTTCACTGCATCCGGAAAAGCTAAAGCAGCCGGAACTCCGGATGGTTTTGTCAAAGTGATTTTTGATGCCAAATACGGTGAATGGTTGGGTTGTCACATGATTGGTGCCGGTGTTACCGATATGATTGCGGAAGCTGTTGTAGCGCGTAAATTGGAAACTACAGGGCACGAAATCCTAAAAGCGGTGCATCCACACCCAACAATGAGCGAAGCAGTGATGGAAGCTGTAGCGGATGCTTATGGAGAAGTAATTCACTTATAAAGAATAGATTTCATAAAAAAAGCCGAAACAAATGTTTCGGCTTTTTTGTTTGTCATTTGACTGACAATTATTCCATTTTAGCTTTTAGTGCTTTGGCTTTATCCGTCATCTCAAGGGCACGGTAAACGCTCAATAGTGTTTTATTGGCCGCTTCATTGGTACTGTCTACTTCAACCGCTTTTTCAAGATATGGCAAAGCTGCTTTAAAATTTTCGTTTCGCAATCCTTTTAAAACTTCGTAGCGTTTGTTATCTTTTTCGGTAGTGCCTAACTTATTCATTTCGGTTACCCATTTCTCATCGGATCTTAATTTTAATTCAGCCAAATTCAAATTGGCGTTGAAATAATTAGGATTAATTTCTAATGCTTTTTTATAATATTTTTCAGCATCATCCAGTTTATTGGCATTCGCACTAATAACTCCCAAATTATAAATCAAATCTGCATTATTGGGATTTTGAGCTAAAGCTTCATTAATTAACTTAGTATATGTAGCGATATCATTTACCTTTAAATACAAATCAGCTTCGGTAAGAATCAGTGAGGTGTCGGTTGGATTTTCTTTTCTGGCCTCTGCAATAGCTGCTTTAGCTTCATCAACCTTACCTTTTTGAACCAAGATTAGAGCAATGTTTTTGTAAATTTCGCCTCTTTTTGATTCTTTCTTTTCATCTCTTGGTTTTTCATGAGTTCCTGATTTGAGATAAAGATCTCTTTCATTTTTGGTGTTAAAAGTTTCCTCTTGTTGAGACGCTTTATTTACAGCCCAAAAAATGGTTCCTTCACCTGAGTAGTTCAAGGTTTTTAACTGTCCATAATAATCCAGAGCCTTATCATAATCCATAGCATTCACAGCATAACTGGCGGCATAGAACAAATTATCCTGATCTCTTTTGTCAAGCAGATAGGCATCGTATAAAACTTCACCGGCTTCGCTATATTTTTTGGCATTACCCAGTATAACCGCAAAATTTACAATTTGTGGTTTAAAAACGACAATAGTTTCATTGATATTATCAGTATACACTTTTTTGCCTGTCTTTTTCTCATAATCCAATGTTGCATTCAATCCTTTTACTAAGTCACCAATAGTTTTAAGGTTTACAATTTGAGCGATTTGCGTTGGCGTAGCAGTTTGTCCCAATGCTTTAATATCAAGAATAGGTGTTACGCATTTATAAAACGCAGCATAGACTTTATCTCCTTCTTCGGTAGCCATTGGCTCAACTTTAGCGACTAATGCTTTATACTCGGCTAAATCATTCCCTTTTATTTCATCTTTTGCATAGATTTTCTTCAAGCTTTTTAACTCATCTTTTTGCGCAAAAGAAGAAACAGAAACTAGTATTGCTGAAGCCAATACAATGTGTTTAATTTTCATGTGGTATTTTTTTAAAATTATTCTTGTGATTCAGCGGTATCTTCAGGAGTTTCGTTATCAGTACCATCATTGCTAACATCACCCTCTACAATTTCACCGTCGATATCTTCCGTATCCTCTACTTCGTCTTCTTTCATTACTTTGGTTACCGCGGCAATGGAGTCGTTTCCTTTGATATTAATCAAACGAACTCCCTGTGTGGCTCTTCCCATAACTCTCAAATCAGACACTTCCATTCTGATAGTTAATCCCGATTTATTGATAATCATCAAATCATCGGCATCACTAACGCTATTGATGGAAACCAGACTTCCTGTTTTTTCCGTAATATTCAAAGTCTTCACACCTTTTCCACCACGATTGGTGATTCTGTATTCATCCAATGAAGATCGTTTTCCGTAACCATTTTCAGAAACAACCAAGATTTCGCTTTCCATATCGTTTACAGAAACCATGCCGATTACTTCATCTTTATCATGAGCCAACGTAATGCCTCGCACTCCCGAAGCGGTTCTTCCCATTGGACGGGTTTTGCCTTCTTCGAAACGAACCAGTTTTCCGGATTTCACTGCAATCAACACTTGGCTTTCTCCGTTAGTTAATTTGGCTTCTAATAGTTCGTCATCTTCTCTAATGGTAATCGCATTGATACCATTTTGTCTTGGACGGGAATATTGTTCCAGCGGAGTCTTTTTCACCTGACCTTGTTTGGTCGCCATGATTACATAATGACTGTTGATGTAGTCTTCGTCTTTTAAGTCTTGGGTACAAATGAAGGCTTTTACTTTATCATCACTTTCAATGTTGATCAAGTTTTGAATCGCACGTCCTTTGCTGGTTTTGCTTCCTTCCGGAATTTCATACACACGCATCCAGAAACATTTTCCTTTTTGCGTGAAGAACAATAAGTAATTGTGATTGGTGGCCACAAACAAATGTTCTAAGAAATCCTGATCTCGGGTTCCGGCACTTTTTTGTCCTACTCCACCTCTATTCTGAGTTTTGTATTCTGATAAGTTAGTACGTTTGATATAACCAGCGTGAGAAATAGTAATCACTACATTTTCATCAGCAATCAAATCTTCGATACTTACATCACCACCGGAATATTCAATAACCGAACGACGTTCGTCTCCGTATTTATCTCTGATTTCAACTAATTCTTCTTTAATCAATTCCATTCTCAACTCTTTGCTGGCTAATAAGTCTTTCAAGCGTTGGATTAATTTCATGATTTCTTCGTATTCGGCTCTTAACTTGTCTTGTTCCAGACCGGTTAACTGACGCAAACGCATTTCAACAATGGCACGTGCCTGAATGTCAGAAAGTGTAAAACGTTCAATCAATTTGCTTCTGGCTTCGTCTCCGTCTTTCGAAGAACGAATCAAAGCAATTACTTCATCAATATTATCTGAAGCAATGATTAAACCTTCTAAGATGTGGGCTCTTTCTTCTGCTTTGCGCAATTCGAATTGTGTTCTTCTGATAACAACGTCATGACGATGCTCTACGAAATAGTGAATTAACTCTTTTACGTTCAACATCTGTGGTCTTCCGTTTACCAAAGCAATGTTATTCACACTGAAAGAAGATTGTAATTGCGTGTATTTATAAAGCGTGTTCAAGACCACATTCGGCACCGCATCACGTTTCAATTCGTAAACGATACGCATTCCGTTTCTATCCGATTCGTCACGGATGTTGGAGATACCTTCAATCTTTTTGTCGTTAATCAAATCAGCCGTTTTCTTAATCATGTCGGCCTTATTGACTTGGTACGGAATTTCAGAAACGATAATCGCTTCTCTTCCGTTGGATTCTTCAAAGCTAACTTTGGCACGAATCACAATTCGACCACGTCCTGTTTTGAAAGCTTCACGAACACCTTCATATCCATAAATCACACCACCCGTTGGGAAATCCGGTGCTTTAATATGTGTAATTAATTCGTCGATTTCTATATCGTTATTATCGATGTATGCTAAAGTACCATCGATAACTTCAGTTAAATTGTGTGGTGCCATGTTAGTAGCCATACCAACCGCAATTCCCGAGGCTCCATTAATCAAAAGATTCGGAACTCTGGTAGGCATTACTTTTGGCTCATACAACGTATCGTCAAAGTTCAATTGGAAGTCCACTGTTTCTTTATCGATATCTGCCATAATGTCTTCTGACATTTTTTTCATTCTGGCCTCAGTATAACGCATCGCCGCAGGGCTGTCACCGTCTACCGAACCAAAGTTACCCTGACCGTCAATCAATAAGTAACGCAAACTCCATTCCTGAGCCATACGAACCATGGCATCATAAACCGAGGTGTCACCGTGTGGGTGATATTTACCTAATACTTCTCCAACAATTCTTGCGGATTTTTTATGAGCTCTGTTTGAAAAAACTCCTAAATCATACATTCCGTATAACACTCTTCGGTGTACTGGTTTCAAACCATCACGCACGTCAGGTAGTGCTCTTGAGACAATTACAGACATCGAATAATCGATGTAAGCTGATTTCATTTCATCTTCGATGTTAATCGGAATTAACCTTTCTCCGTCAGACATATATTATAAATTATTAATAAAAAATTAGTTCAAATTCAAAACGTGCTAATATAGGGCATTTGGCAAAATTACAAGGGTTTTTCGCCCACAAATTTCAATGATTTATTAACAAAATAGGGTGTTTTTTTGGTTAATAAAATACAAGCGCGACTACTTTCATTATTGGCTTTTTTTTTGTCAATTAGCTGACAGTACTTTTAGACGGAATGATTTTTGTAATAATCACTCATTATAACTAAATTTACAATACAAATCATATACTATATGGATGATAACTTTTCACCAAGAGTCAAAGATGTAATCACTTACAGTAAAGAAGAGGCCCTGCGATTAGGCCACGACTTCATTGGAACGGAACATCTGATGCTTGGTATCTTGAGAGATGGAAATGGTAAAGCGATTGCTATTTTAAATAACCTGTCAATTGATTTGGAACATTTGCGTAAAAAAGTGGAGGTATTAAGTCCGGCCAACCCAAATGTTGAGATAAGCAACGAAAAGAAAAATTTACACTTGACCCGTCAAGCGGAACGCGCCTTAAAAACAACGTTCTTAGAAGCTAAAGTATTTCAAGCTACTTCAATAAGTACCGCTCATTTGCTTTTGTGCATCCTAAGAAATGAAAATGATCCAACAACCAAACTGCTGCATAGACTCAAAATAGACTATAACGTAGTTAAAGAACAATATTTAAATATGACACCGAACGAAGAAGATTTTATGGACAACCTGCCTAAAAACGAGTCGTACAATGACGATTCAGGTCAAGATGACAGTTTAAAAGAAGGCAGTTTCAATAATCCGGCGAACAAAACGAACAAAAAATCAAAAACTCCGGTTTTGGATAACTTTGGTCGTGACTTAACCGAATTGGCAGAAGAAGGCAAACTCGACCCGGTTGTAGGTCGTGAAAAAGAAATAGAACGTGTTTCTCAGATTCTAAGCCGAAGAAAGAAAAACAATCCTTTATTAATTGGAGAACCTGGAGTTGGTAAATCTGCCATCGCAGAAGGTTTGGCCTTACGCATCATTCAAAAGAAAGTGTCGCGTATTCTTTTCAATAAAAGAGTCGTAACGCTTGATTTGGCTTCATTGGTTGCCGGTACCAAATACCGTGGACAATTCGAAGAAAGAATGAAAGCGGTAATGAATGAGTTAGAGAAAAACGACGATATCATTTTGTTTATTGATGAAATCCATACCATTGTCGGAGCCGGTGGCGCTACAGGTTCATTGGATGCATCGAATATGTTTAAACCGGCCTTAGCGCGTGGCGAAATACAATGTATCGGTGCTACGACTTTGGATGAGTACAGACAATATATTGAGAAAGATGGCGCGTTAGAAAGACGTTTCCAAAAAGTAATTGTAGAGCCAACTTCGGTAGAAGAAACCATTACGATTTTGAACAACATTAAAAACAAATACGAAGATCACCACAATGTAATTTATACCGACGAAGCGATTGAAGCGTGTGTAAAATTAACAAACAGATACATGTCAGAGCGTTTCCTTCCGGACAAAGCGATTGATGCTTTAGACGAAGCGGGTTCCCGCGTTCACATTACCAATATTGATGTGCCAAAACAAATTTTGGACTTGGAACGTCAATTAGAAGAAGTACGCGATTTAAAAAATTCTGTCGTTAAAAAACAGAAATACGAAGAAGCGGCTAAGTTACGTGATGACGAAAAACGTTTAGAAAAAGACTTAGGCATTGCCCAGGAACAATGGGAAGAAGATTCTAAAAACAACAGAATCCGCGTGACCGAAGATAATGTTGCCGATGTAGTTTCAATGATGACCGGAATTCCCGTGAATCGTATTGCGCAAACCGAAAGCAACAAACTGGCTCATTTGCCGGAATTAATCAAAGGAAAAGTAATCGGACAGGACGAAGCGGTGTTGAAAATTGCCCGTTCTATCCAACGTAATCGTGCCGGATTGAAAGATCCGAACCGACCAATCGGTTCCTTTATTTTCTTAGGACAAACCGGTGTGGGTAAAACCCAATTGGCAAAAGTGTTAGCCAAAGAATTATTCGATTCAGAAGATGCCTTAATTCGTATCGACATGAGTGAATACATGGAAAAATTTGCCATCTCAAGATTAATCGGTGCGCCTCCGGGCTACGTTGGTTATGAAGAAGGTGGACAATTGACCGAGAAAGTTAGAAGAAAACCATACTGTGTCGTTTTATTAGACGAAATCGAAAAAGCGCATCCGGATGTATTCAACATGATGCTACAGGTTTTGGATGATGGTTATTTGACAGATAGTTTGGGAAGAAAAATCGATTTCAAAAACACCATTATTATCATGACTTCCAATGTGGGAGCCCGCCAGTTGAAAGACTTCGGACAAGGTGTTGGTTTCGGAACCGCAGCCAAAATATCGCAAGCTGATGACAATTCAAAAAGCATCATCGAAAACGCTTTAAAGAAAACGTTTGCTCCTGAATTCTTAAACAGAATTGACGATGTTATAGTATTCAACGCTCTTGAAAAACACGACATTGATTTGATTATCGAAATCGAATTGAAAAAATTATACGCTCGTGTGGAAGAATTAGGATACAAATTAAATCTTTCTGCCACAGCAAAAGCATTTATTGCTGAAAAAGGTTTTGACAAACAATTTGGTGCGCGTCCGTTAAAAAGAGCCATCCAAAAATATGTAGAAGATGCTTTAGCGGAAGAAATTATCACTTCCAAAATAGCCTCCGGCGATGAAATTTTCATGGATTTAGACGAAACTTCACAAGAGTTGACCGTTACGATTCAAAAAGCGGAAAAGCCAACTAAATAATTAAAATTTAATCTTTTACAAGCCACGAATTACGAATAATGATACGCTGTTTATTCGAAAGTTCGTGGCTTCTAAATTTATATAAATGCCACTAAACAAAATCATATTAGGTTCCGAAGAATGGTGTTCCTTCCCGGAACTGGGAATTCCCGCCATTAAAGCCCGCGTCGATTCGGGCGCCAAAACTTCGGCCTTACACGCCATCAACATTGCTCCTTTTGTAAAAGACACCGAAAACTGGGTAAAATTCGACATCAACCCTATTCAAAACAATCTCAAAACCGTTATTCATTGCGAAGCCAAACTCATTGACAAACGAATTGTAAAAAGCTCCAGCGGTTTTCGCGAACAACGTTATGTAATTCAAACCAACATCAACATTGGCAACGACACTTGGGAAATCGAAATGACGTTGACCAATCGGGATTCCATGGGTTTTCGAATGCTATTGGGTCGGGAAGCCATGAGTGGCAGAATACTCGTTGATCCGGAGCAGAAATATTTGTTGGGCCAAACTTCAACTGAAAACCTCAAAGATTTATATGTTAATGCTATTGCGGTAAAATCAGGATTGCGCATTGGTTTACTGGCCAGCAATCCCGAATTGTACAGCAACAAACGCATCATGGAAGCCGGCGAAATGCGCGGACACGAAATGCACTTTCTGAACATCAAAGAGTGTTATATGAAACTCGATGCCGATAAGCCCGAAATTCATTACCGCGGCGGAAAAGTATTGGATAATTTTGATGCTGTTATCCCGAGAATCCGTCCAAGCATAACGTTTTACGGCTGTGCATTGACACGTCAGTTCGAAGCGATGAAAGTCTATTGCCTCAATTCGGCAGCCGCCATAACACAATCGAGAGACAAATTGTTCTCACTGCAATTGCTATTGAGAAACGGTGTTGACATTCCGACGACTGGTTTTGCCAATTCTCCTTTAGATACTGATGATTTGATTAAAATGGTGGGTGGCTCTCCTCTGATTGTAAAATTACTGGAAGGCACACAGGGAAAAGGAGTGGTTTTGGCTGAAACCAAAAAAGCAGCCGAATCGGTAATCAATGCGTTTAAAAGTTTGAATGCCAATATTTTGGTACAGGAATTCATCAAAGAAGCCAACGGAAAAGATTTGCGTTTGTTTGTAGTCGACGGAAAAGTAGTAGCCGCCATTCAGCGGGAAGCTGCAGCAGGAGAGTTCAGAGCCAACATTCACATGGGTGGCACCGCATCGATTATCAAACCTACGGCTGATGAAAAACGTATCGCTATCAAAGCCGCCAAAGCAATGGATTTGAAAGTGGCCGGTGTGGATATTATCCGCTCTTCAAAGGGACCATTATTGTTGGAAGTAAATTCTTCGCCGGGATTAGAAGGCATTGAAGGCGCTACCAACAAAGACATAGCCGGAGAAATGATTAAAGCGATTGAGAAAAATTTTAAATGGAAATAAACTTATAAAACATGAACAAAAGATATTTGCCTTCCTTAATCATATTTGCCAAAGGCATGATGATTACCGCCATCGGAATACTATTCAAATTCCTGAACAAAGAAGAATCCAATATAGTGTTGGGCATTGGTGGTTTTTTAATTTTTGCGGCACTAGTAGTACTGCTGGTTATGCATTTGACAAAACCTAAAACCTCATGAATCCTTATCTTGACATTATTCTCCGGAGTATTTCCGTGTATTTATTCATGGTCATTGCTTTGCGGATTTTTGGCAAGAAAGAACTATCCCAGCTCAACACCGCCGATGTCATACTGATTTTACTAATCAGTAACTCAGTACAAAATGCTATGGTAGGCAGCAATTCCTCGCTCCTGGGCGGAATAACTGCTGCAGTGGCATTGTTTGTCATTAATCTTATCTTCAAAAAAGTAATGATGAATTCAAAGTTCATCAAAGAACTAGTGCAGGATAAGCCGGAAATTTTAGTGCACGATGGTAAAATTTATTTTAAAACCTTAGCCAAGTTAGGCATCACTTCCGAGGAATTGCAGGAGTCGATGCGCGAACACGGTGTAGAATTTTATAAAGATGTAAAATTAGCGATGTTTGAAATCGACGGAAGTATTAGTATTATTTCGGGAGATAAAAATTTGAAGCAAACGCATCACAAACGAAAAATTCATAAAACACTGGGAACACTTAACAACTAGTCTATGAATAAAAACCGACTTGAAGCCTTTAGCGATGGTGTTTTAGCCATTATCATTACTATCATGGTGCTGGAATTTAAAGTTCCGGAAGGTATGGATTGCAATGCGTTGCGCCCTTTACTTCCCAAATTCCTGAGCTACGTTTTAAGTTTCATATACATCGGGATTTATTGGAACAATCACCACCATATGATGCATACCGTAAGACGGGTGAATGGCGCTATTCTTTGGGCGAATCTGCATTTGCTGTTTTGGTTATCACTAATTCCGTTTGCCACCGCCTGGATTGGCGACAACCACTTTGCGCCATTTCCGATGATGATGTATGGTGTGATTCTGTTAATGAATGGAGTGGCCTATTTCATTTTACAAGGATTCATTCTAAAACAGCAAGGCGAAAATTCTTTGCTAAAAAAAGCCATTGGCTCAGATTACAAAGGCAAGTCCTCTCCTATTTTGTATACAATCGCCGTTTTATTTGCCAATTATTATCCACTAGTTTCCGGAGTCATCTACATTTTAGTGGCTTTGATGTGGCTAGTGCCCGATAAAAGAATTGAACGGGTTTTTAACGAAAACGACTAATCATGAACTTACTTTCTCAAATTATCATCGGATTCATTGCGGTTTTGCACATTTACATTCTTTGGTTGGAAATGTTCGCCTGGACGACACGCGGACGCAAAGTCTTCAAAACCATTCCAGCCGATCAGTTTGAAAAGACAAAAGTCATGGCTGCCAACCAAGGCTTATACAATGGTTTTCTCGCCGCGGGACTGATTTGGTCATTGTGTATTCCGGATGTGTTTTGGAGTAAAAGCATAGCGCACTTTTTCCTGGCTTGTATTGTGATTGCCGGAATCTATGGCGCCATAACAGCTTCTAAAAGAATCTTCTTTGTACAGGCTGTGCCTGCCATATTGGGACTGTTGAGTCTTTTTATATAAAACCTAGTCCTCCAACTCAATCATAAAACTGTTCAAAAATGCAACCGAATTTTGAATATCATAATGCAGGATTCTGTCTTCTTTAACCAAGGGCACTTCTTCGCGATACGATTTGAGGAACATTTCAATAAATGGGCTTGATTGTAACGGTTGTCTAAAATTAATAGCTTGAGAAGCATTCATTAATTCTATGGCTAAAATACGCTCCAGATTGTCCATAATGCGAAGCGTTTTAGTGGCTGCATTCGCTCCCATACTCACGTGATCTTCCTGCCCGTTACTGGAAACAATACTGTCGACGCTCGCCGGAGTAGCCAATTGCTTGTTCTGGCTGGCAATACTAGCTGCGGTATATTGCGGAATCATAAAGCCGGAATTCAGTCCCGGATTATCAACCAAGAAAGCCGGTAAACCTCGCAATCCTGAAATCAATTGGTAGGTTCTTCTTTCAGAAATGCTGCCTAATTCGGCTAAAGCAATTCCCAGAAAATCCAACGCTAAAGCCAATGGCTGCCCGTGGAAATTCCCACCCGATACAATCACATCGCTTTCTATAAAAATATTAGGATTATCGGTAACCGAATTGATTTCAGTTTTAAATACTTTTTTCACGTAATCAATCGTATCCTTTGAAGCGCCATGCACTTGCGGAATGCAACGGAACGAATACGGATCTTGCACGTGTTCTTTAGGCTGGGCAATAATCTGGCTGTTTTCCAATAAATCATTCATACGTTTGGCCGTCACAATTTGTCCTTTATGAGGGCGAACGTAATGAATCAATTCATTAAACGGTTCAATTCTGCCATCAAATCCTTCTAACGAAATCGCCGAAATCACATCTGCCAAATAGGAATATTTCATGGCTTTCAACAACACATAACACCCGTAAGCACTCATGAATTGAGTTCCGTTCAGCAATGCCAACCCTTCTTTAGATTGTAATACTATCGGTTGCCAATTGAAGCGTTTTAAAACTTCGGAAGCGTGAACTTTCTTTCCTTCAAAATACACTTCACCCTCGCCAAATAAGGGTAATGACAAATGGGCTAATGGCGCTAAATCTCCACTGGCACCCAGCGAACCTTGTGTGTAAATTACAGGAAGTATGTCATTATTATAAAAATCAACCAAGCGCTCCACCGTTTGCAATTGTACTCCCGAATGGCCGTAGCTCAACGATTGAATTTTAAGCAACAGCATTATCTTCACAATGGCAGCCGGAACTTCCTCTCCGGTACCACAAGCATGCGATTTTACTAAGTTGGATTGTAATTGTGAGAGATTCTCATTAGAGATTTTTACATTACACAACGAACCGAAACCAGTGTTGATTCCGTAAATTGGCGCCTCATTCGAAGCCATTTTTTTATCCAAATACTCTCGGCATTTTTGAATGTTTAGTTGGGCTTCTTCCGAAAGCGAAAGGGTTTTATGTTGTGAAATGATTTCCTGTAACGTCTCTAAAGTCAATACTTCCGTACTGATGTAATGCGAATGCTCCATTTTTGGCTGGGTTTAAAGGTCCAAAATTCCGTAAACAATTGGTAAAAAGCAATAAAATTGCCTACTATTTTATTGTCAAATCGATAATAAAAAACGACATCTGCTAAAGATACCCATAAAATCCAATGATGTTGTTCTTAAAATTGCGATATTCTTAAAAATCAACGAATTCCTTTTTTAATTCTCAAAAAGTTATAAATTTGGAAACCATGATGCGTAATTTTTTAACATATGCGACCACTACTCCAACCAACACTTTGGTTGTGACTGCTGTTACTACGACATCAACAACTACAACCCCGTTTGGGGTATAATCATTACATATAATCCTCTTCAGGCGCTTTCCATGACGAAAGACACAAAAATAATGACCTTATAGTTCCCTAAAAAATAAAAGAATGATAGTATTAAAATTTGGCGGTACTTCGGTAGCCAATGCGACCAATATTTCGAAAACCATTGCAATCGTTACCAATAAAAGCAAAGAAGATAAACTGGCGGTAGTCGTTTCTGCCTTCAGTGGCGTAACCGATTTGCTGATTCTAGCCGGAAAAACCGCAGCAGCAAAAGACAAAAACTACAAAGAAATCATCAGTCAGATAGACCAAAAACACAAAGAAGCCATTGACGAACTGATTCCGCTAAGTGAGCAAAGCGACATCATTAACACTATAAACGGCGACATCAACCTTTTAAAAACCTTGTTGGACGGTTGCTATCTCTTGGGCGAATTATCCAACCGAACCGCTGATATAGTAGCCGGTTTTGGCGAATTGTTATCGTCTCAAATTATAGCCGTTGCCTTAAAACAAAAAGTAAGCAGCTCCGTTTTCAAAGACAGCCGCGAGGTGATTAAAACCAATTCCAATTTTGGAAAAGCCAGCGTAGACTTTGATATCACCAATAAATTGATTGCCGATTATTTCAAAAGCAATACCAATCAAGTCGTTTTATTTCCCGGATTCATTGCCTCTTCGCTTGATGGTAACACAACCACGCTTGGCCGCGGCGGTTCTGATTATACTGCTGCCATTATTGCTGCAGCCGTTAACGCCTCCGTATTAGAAATCTGGACGGATGTGAATGGTATGTTTACTGCCAATCCAAGGATTGTAAAGCAAGCCCAGCCGATAGCAACCATTTCCTATCAGGAAGCTATGGAGTTGTCGCATTTTGGCGCCAAAGTACTGTATCCGCCAACGATACAACCGGTGTTGAAAGACAGTATTCCGATTTTTATTAAAAATACGTTTGAACCGGAAGCTTACGGAACTTTAATTTCACACAATCCTAATGCCGGAAGCAACCCCATCAAAGGAATATCCCATATTGACAATATTGCGCTGCTAACCTTGGAAGGCTCTGGAATGATTGGTGTAGCCGGTTCTTCTAAACGTTTATTTGAAGTGCTTTCGCAGGAAAATATCAATGTGATATTCATCACGCAAGCTTCTTCAGAGCACTCTATTTGTATTGGTATCCTAAATGCTGATGCCGAAAAAGCCAAAGCCGCTATCGATAAAACCTTCGAAATAGAAATTGCGCAAAACAGAGTTGATCCCTGTATAGTCGAAAAAGACTTGTGTATCGTAGCATTAGTTGGCGAAAGCATGAAAAACCATCAAGGAATTAGTGGCAAAATGTTCAGCACTTTAGGAAAGAATAACGTGAACATACGTGCGATTGCACAAGGGGCGTCTGAAAGAAACATCTCAGTGGTGATTAACGAAAAAGATGTCAAAAAAGCGCTGAATACACTGCACGAACGCTTCTTTGAAGACAATACCAAACAGCTGAATTTGTTCGTAATGGGCGTTGGGAATGTGGGCGAAAAATTCATTGACCAAATCCATCAGCAAAAGAAATTCCTGAAAGAACATCTCAAAATCAACCTGCGTGTCATTGCCATGGCTAATTCGCGCAAAATGGTTTTTGACGAAGATGGCATAAGTCTAAATGATTGGAAAGCCAAAATAGATCAAGGCGAAACCGCCAATGTAAATAGCTTTATCAAAAAAGTCATCGACCTCAACTTACGCAACAGCATCTTTGTGGATATCACGGCGAACTATGATGTTGCCAATATTTACGACCAATTTCTGTCGCAAAACGTGGCGGTAGTAACCTGCAACAAAATTGCCTGTTCGTCTGAATACGACAATTATAAAAACCTGAAAAACCTTTCCCGTAAATACAATGCTCCATTCCTGTTTGAAACGAATGTGGGAGCCGGATTGCCCATCATTGACACACTGAAACACTTAATTGCTTCGGGCGATAAAGTCAATCGAATTAACGCCGTTTTGTCCGGAAGTTTGAACTTTATTTTTAATAATTTCAGTGAAACTTATAATTTCCACGATGTCGTAAAAGAAGCAGGTGTTCAGGGCTTTACAGAACCTGACCCGAAAATTGATTTAAGTGGAGTTGACGTAGCTCGTAAGATACTAATCCTGATTCGCGAAAGCGGTTATGAAATGGAAATGGAAGACATTGTCAACAATTCCTTCCTTCCGAAAGAGTGCATGGAAACGACCAACAACGAAGACTTCTTCAAGTCGTTAACTAAACATGCGGGACATTTCGACAAGTTACTAGCAGAAGCTAAAGCCAAAGACAGCCGATTGAAATTCGTAGCTTCCTTCGAAAACGGAAAAGCCAGCGTCGGATTGCAATTCATTCCGTCAGACAGTCCGTTTTACAATTTGGAAGGAAAAGACAATATCGTGCAATTTTACACCGACAGATACATCGATCAGCCTTTATTAATCAAAGGTGCCGGTGCCGGTGCCGCCGTTACAGCCTCAGGAATCTTTGCCGATGTAATTCGAATTGGAAATGTTTAATTAAGGTACTAAGATACTAAGGCACTGAGGCGCTAAGAAAACCTCAGTACCATAGCCACTCAGAACCTCAGAACCTTAAAAAATGAACGAAATCAAAATATTCTGCCCTGCCACTATCGCCAATCTCAATTGTGGATTTGACGTGATGGGCGTTTGCCTGGAAGGTATTGGCGACGAAATGGTATTTAGAAAAGTACCCGGAAAAGGCGTTAGAATAACCCAAATCACCGGAGCTGATTTACCTTTCGAGACCGAAAAAAACGTAGCCGGTGTTGCCGCCTTAGCTCTTGTCAATGCAGCCAATCCTGACTCTGGCTTTGAAATCGAAATTCACAAAAAGATAAAAGCCGGAAGCGGTATCGGTAGTTCTTCTGCCAGTGCCGCCGGAGCGGTTTTTGGTATTAATGAATTAATGGGAAGACCATTTACCAAACACCAACTGGTTGATTTTGCCATGAAAGGCGAAGCTTTGGCCAGCGGGTCTGAACATGCCGACAATGTAGCGCCTTGTATTTTAGGCGGATTTACTTTAGTGCGCGGTTACAATCCTTTGGATGTAATTAAAATTGAGAGTCCGAGTGAAATCTATGCCGTAGTACTGCATCCGCATATTGAAGTAAAAACGTCTGATTCCCGGGCGGTGCTTTCGCCAAATGTCACCCTTAAAGCCGCCATTACCCAATGGGGGAATTTGGGTGGATTAATTGCCGGTTTATATACCAAAGACTATGAGCTCATTGGTCGTTCGTTACAAGATGTGATTATCGAACCGATGCGCAAAAAGTTAATTCCGGGATTTGAGAATACCAAAAATTCTGCTTTAGATGCCGGAGCTTTAGGCGCTGGGATTTCTGGTGCTGGCCCGTCCATATTCGCTTTGTGCAAAGGACAAACTTCAGCCGAAAAAGTAGCTTTTGCAATGAGTAATGCCTATTTAGAAACCGGAATTCCTTTTGACATTCATCTTTCGAAAGTCAATGATGAAGGAGTAAAAACCATATAAAGAAGTACTTAAAAATGAAATACTTTAGTTTAAATAATAATTCACCAAAAGTAAGTTTTCAGGAAGCTGTGGTGTTGGGATTAGCGCCCGACAGAGGGTTGTATTTCCCTGAAAGCATCACGCCTCTTCCCCACTCTTTCTTTGACACTATTGAAAACCTTTCGCACGAAGAAATTGCTTATGAAGCCATCAAGCAATTCGTAGGCGATGAAATTCCGGAAGCAGAACTCAAACGCATCATAGCCGAAACGCTATGCTTTGACTTTCCTTGTGTTCCGGTAGAAGACAATGTGTTTTCTTTGGAACTTTTTCACGGGCCTACCATGGCTTTCAAAGATGTGGGTGCCCGATTCATGTCGAGATGCCTAGGTTATTTCAATCGCAATGATGACAAAAAAGTAACCGTTTTAGTAGCGACTTCAGGCGATACCGGTGGTGCTGTAGCTAGCGGATTCTTGGGCGTAAAAGGCGTTGAAGTCATAATACTATATCCTTCAGGTAAAGTTAGTGATATACAAGAACGTCAGCTGACTACGCTGGGACAAAATATAAAAGCCTTAGAAGTAGACGGTGTCTTTGACGACTGTCAGGATATGGTTAAGAAAGCCTTTTTGGACGACAGTCTGAAACACAAGAACCTGACCTCGGCCAACTCCATTAATATTGCCCGTTGGTTGCCTCAAATGTTTTATATTTTCTTTGCTTACCAACAATTAAAAAAACACCACAAGCCATTAATACTGTCCTGCCCTAGTGGGAACTTTGGGAATATCTGTGCCGGAATTATGGCCAAACGATTAGGCTTGCCTATCGCTCATTTTGTTGCTTCTACCAATGTTAATGACACGGTGCCGCGCTTTTTAGAAAAAGGAAATTACGATCCAAAACCATCGATAGCTACAATTTCCAATGCTATGGATGTGGGGAATCCTAGTAATTTTATTCGCATTCAGGAATTGTATCAATACGATTTAAGTGAATTCAGAAAAGATTTTTCTTCCTATAGTTTTACCGATGCTGAAACTGAAGCGACTATCAAAGAGGTTTACACCAAAACCAAATACATCGCCGAGCCTCACGGTGCCGTGGGGTATTTGGGACTAAAAAAAGAAATGCAAAAGCAACCGGATAGTATTGGTGTGTTCTTAGAAACGGCACATCCAATTAAATTCCTAGATACCGTTGAGCCGCTATTAGGTATAAAACTTCCAATTCCGACACAGATTGAAAGTGTATTACACAAGGAGAAAGTAAGCACTAAGATTAAAACGTATGAAGAACTAAAAGCGTTTTTAGCATAATTATTAAACCTAACTTTATAAAAAAAACCGAAGCCTTATATAGTACTTCGGTTTTTTTATTGTTGTTTTTGTTTTAATGTTTAACGAGCACTTTCGAAGTGACATTGCTTGAGCTGGATCGCAATGTTAGGAAATACAAGCCATCACTAAGACCGCTACTGTCAATGGTAAACTCATTAGTTCCCTTTGCATTCGCTTCATGAGACGAAAATACCAATTGCCCATAATTATTTCGCAATTCAACCTGTGTTGTCTCTGCATTCTCTACCCAATATCTCACGTTAATTAATTGATTGGAAGGGTTTGGATAAATAATCAATCCCGGAGTTAAAAACACAGCAGCAGTTGAAAGTGCACTGCTTCCAACTGTTGTAGAAGTACCATTGGAACAAATAGCCCTTACTTGCCAAACATAAGCCGTAGCTCCTTCTAAACCATTAATGGTAATCATATTGGTTGCAGCCGTAACTGCAGTAGAAGTTACAAAAGGGATATTAGCCTTTTTATAGTAAACGATATAAGAAATAGCTCCGTTAACGGCACTCCAATGCAATACGGCACTAGTCTGATTGATAGTACTGGTTGTTAATTCTGTCGGAGCATTACAAGTTGGCGGCGGCGGACAAGCCAAAGTCGTAAACGTTCCGCCTGTTGACCATGGACTCACGGTTAGAGTTGTTCCGGCTACTGTATTAGGACATATCAGTTGCGCTTGCCATTCGTAAGTCGTGCCACAAGTTAAATTGCCTAATTGATAAGGCAAAGTAACATGCTCAAGGGTTGTCCATGCCGTAGTGGTTCCATTATGATAGCGGATATTAAATGTTCCTACATTACTCGTTGTTGGATTCAAATACAAATAAGCCCCGGTCTGACTCACATTCGTAGCCGATAAACCTGT
>Ga0066473_100059_pt1 | contig 34679 bp, 38 predicted proteins | sample LakWasM109_LOW13_2_FD_59552 | JGI IMG/M metagenome (GOLD analysis project Ga0066473, IMG submission 59552) | Freshwater sediment methanotrophic microbial communities from Lake Washington under simulated oxygen tension - Sediment Metagenome 109_LOW13 | ecosystem: Environmental > Aquatic >...
ACCTTGTGGAATCACAGTCAGAAGGTATTGGTCTTGGTAGGTGAGTGCTTCCCCAATTCAATTGAACAAAAATGGATTGACCAACTCGCAGCATTGCCTTCCGTAGTGGTGATGACAGAAACCACATCGAATTTGCATCATCCGTCGTTTATCAATAACATAGATAATTTGATTACGCCTTTTTCGGTAAAGGAATTCACTGAACTACAACCTCGAATTTTAATCACCTTTGGCGGCATGATAGTGTCAAAAAGAGTCAAAGCTTTTCTCAGAAAATACAAACCCAGACATCATTGGCATATAGATGAACTCAGAGCGTATGATACTTTTGGTATTTTGACCAAACATTTTCATGTGCATCCGAATCAGTTTTTTAAACAGTTTTTGCCTTTTGTCAAAAATGTAGAAAGCGATTATAAAGCGAAGTTCGAAGCTATTCATCAGTTGCGAAAAGCGAAACACAAGGATTATTTGTCCAAAGTAGCGTTTTCCGATTTGAAAGTTTTTGAAGCGATACTGTCCGGTTTGCCAAAAGATATTCAGTTGCAAATCAGCAACAGTGCGGCGGTTCGTTATGCGCAGTTATTTGATATCGATCCTTCGATTGAAGTTTTCTGCAATCGCGGCACCAGCGGCATTGACGGAAGTACATCAACAGCCATCGGAGCTGCCGTTGGCAGTCCTAAACCAACTGTTTTGATTACCGGTGATGTTAGTTTCTTATACGATAGCAATGCGCTTTGGAACAATTACATCCCAAAGAATTTTAAAATCATTTTGGTAAACAATGGAGGAGGAGGAATCTTCAGAATATTGCCGGGGCATCAGGAAAATGAAACGTTTAACACTTATTTCGAAACCTCGCATTGCTTAACGGCAGAGCATTTAGCCAAAATGTATCGCTTTGAGTATGTTACCGCCAGCGATGAGAAATCGTTAACCAAAGGATTGAAACAATTGTTTGCCCAAAACGACCAACCTGTCATTCTGGAAGTATTTACGCCAACCCGTGAAAACGACAAACTGTTAAAACAATATTTCAAGGAATTAGTATAAATTGATACATTTACGAAAACCGATCGCACTGTGAGCCACACCAATAAACTAAAAATATTCAACGATCCGATTTACGGATTTATTACCATTCCCAATTCTTTGGTGTATGATTTAATTCAGCATCCTTATTTTCAGCGGTTGCGCCGCATTTCGCAAATGGGTTTGTCTTACTTGGTCTATCCCGGTGCGCATCATACCCGTTTTCACCATGCGCTTGGCGCGATGCACATGATGCAGAAAGCGGTGGAAGTATTGCGATTTAAGGAAGTGATTATCTCTAAAGAAGAAGAAAACGCCTTGTATATTGCCATTCTTTTGCACGACATTGGTCACAGCCCTTTTTCACACGCCATGGAACACAGCATAGTGGAAGAAGTCAATCACGAAGCCATTTCGTTGTTGTTTATGAATAAATTAAACGAAGAATTTAAGGGTCAATTAAGTTTAGCCATACAGGTTTTCAAAGGAGAATACCATCGCAAATTCATGCTGCAGTTGATTTCAAGTCAATTGGATATGGACCGAATGGATTATCTGAAACGCGATAGTTTTTATTCCGGTGTGGCAGAAGGCAATATCAATTCCGATCGCTTAATTCAAATGATGAACGTGGTAGATGATGTTTTGGTGATGGAAGAAAAAGGGATTTATTCGATAGAAAAATTCCTGATGGCGCGACGTTTGATGTATTGGCAGGCCTATTTACACAAAACAAGTCTGGTAGCCGAATTGACTTTGACCAAAACCCTGCAACGAGCAAAAGAGTTATTGCACAGAGGCGTTGCCATAGAATGCAGTCGGCCACTGATGTACTTTATGAAGCACAAAGTTACGTTAGAAAATTTCTCCAATACTGATTTAGATACTTTTGCACAATTAGATGATTTTGATATTGTTAGCGCTTTAAAAAATTGGCAGTATCATCAAGATTTTATTCTGAGTAGTTTGAGTAAAATGATTATCAACAGGGATTTGTCCAAAGTAAAACTCAACAGCGAAAAATTCCCAAAAGAAGTGTTGGAAGAAATGACAGCGCGCTTCATTAAAGAGCATAATATTACCCAACAAGAAGCTAAATACTTTATCTTTAAAGGAAAAATAAAAAACCAGGCCTACAGTAAAGACGCGGAACCAATTCGGATTTTGAAGAAAGACCGAACTATTGAAGATGTAGTGGAAGCTTCTGACCAATTGAATTTGAAAGCCTTGTCAAAACCGGTGACCAAGTATTTTATCTGTTTTCCAAAACTACTGGCCGAAAATTAACATTAAAATTGATTTTTTTATACTTTTGTGGCGATGAAATTTACAGCAGCTCAAATAGCAGGAATTCTGGAAGGCGAAGTAGTAGGCAATCCCAATGCCGAAGTTTTCAAACTAGCCAAGATAGAAGAAGGAACTGAAGGTTCGCTAACGTTTTTAGCCAACCCCAAGTATGCTAATTTCATTTACACTACCGAAGCGACCATTACCATTGTTAATCACACTTTTGAACCGGAAGGCGAAATTAAAACTACCCTGATTAAAGTGGAAGATGCTTATCAGTCGTTTTCTAAATTGCTGGAGTATTACAATCAGGTAAAGTTAATGAAGTCAGGCATTGAACAGCCTTCGGTGATTTCTGAGAATGTTACGTATGGTGAAAATCTGTATTTAGGAAGCTTCAGCTATGTCGGTAAAAATGTAGTGATTGGTGATAATGTAAAGATTTACCCGAATTCCTTTATTGGCGACAATGTCACTATTGGCGATAACACCATCTTGTTTGCCGGTGTGAAAATATATTCAGAATCGGTGATTGGTGCCAATTGTACTATGCATTCCGGTGCTATTATTGGTTCGGACGGATTTGGATTTGCACCAACAGAAGCCGGAACATTCAACAAAATTCCACAAATCGGAAATGTTATCCTGGAAGATTATGTAGATGTTGGCGCTTGCACCACTATTGACAGAGCCACATTGGGTTCTACCATCATCAGAAAAGGAGTAAAGCTTGATAATCATATTCAGATTGCCCACAATGTTGAAATCGGAGAGCATACCGTTATAGCAGCTCAAACCGGAGTGGCAGGTTCTACTAAAATAGGAAATCATTGCCTGATTGGCGGACAGGTAGGTATTGCAGGTCATTTGACTATTGGCAACAATGTACGCGTTCAGGCTCAATCCGGTATCGGAAAAAACATAGCCGATGGAGAAACCATACAAGGCTCGCCGGCATTTAATTATGGTGATTACAGCAAGTCTTATGTTCATTTCAGAAACTTGCCAAAGATTGTGGCCGATATAGAAGAATTAAAAAAGAATCATACACCCGAAGCGTAGCCGAATTGTTTGGAGCGCAGCGGAATAAAACTAAACTTAAATAGCATATCCATGGTTAAACAAAAAACCATCCAAAACGAGATTTCGCTTACGGGCGTTGGACTTCACACGGGAAAAGAAGTCAAAATGACTTTCAAACCGGCACCGGTGAATAACGGTTATACTTTTGTTAGAGTAGATTTAGAAGGAAGTCCTATCATCGAGGCGGATGCCAATTATGTTGTCAATACACAAAGAGGAACGAACCTTGAGAAATTAGGTGTAAAAATTCAAACTTCAGAGCATGTGCTTGCTGCTTTTGTTGGTTGCGATGTAGATAATGTTATCATCGAATTAAACGAATCAGAGCCGCCAATTATGGATGGTTCTTCTAAGTTTTTTGTAGAAGCTATAGAAAAAGCAGGAGTGGTTGAACAAGATGCTATCCGTAACTATTATGTGGTGAAAGAAGTCATTTCTTTTACCGATGAAGCTACCGGAAGTGAGATCTTGGTAATGCCTGCCGATGATTATCAAGTGACTGCCATGGTTGATTTTGGTACCAAAGTATTAGGTACTCAAAATGCAACGATGAAGAATATTTCAGAATTCAAAACTGAAATTTCAGATTCGCGTACGTTTAGTTTTTTACACGAATTGGAAACGTTACTAGATAACGGATTAATCAAAGGTGGTGATTTGAACAATGCTATTGTTTATGTAGACAAAGAGATTTCTCCAAAAACCATGGAGAATTTGAAAGTAGCTTTTGGCAAAGACCATATTTCGGTAAAACCAAACGGAATTTTAGACAACCTTACGTTGCATTATCCAAACGAAGCGGCACGTCACAAATTGCTTGATGTGGTTGGTGATTTAGCTTTAGTAGGAACTCGTATCAAAGGAAAAGTGATTGCCAACAAACCAGGGCATTATGTAAATACTCAGTTTGCCAAAAAGCTGTCTAAAATCATTAAAATTGAACAAAGAAATCAAATTCCGGTGTATGACTTACACAAGGAACCTTTGATGGATATTAATAAAATCATGGCCATGCTGCCACATCGACCACCCTTTTTGTTGGTAGATAAAATCATTGAAATGTCGGAGGAACATGTGGTAGGATTGAAAAATGTAACGATGAATGAAGATTTCTTTATCGGACATTTTCCGGGAGCACCAGTTATGCCTGGCGTTTTAATAGTAGAGGCTATGGCACAAACCGGAGGGATTTTGATTTTGAGCTCTGTTCCGGATCCTGAAAATTATTTGACTTATTTCATGAAAATTGACAATGTAAAATTCAAGCACAAAGTATTGCCTGGAGATACATTGGTATTCAAATGCGATTTAATTTCTCCAATAAGAAGAGGTATTTGCCACATGCAAGCCAACGCTTATGCCAATGGAAAATTAGTAGCCGAAGCCGAATTAATGGCGCAAATAGCCAAAAAGAACTAAACCATTACTGTATGAATCAACCGTTAGCTTATGTACATCCGGGCGCGAAAATCGCTAAGAATGTCGTTATAGAACCTTTTACTACCATTCATAACAATGTCGTTATTGGCGACGGAACGTGGATTGGTTCCAATGTAACCATTATGGAAGGGGCCCGAATTGGAAAAAATTGTAATATTTTCCCGGGAGCCGTTATTGCTGCTGTGCCACAGGATTTGAAATTTGGAGGAGAAGAATCACTTGCGGTAATTGGCGACAATGTTACTATAAGAGAGTGTGTTACGATTAATAGAGGAACCATTGCTTCTGGCCAAACAAAAGTTGGAAACAACTGTCTAATCATGGCAACGGCGCACATTGCACACGATTGTCATATTGGTGATAATGCCATTATTGTAAATGGTGTTGCTTTAGCCGGACATGTAATTGTGGGGAACTACGCCATCATTGGAGGGTTAGCCGCTATTCATCAATTCATTCATATTGGTGATCACGCTATGATTTCAGGTGGTTCCTTGGTTCGTAAAGACGTTCCGCCTTATACTAAAGCGGCAAAAGAACCACTTTCGTATGTGGGTATCAATTCCGTTGGATTGAGAAGAAGAGGATTTACATCGGACAAGATTAGAGAGATTCAGGATATTTACAGAATTCTGTACCAAAAAAATTATAACACTTCTCAGGCAATGGGAATCATAGAAGCTGAAATGGCGGCCTCTCCAGAGCGAGATGAGATTCTGGATTTCATCCGAAACTCGTCAAGAGGGATTATGAAAGGCTACTCGGGGTCTTATTAACAACAAACAAATAAACGAATAACCACATTAACAAATAAATAGTACAATGGCATCTACATCAGATATTAGAAACGGATTATGCATTAAGTTCAATCACGATATTTATAAAATCATCGAATTCCTTCACGTAAAACCTGGAAAAGGACCAGCTTTCGTTAGAACCAAATTAAAATCATTGACTAACGGAAAAGTATTGGATAACACCTTTTCGGCCGGACACAAAATTGATACAGTTAGAGTGGAAACTCAGAATTTTCAATATTTATATGCAGAAGGTGATCAATTTCATTTTATGAATGTAGAGACTTATGAGCAAATCACTTTGAACAAAGATATCCTTGATGCGCCGGATTTATTGAAAGAAGGAACCAACGTTATGGTTCAGATTAATACCGAAACGGAATTACCACTTTCGGTTGATATGCCTTCTTCAATTGTTTTAGAGGTGACTTATGCAGAACCAGGCGTAAAAGGAAACACAGCAACCAACGCTACTAAACCGGCAAAAGTAGAAACCGGAGCTTCTGTAAACGTGCCTTTGTTTATCAACGAAGGAGACAAAATCAAAATTGATACGGCTACCGGTTCATACATGGAACGTGTAAAAGAATAGTTTTGAAATTTTCAAGAATACATACTCTTAAAGAAATCGCTGAAATTATCGGTTGCCAATATATTGGTGCTGACGATTTTGCTGTTCATGGCATGAACGAAATTCATGTGGTAGAACCTGGCGATATCGTATTTGTTGACCATCCGAAATATTATGACAAAGCTTTGCAATCGGCAGCAACTATTGTTTTGATTAACAAAGAAGTCGAATGCCCAAAAGGAAAAGCGTTGTTGATTTCTGATGATCCCTTTAGAGATTTTAATACGCTTACCAAACATTTCAGACCTTTTGTAGCTGCGAATGTCAGTATTGCAGCTTCAGCCACTATTGGAGAAGGAACGGTAATTCAACCGAATTGTTTTATCGGACATAATGTAACCATAGGCAAAAACTGCTTGCTGCACGCCAATGTTATTGCGTATGATAATACAGTAATTGGTGATAATGTAATTATACACTCAGGAACCATTTTGGGTGCTGATGCTTTTTATTATAAAAAACGCCCAGAAGGTTTTGACCAGTTGCTTTCCGGTGGAAGAGTTGTGATTGAAGACAATGTAGGCATAGGCGCTTTGTGTACTATTGACAAAGGTGTTACCGGCGATACGACTATCGGTGCCGGAACGAAGATTGATAATCAGGTGCATGTAGGTCATGATACAGTTATTGGTAAAAAATGTTTAATTGCTTCACAAACTGGTATTGCCGGTTGTGTAATTATAGAAGATGAAGTAACCCTTTGGGGACAAGTTGGGACTACCAGTGGAATCACTATTGGTACCAAAGCTGTCGTGCTTGGGCAAACAGGTGTAACTAAATCTATCGAAGGCGGCAAAAGTTATTTTGGCACTCCGGTAGAAGAATCTCGTGAGAAACTGAAGCAATTGGCCAACGTAAAAAGAATCCCGGATATTTTAAATAAATTGAAATAAACTATGAGCGCTAAAGAAATCGTTCAAAATTTTTACCAGTCAGATGTACTGTTGGAAACGGCAACTGTTACTGAGTTCCTACATCCCGATGTGGTTTTGGAGTGGCACAGTACCAAAGGTTTTTTGAAACTAAAAAAAGCCGATATTATTGAGCTGAGTACCGAATTGAGCAAAGCTTATGTTCGTTCCAAATCAAGAATAACTCATATACTGGCTGAGGGTAATACTGTTTCGGTACGCTACTCTCATTATGTGAAAACCATTGAAAATCCAAGAGAGGAGATGCTTTTGGCTCATTTCATGGTTATTTGGGAATTGAAAAACGATAAATTGTACCGAGGGTATCAAATGAGTCAGCTATAATCAGTAAAAAAACTGTTGGCTGAGCACTAAACACTGAGCACTTTTTTCTACTTTTGCAACACAAAAAATAAACACCAATAAACAAACACAAACATGAGCGTTTTAGTTAATAAAAATTCAAAAATAATAGTACAAGGATTTACCGGAAGCGAAGGAACTTTCCACGCCTCTCAAATGATTGAATACGGGACTAATGTAGTAGGAGGAGTAACACCGGGAAAAGGTGGAACCACTCATTTAGACCGCCCGGTTTTTAATACGGTTAAAGATGCTGTAGAAAAAGCAGGAGCTGATACTACTATCATATTTGTTCCGCCAGCCTTTGCTGCTGATGCTATTATGGAAGCGGCTGATGCCGGAATTAAAGTAATCATCACTATTACGGAAGGCATACCTGTAGCCGATATGATTAAAGCTTATGGTTATGTAAAAGAAAAGGATTGTCGTTTAGTGGGTCCAAATTGTCCTGGAGTAATTACTCCTGGGGAAGCTAAAGTTGGTATTATGCCAGGTTTTGTTTTCAAAAAAGGAACGGTTGGTATTGTATCTAAATCGGGAACTTTGACATACGAAGCAGCTGATCAAGTGGTAAAACAAGGGTTAGGAATTACAACCGCAATCGGTATCGGTGGAGATCCAATTATTGGAACCACTACTAAAGAAGCTGTTGAATTATTGATGAATGATCCGGAGACCGAATGTATCATTATGATTGGAGAAATCGGAGGTCAATTAGAAGCCGATGCTGCTAAATGGATTAAAGCTGATGGGAATCGCAAACCGGTTATTGGTTTTATTGCTGGCGTAACCGCTCCAAAAGGAAGAACGATGGGACATGCCGGTGCCATTGTTGGTGGTGCTGACGATACCGCAGAAGCTAAAAAAGCAATCATGACAGCTTGTGGAATTCACGTAGTAGATTCTCCGGCTGAGATTGGTAAAAAAGTAAAAGAAGTAATGGGATAAAAATTCCAAGATATATTGCATAAAAAAAGCCTCGATATTTCGAGGCTTTTTTGGTTTAATTAGGAAAGGGATTGGACCATTTGGTATCAACATAGACATTAGTACCTGATAATGTTTTCAGGAAAGCCATCAGAGCATTGACTTCCGGTGCTGTTAAATTTAACTGCTGTCCAAAACCATTAGGTCTTAATTTTGGATCAAGATTAGTGTTTCCGGGAGCGATATTGATGTTTCCGTAATGACCAATAACGGTTTGCAAACTTGTGAATACTCCCGTATGCATCAACGGTCCGTTGAGTGTTCCGTCTTGTTTAACAATATCGCGTAACGAAGGCGCTCGTGTGTTGGTAATGTCAATTCCGGTTCCGCCTAAGACACCTATAATTCCGTTGTTTCCCGAATTGGGTGCAATATCAAATTCTGGGGCAGCGTGACAACCGGCACACCCTACACCACCTCCGGTTCGACTTCCGCTAGCATCAAATTGTGGGGGTGCCATAAACAATTGTTTTCCTTGATTTTCCTGATTGGTAAAGTTAGGAAACGGTTGATTGTCAGCCGTAACCTGAGCTCTTCCGGTATCGTATTTGCTGTCAAACGACTGAATGCTGCGAACAAATTGTGCCAAAGCCAATTGTATTTTACTTTCGGTAATTTCTTCTGTACCATACACAAACTTGAACAATTCTTTATAATACCCTAAGTTACTGAGTTTCGTTACTAAATTGCTAAAATCTTCATCCCCATTGGCACCGCTGTAGCCCATTTCATTATGGTTGCGGATTGGCTGTGTGGTTTGAAATTCAAGCGTTGCGGCACGTTCGTCCCAAAAGAATTTGTTCTCAATGGCAAATCGGGCATTGATTAAACGCATCGCGTGGCGCCCAGTCGTTCCATTGACACCAACACTTGCTACGTTGGTATCGCTAAAAGCATTGATCTGCTGATGACAGTTAGCACAGGAAACCGTATTATTGGAAGATAAATTTTTATCATAAAACAGCACTCGGCCTAAAGTAGCTCCCTTGTCACTAATTGGATTTCCGGCTGTATTGTCGCGAGTGATGTAATTGGGAATCGTTTGATTGGCGTAGTTGGCCAGGTTATCTAAGTCTATGCTTGTGCCAAATGTTGCTTTTACATTGGCATAAGGATCAACATAATTATCAGAACTGTTGCTGCACGACCATAGCGATGCTATAGCCAAGAAAGAAATCCATCTTAGTTTCATATGCTTATTTGTTAATGATTATTTTAAAAGTTTTGGTGTCCTTGTTGTCGTTGATTTTGAGAAAATACACTCCATCACAAACGGTCTGCAAATCAAAAACAGTTAGCGTACTGCCTTGTAGAATTTGTTGGGTTTGAATTATTTTTCCTGAAACATCAAGTAAAGTAACCTCCGTATTGTTTTCCATCATGTCGGTTTGAATGGCTACAAAATCCTGTGCCGGGTTCGGATAGATTTTAATATTTAATTTGGCAACCACAAAATCAGTAGTAGCCAAAGTATATTGAGTAGTGGATTCAGTTATTGAAGTTACTTTGGCCGCTGTTTTATTGCCATAAAAAGTTGGTCCCACTACATAAGGATAAGCCGAATTGTGATTGGCATCTACAGTAGCAAAATAGCAATAAATTCCGGCTGGATATTCCGGTGTTATGCAAAATCTTCCGTTATGTTCATCTAAATAACTTGGGTCTAAAGGATGGGCAACATATTCGTAATCTTCTCTGAAATAACCCAAAGGATAAGTGGTACTCACTGCCGGACCATCGGTTACATCTGTGCCATCTGCATAAACTGTTCGGGTAGTAATGTTTCTCACTTGATAACTCGATTTCATTCTGACAATGCCACCGGTTCCATCGGCATTAGCATAGGCATAAGCCCCATAAATTGGGAAACCATCATAAGCAAAACCGATTAACGGAGAATGTTGTGCCGTATTAATCACATATAAACCATCGGATGGGTAAGTGCTGCAGACAGTAGAAATAACAACTAAGTCTAAGTTAAAAGCACTCGGATTTTGATGATGATGATAATTCCCCATGGCCGGATGCGCTTTGGCACAATCGAAGCCGCCTTTTTCACCTACTACAGCATCACGATTCCATTTGCCGTCACCTGTTCCTCCATAAGGTCCTCCGGCTAAGGCTCCTGTTGAAATTTTCCAGGAAGCACCGTCGCGATAATCAAACAAGGCGACACCATTAATAAACAAACCAATATTACCACCTGTAGTAGCCGTAGCGGTTCCTGTATTTTGAGTTGGATTTAATGGAAATTTGAAAATAGCACCGTTTTGAGTCGTAGCCAAAGAAGGATTGCCATCCAAAAAAGGCCCAGTAATATAGGCCGGAATTCCATTGGTGGTGATGTAGGACCAATTGGTAGAATATTGCACCGTTTGTACATTGGCAGCCACTGCATCCGTAATAGGAGTGGAGTTGCCTGACACATAATGACGACCGGTAATTCCGGTGGTGTTGCGCAACCAAGATGTTATGGCCGGATTGGTTTGCGCCTGAAGTAATAAGCTACTTAAAACAAACAGTGAAGTGAAAAATTTTATTTTCATGAGGAGTGAATTGGTTAGTTATTGGTTTAGACGACGTTTTTTTATAATTCATTCGCCGATTATGAAAAAATTATCTCGGATATTGAAATCTTGGATTTCTTATGAACTCTTCATCGGTTAATGTTCTTAAAAAGAGTAGTAAATTCCCTTTTTCCTGTTCATTCAATTCCATTTTTTTTACCAATTGCTTGGATAAAGTTGGACTTTGGTAAATGTCTTCCGTGTAATGAAACAGCACCATTGCCAGGTTTTTTATGCTGCCATCATGCATATAAGGATAGGTAAGTTCAATATTTCTTAAGGTAGGCACTTTAAATCGCAGAGAATCTTTGTTGTTTTTTGTGATTTTTATTCTTCCGCCATCTTTCAAAACTGCATCCGGTTTTAAACCGTTGTTTTCAAATTTATCGCTGGAAAATAATGGTTCGGTATGGCAGGAAGCGCAATTGGCTTTGAATAATTCGTACCCGTTTTGCTCCTCTTTTGTAAAAACAGCTTCTTTGCGCATCACTTTATCATACTTCGAATTGGATGATTTTAACATCACGGTAAATTGCGCTAAAGCCTTTAAAAGGCGCTGACTGGTGACTTTCTCATCGCCAAAAGCGCTAGTAAATAAGGCTTTGTATTTTTCGCTTCGTTGGAGTTTCGCCACTACATGCTCTAATTTTTCATCCATTTCCAAAGGATTTGTGATGGGATTGATGGGTTGCATTTCGAGGTTGTTCACTCCGCCATCCCACATAAAATCTTTGCTCCAGGCCAAATTGACTAAGGCCAACGAATTCCGGGTGCCAATTCTTCCTTCAATGCCGTGGCTTAAATCGTGGTCTACATGTGTGAATCCGGTTTGCTGCAAATGGCAACTGGCGCAGGAAATCGTATTGTCTCTTGATATTATGGGGTCGTAGAATAAATTTCGGCCCAACTGAAATCCTTCTTCGGTTAATGGATTTTTGGAAAAATCGTAATGCGGTTTTGGCCAATTCTTTGGAACCTCAAGATAAATAGGCGTCGTAAATTGGTTGGAAAAAGCCAAACAAACCAGCATAATCAATGCCAATATGAAATAGTATTTCCAGTAGGTTTTCATTCTAAATGAAACATTTGGGTACTATAATTGGCTAATTGCATCGCTTGTTTTCCGGGAATCATGATGCTATTGGTTTCGGATAGTTTTATGTTGGTGAAAAAATCATTCAGGTCGATGGCAATGTTAAGCTGTGTTGTTTTTTTATCATAAAGGAATTCCATTTTTCGCATCGCATAATAGGGCTGAAGATAGCCGCCAATGTGAAACTGAAATTCGTTTTTCCGGGTTTTGCAGCTCGAACTTTTGCCTTCCATTTTCATGTTGATGTAGCCGCTCTGCCAAGCCCAATACATGCCTTTCACAGGATCCAAATCACCACTCAAAGCTCCTGAAGTATTGGTAATACTATCAATGCCAATGTTGAATGTAACTTTACGGATGACTTTGTCGCTTTTGGTTGTTATCGGTATCACTAAGGAATTGGGGTTTTCCAAATCGAGTAGATGATAGCTGTTGTTTTGTTTGAAAACCGATTGATCAGCATACTGAATTTCAATGTTAGAAATATAACAGCGAAACGTTTCCAACACTATGGTATCTTTATTTGAGGTGATGAACGGTTTGCCGAATGCTGCCGGAAGCTGGTTGAATTTTACTTTAAAAGTAAGGCTCAACGAATCGGTTTTGATTTGAGAATTGCTCTTAAAACAAGCCAAAAAAAGTAAGGCAACAACAATTCCGTTTTTAATCATGTCTTGGTCTCGGTGGTTTGTTTGGCGCAAAGATTCTTCCCAATTCCTCTGTCAGCGCATTGAAATCATCGATTTGATCTTGGTGACACAGTTTTTTGATGTCTTCAAAATGCTTGAAATGGGTTTGCTCAATTTGCTTTTGATACGAATTTAAAACTGCAATCAAACTGTCTTTGGTTTTAGCATTGACTTCCGGTTTTGATAACTGGGCATACAATTCATTTTTAGTTTGTCGAATGTTTCCGTCAAGTCTCTCAATTTCTCCGTGATGCCATTGGATTATTTTGTCATATTCCTTTTGTTGATTAGCATCAAAATGCAATTTATCGATGATGATTTCTCTTGGCTTTTGGCCTTCATGAGGTGGATGATGTTCTTTGGAACCATTCAAAAATAAAAACCCCAAAGTCGCAAAGTTGAGCAACAATAATCCAATTACTGAAATCGTTAATAGTTTTGTCTTTTCCATTATTAATATAGCTGATTGCTTTGGTTTCCGGTCATTTCCTGATAAGCGGTAGTGGTCTCTATTTTGGTTTTGTCTTTAGTTTTTAAAACGGTAATGTTTAAAACTATTAAAACGGCGATAGAAGCGGCTGCCAGCCAGACGGTTTTTGGAGAAACCTTGTTTTGTTGGTTTATCTTTTGCTGAATTTTGGACAATAAAGTGTCACTCGGTTTAACTGGCGTTATACCGTTAGTGCTGCTCATTACATTTTGTATCCAATGTTCTCTTTCCATAATTACTTAGACGACGGTTATTTTTATTTCTTGCGATAGTTTTTAAATTTTTCGGCTAATTTTTCCTGAAGTGCTGTTTTAGCTCTGAATATCAAGGATTCGATAGAAGAGACGCTGAGTTGCATAATCTCGGCAATTTCCGGATTGCTCAAACCATCCAATTTGGATAGGAGGAAAGCTGTCTTTTGATTTTCGGTAAGCGTATTAATGACTTCAAAAAGAATTTTAGCCTCTTCCTGCTTTTCCATCAAAATCCCGGGATGTTCAAAGGTGGCAGTGTTGAGATATTCCTGTTCATTTTGACTCTTTTTGCCAAAAATAAAAAAGCGTTTCTGACTGTTTTTTTTCTTTACAAAATCCAAACACTGATTGATAGTAATGCGATAAATCCAGGTTTTAAATGATGATTTCTGATTGAAATTTTCCAACGAATGATACACTTTGACAAACACATCCTGAGTAATTTCCTCAGCATCTTCAAGGTTCTGCAGATAATTCAACGCCACATTGAACACGAGTACACGGTACTCCTGATATAGTTTTTCAAAGTGGGTTTGGTTAATCATCTTTTGGTTGGTCAGTACTTTTCGACAAGCAATAATACTAAAGGTTTAAATACAAATGATATTTTTTCCTAAGTATAAATTATTCTATATTTGACCTTTCATTAAAATTATCAAAACTAACTTTTATCACAATGAAATTATTAGAAGGAAAAGTAGCCATCATCACAGGCGCGAGTAGAGGAATAGGAAGCGGAATTGCTAAAGTTTTTGCCCAACATGGTGCGAATGTAGCCTTTACCTATAGTTCATCAGCCGAAAGTGCCTTGGTTCTGGAAAACGAATTATCGGCAATGGGAATCAAAGCCAAAGGATATAAATCAAATGCAGCCGATTTCAACGAAGCCCAAAAACTGGTTGATGATGTTATGGCAGAATTCGGGAATGTAGACGTATTAATCAACAATGCCGGAATCACCAAAGACAATCTTTTAATGCGTATGAGCGAAGAGGATTTTGACAAAGTAATCGAAATCAATTTGAAATCGGTATTCAATATGACCAAAGCCGTTCAGAAAATCATGTTGAAAAACCGCAAAGGTTCTATCGTGAATATGAGTTCAGTTGTGGGAGTAAAAGGTAATGCCGGACAAGCCAATTACGCTGCTTCTAAAGCCGGTATGATTGGGTTTACCAAATCAGTAGCCTTAGAGTTAGGTTCGAGAAACATTCGTTGTAACGCAATTGCTCCCGGATTTATCGAAACCGAAATGACCGCCAAATTGAACGAAGACGTAGTACAAGGCTGGAGAGATTCTATTCCGTTAAAACGCGGCGGGACTCCCGAAGATGTGGCCAATGCCTGCTTGTTCTTTGCTTCGGATATGAGTGCTTATGTTTCCGGGCAAGTGTTGAACGTTTGTGGCGGAATGCTAACCTAATTGCCAATTTAAATTTTAATCTTCGAATAAACCGATAATGAGTACAAACACTATTTTGTTACTATTGCTATCTTTAGGAATAGCGTTTGCCATATCGTTTTATCAGTATTTTTATAAAGCCAAAAGCAAGTCGAAAGTCACTTTGCTTTTGGCTTTTTTGCGTTTCTTTACGGTTTTTGGATTGTTGATATTGCTAATCAATCCGATAATTTCCCGAAAAACGATTGAGACGATTAAGACACCATTACCTATTGTTATTGATAATTCGGCTTCGATAAAAGATTTGAAAGCGGATAAGTCGGCGATGGAAGTGTTTGATAAATTAAAAGACAATTCTGCTTTAGCCGATAAGTTTGATGTACAAACCTATCAGTTTGACCAGGACTTTTTGCCTTCGGATACGATTGATTTTAAAGGGAAACAATCTAATGTGGATGCTGTGGCCAAGAATCTGAAGAATATTTACAAAAACCAACATTTTCCAACGGTTTTGATTTCGGATGGGAATCAAACTTCGGGTGAGGATTACGTGTTTGGCTTCAATCCGGAGAATAAGGTTTATCCAATAGCTGTTGGTGATACCACCACTTATTTAGATTTGAAAGTGGCACAATTGAATGTCAACAAATATGCGTTTCACAAAAATAAATTTCCGGTAGAGGTCTTTTTGAATTATTCAGGAACGAAAACCATCAATGCTACCTTTAAAATTTCACAAGGTAATACCTTATTGAACGAACAAACAGTGGCTTTTTCGCCCACAAAAAAATCAGCCACGCTCAATGTTTTGCTGCCTGCAGACAAAGTAGGTTTACAAATTCTAAAAGCGACAATAACTTCAAAAGAACAGGAAAAGAATACCTATAACAACACTAAGAATTTTGCGGTGGAAGTGATTGATCAAAAGACAGAAGTGGCTTTGATTTCAGCTTTTCCCCATCCTGATTTGGGTGCTATAAAGCGCGCTATCGAAACTAATGCACAACGCAAAGTAACTATTCTTAAACCTAATGAAATCAAATCGTTAACAAATTATAATGTTTTGATTTTATACCAGCCAACGGCTGAATTCAAAAGTATCTTTGAACAAAATGCCAATGCCAAAATCAACACTTGGATTATTACCGGAAACGATACTGATTTCTATTTTTTGAATCAAAATCAGAGCAGCTTTTCGTTTAAAATGAGCGGCCAGAAAGAAGATTATTTGGCCTCGTTTGACAGTCAGTTCAATCTTTTTGCTTTGGATAATATTGGATTTGAACAGTTTCCTCCATTGGAAAATTCATTTGGAACCATTACGGCTAAAGGCAATGTAAATACTTTGCTTTCATCTACAATTCACAACATAGCCACCAATCAACCTTTATTGGCGTTTACCGAAAATCAAGGAATTCGAAGTGCATTTCTTTTCGGGGAGAACATCTGGAAATGGCGTGCCGAGAATTATGTGAGCAAAAAGAGCTTTACGGATTTTGATATTTTCTTAGATAAAATCATTCAGTATTTAGCTTCGAATAATGCCAGAAAGTCTTTGGTGGTGAATCATGAGCGCTTTTATAATTCGGGAGAAGGAATAGAAATCACGGCACAGTATTTCAATAAAAATTATGAATTGGATGAAAGAGCAAGATTGACTATTGCAGTGACCAATACAAAAACGAAGCAGGTTAAAAACTATGATTTGCTTAGAGCCACCAATGCTTTTCAAGCCAATTTAGATGGATTAGCTGCCGGGAATTATACGTTTACCGTAAAAGAATTGAATTCTAATTCTGCGTACAGCAGTAGTTTTGAAGTATTGGATTTTGATATCGAAAAGCAATTTGTCAATCCGGATTGGAATAAGTTGAATCAGTTAGCGACTCAAACGCAGGGCAAAGCCTTTCTTCCTAATCAAGTTGATAGTTTGATAAAGCAACTCTTGGCAGACGAAAGCTATAAAGCCGTTCAAAAAACCATTGTCAAAAAATCGCCTTTGATTGATTGGATTTGGTTACTTATTTTAATAGCGCTTTCCCTGACCACCGAATGGTTCGTAAGAAAGTATAATGGATTATTGTAATTGTTTCTTAGCGACGATTATTTCTACAAAAATCACGATTAAAATTCCGATAGTATAAGCTAAAAAATCTTCCCAGCCAAAGGAACTTCCGATTACGATTCGAGCCAGTTTGTTGTGCTCTAATCCCAGTTTTTGAACTAAATTGAAGTACTGAAGAATTTCAATAGTATAGGAAAACAGCAAGACACAAACAGCTGTTGTCATTACCGGCAAATTCAAAAAGGATTTTACAAAACAGTAAATCAGTATTACTACTAAAACATCGCCAATATAAGGCCTTACGATTTTATCGTGTACAAATAGGGCTATCGCAACTTCGATAAAAAATAGCGCTACAGCCAGTCCAAAGTAAACTCGATTAAAACGGAACAAAGTAAGATTTAGTTTTTCACGACTTTGTAACTCCAGCTTTTGCCGTTGCTTCGAATGTTCACAAAATAAAGTCCGGCAGCTTGATTGCTGATGGAAATGTCTTCGTGTAACAAAGTAGTGTATTGATTGGTAAATACGCTTTTACCCAAAGCATCATAAACGGTAACAGAAACATCATTTAAAGCCGTAGCATTCGCCTCTAGAGTCACAATTCCGGTAGTCGGATTAGGATAAAGCGCAAATTCAGTTGTAGTAAATTCAGGATTGGCTAACATAATTACGCCACCGGCATCTTGGTATAAATAGGCAAAGGCCTGATAGTATTGATTGGCAATATTTAAATCGTGAACAATTAAGGTGTTTTCATCATTTTTGTTTTCAGCAGAGCTGCTCCAGTTGTGCGAACCTAAAAGGACTAAAGGATCAGAAGCGCTGTTGAAATTATCAACGACCATAAATTTGTGATGCAAAATACCACTGTTGGTATAGACCACAGCATGATTTGCTAATAACGATGATTGGAGAGTAGTAATTTGATTTCCGGAAGGGTTTTGGCTATCTACCACTACGTTTACATTGGTTAATCCACTATTATATTTCATAATCAGCGCATTGCTGATATCACTTCGGGTAATGAGCATGGTTGCCACATCAATGTCGGTATTGGCAGTATTGATAGTGGCAATAATTTTAGTGTTGGTATTGTCACTTGGACTGAAATAACTGTTAATGGTTTTACCTCCAATGATATAGGTATGTGGTGTGTTGTCGGTTTTATAAGGTCCAAATTTGGATACCACGGCATCCGGGGTCATTGTATTACTTCCCCACATTTCTTCGAATTCAATTTTATATCCCTGAGCTAGGGCTTGATCTTGAATCATTATGACACTATTTCTGTCAGGACCATCAATCTGCGATACCGTCCAGTTGGTGGAGCCTGTCCATACATAAGGTTTGTTGGGGTCACTGCTATTGGCATCAAAAATGACAAACTTATTGTGCATTATTCCGTAACTTGAACTAACAGGACTGGCTACTTTTGGGATATTCACATTTAGCAATCCAATCATATTGCCTCCGGTACTTCCGTCATAAATAACCCTAACCTGTACGCCTCTGTTATAAGCGGCATTGATAGCTCCGGCAATTCCTGTGGTGGCTGTTGGAGAAGATGAATTATAAATAGCAATATCTAATGTGCTTTGACAGGCATTGATGTAACTAATTAACAAATCGTCGACTGTATTTCCTAAGTTGGTTGCCGCTTGTATTTGAGCATAACTGGTATCAACCGGATGATTGAAATACACATTAATGGTTCCTGATGAAGCCGAAGGAACAGCAAGATAAGCGCTTTTGGCGGTACTGCTTTTTTGAGTGGTTACTTGGTAGTCTATTTTGATTATCTCGGCCGGGGTAAGATTGTCTAGTATGTAACCGGTTCCTTCTTTGTGAAGTGATACAGGAGTTTTTTTAGTTACATCAATCGCCGATACGATAACAGCATTTTGCTGATTAAATTGCAGTGCAATATTGGACTTGTTATAAACGATGGTATAGTCGTTTTCTTTAATTGTTTGCTGACCATAAGTCAACGAGAAACTAATAGCCATAAAAGCTACAGCAAGAATATTTCTTTGCCTCATCATAAGTGGTATTTGAAGCAAAAGTAGTCAAAAATGATTATAAATAATCGATATTAACTATTCTGTTGAATACTGCTGTGATTTAGGCAAAAGAATCTCACATACCGGCAATTTCTTAACAGTTTAGTGCAGCATCCATTTTAGTAAACCATCTCTTTCTACGATATTCCAGGAATGTGGATGTCTTTCGCCGTTGGCTCTGAAGCCTCTTTCTTTGGTGGTGATAAACTCGGCTTTTTTACTCCCCAAAGTTTTTAATGCTTGAATGGCTTTGTCTAAACTGTAAGCGCTGAGATCTTCGTAGTTCCGGTTTTTGTTTTTTTTCTGCCATGCTAAATCGGGTTCTGTGTAGAACCTAACCTTGATATCTTTCAGGGCAGCAATGTTATTGGTGCTGTTGGTAGAAACTAAGTAAGGGGAAAATTCTTTGTATTTTGTCAAATCTTTTTGAGGGTTTCCTAATTCGGTTTCTAATAGTTCGCCTAGAAACAATCCCTCATTATAAGCCGCCTTATCGACATTTTCGACAACGCTTTTCTTGGCCGTTTTATATAATCGTTCCAAGTCAATAGGGGAGTCAACGGCAAACATTCCTTTGGGTTGGAGTTGGTCTTTGGTTTTTAGTAAATAATCACACAAAACTGCGGCCAGGTTGCCACCACTTGAAAACCCGCCAATGAAAACATTTTGTTTCAGTACTTTGTTTTGATTCAAAATGGTGTTGAGTAACTTGGCATATTCTTGCTTTTTATTTTCTCTTAAATATAATTTTTGGTTAATGTCTAGAAGTAAAGTTGTAATTCCTTCCTGCTCAATATCTTTTAAAAAAACGGCTTCTTTTTGAGTGTCTTCAATATCTCCCGGATAGCTTGGAAATAATATCAATACTGCTTTCTGATTAGGTGCTTTTCTGAGCTGGTAATGTTTTCCGGTTATTGTTTTGATGTCATTAGTCTTGTTACAACTTACCGATAAAATGGTAATGATGACAATCAAAAGAAGTGCATTGGTTTTCATGTAAACGAATTGAGATGGAATTATTGTTTGGATTTAACTGCTGCTGTGCAACTGCCGTAAATTTATCAATAAACCACCAATCACAAAACTACTTTAGCAAAAAAATCTTTCATGTTTTTAGGATTAAAATGGCGTTTACAAAGCATTTTATGTTTTTTAACATATCCTTGATGCTAGTGAAACAATATTAAAATATATTTGGCTCATTAAAATACCACTTATGAAACGTCCACTCATTACAATGGCACTGACCATTGCTTTATTTATTAGTTCTAATACTTCTTTTGCATGGGGAAATAAAGGGCATGCTCTTGTAGCCGAAGTGGCCTTCCATTACATGGATGAAGCTACTAAAAAAAATGTGATGGACTATCTCGATGGCATGAGCATTGAAGATGCTGCCAACTGGATGGATGCCATTAAAAGCGATCATGCCAATGATTATATGAAGCCTTATCATTATTTAGACCTTGAAAAAGGGTCCAAAGAAATGCCGGTAGGAGAGAACATAGTTACAGTATTGAACCAAACTCTCAAAGATCTTGACCACAAACAAACGTTATCCCATGACGATGTGAAAAGACGCATCTTATTTTTATTTCATCTTATAGGCGATTTGCATCAGCCGCTTCACATTGGTTATCCATCAGATAAAGGAGGCAATACAGTGCAGCTAAACTTTATGAGTAGTTATGGTTCTAATCTTCATGCTACATGGGATTCAGGTATTATAGAGTTTGAAGGAACATCATTGACTGATGTTTTAAACAGCAAAAAGTATACGTCAGAAGAATTAGAAGCCGTAAAAAAAATAGATATCATTGGATGGGCAAAACAATCCAGAGGATATCTTAAGAATGCTTACGATGTTCATGACAATAAAGTAAATCCCAATTATATTGATGAGGCTTATCCGATTATCAAATCACAATTGCTAGATGCCGGCATACGATTGGCAGCGGTTTTAGAACATTATTTTAAGGTAAGTACTTAGTAAAATCACACTCGCAGGGAGCCACGGAATCCTCTGGCCGCATAGTAGGAATCGGCTCCGTTGTGATAAATGAATACATGGTTGTACCGCCAGTCTCCAAAGATAGCACCACCAAGTTTTCTAATTTCAGGCGGTGTCTTTAGCCAACTCGATGTTTTAGTGTCAAAATTTCCGTATTGTTGCAAGTCGCGATATTCTACTTCGTTTAAAATTTCGATGCCCATTGTTGCAGCCATATCCATCACGCTAGTCGCAGGTTTATGCTCTTTTCTTGACTCTAACGCTTGACGATCGTAACAGGCACTTCTTCGACCTTTGGGACTTTCGGCAGAACAGTCATAAAAAATGTATTCTCCCGTTTTTTTATCATACCCAATTACATCGGGCTCACCACCGGTTTTTTCCATTTCATTGAGCGACCAAAGTTTTTCATTAGCCATTTCCAATTTCGCCAATACTTTAGGCCATTCAACATCATTATGGCGGTTCCTGTTTTTTTCAAAGCGGTCCTTTAAAATGCTGAATAGTATTTTTGTTTCTTCAGTTGACAACGCTTTTTTATTTTCTATGTTCATAATATGTTACTTGTGAGTTGCTAACAAAATTAAGTAATATGCTTAAAAGAATTCGCCAAAGTGCCATAAGATTCCGGCCGGATCGTGTACGAAACATTCTTTCCCCCAATCATAGTTTTTGATGGGAACCACTTTAACATTCTCATATTTGGCGGTTAAATTTAAAGTGGTAATCTTTCTCCAGAACTCTTCTACATCGTCTACTTCTACAAAAACCATTGAATTATCTATCCAATCTTTGACATAAGCATCTTGCAAATAAAAGCCAACTTCCTGCATTTTAAAATATGACATGTTGTTGGTCAAAATGATTTCTTCAAAACCTAAGTCACGGTAAAAATTTCTGGAAACTGCAAAGTTTTTTGCTCCAATAAAGGGGCGAATTGATCTTATTTTTGGATTCATGGTTTACTTAAAATAATTAATATGGGTTTGTTGTTTAATTACTCTTCTTTTGCTTGCCCACTTTGATGTGTTGAAAATCTTCTTTTTGGGTAAAATACTCCAATCCTACAACTAAAATTATGACACTGGAAAAGGTAATTTTCTGCAGTATTGGTAGATACTCTATATAATCACGGATGCCGAATATGTATAGACTACTGTAAAAAAGAAGCAGACAAACTACACATAGGAATTTGAAAAAATGCAACTTTGACTTGAAAACAAAAACAGTAATATAAAACAGACCTAAAAGAAACAGTGTACTAGCCATTGTGACCATTATGTCATGCAGAGGGGTTGCAATTAAAAAAGTGAACAGCATGCCACCACCACCTAAATATTTTACCACTTTTGCAGCTCCTTTTGCCGGTATTTTTTTGGAAAAATTAATGAAAAATACCGCAAGACTGGCAGAAAGAAAAAACATTCCTCCAATAGCCCAAATTCTGGCCGGATTGTCTAATCCATTGACAGCTTTGGCTCCGAAGAGATTACTGATAAAGTTTTTCGACCACTCAAAACCAACCGAATTTTTGTCAAACATTGAACCTCCGGGATATACCATCGTAGCAATTAGTAGCAGCAATACTGACATACACATTCCCAGTAGAACGGAATATTTTTTTAGCATCATATTCAAATTGGTTTAAAATTTTATGCTCATTTAAAGTGTTATTCTACAAGTACAATTTAGGTTTCACTTTTTATGAATATCTTAATATTGATAGTTCAACTTATTAATTCTACATCGCCAATCCGTATCGGATGGCAGCTTCAAGTATTTCAATGTTTATATCTTTTAGCGTTTTGAACTTAATGCAATATCCGGTCACGCTAGCTTTACCTATTTCTTTTCCATACGTTTTGGCTAAGTATGTCTTATCATCGATACCAAGGATATAGATAGAAATTCCGGTTTTGTTTGCACTCAAACCAATTTGATAAAACGCTCTGGTTTTTCCGTCAGCATATTTTATGGTGTAAAATCCATATCCAATATTAGGATTAGAAACAATTTTATTTTCACTGTTTTTGCCATCCAGAAACCACAATTTACATTCCGGCATTATTTTCAGAATGATGCGGTGCAACTCTTGCATATCACTGCGTTTTGGTTCAGGTTGACCAGTAATATACTCTTTGATTTGTTCTTGTATGTTCATATATTATGGATACTATAGACTACTGTTATTCGATGTAATTTATTCAATTAGTATTTTGTCTATAATAATTTCTCGTTCAGAAAATAGTTTTATAATGTAAAGTCCCTTTGAAATGTTGCTTAAATCAATTTGCGATTCAGGCAGCAACTCCCTTATTGCTTTTCCTGAAATATCATAAATAATAATTTTTTCCAAATTTATGTTTCCAATATTCAATAATCCGTTGGTCGGATTTGGAAATAGTATCGCTTTTTCACGACTATAATTAGTAGTAGTCAATAAAGCGCCATAACAATGAACCGTTTGCAAATAATTGGATTCTATTTGATCTGGATTATAAACTGCTGTAACGTGAATATCAAAACCATTTACATAAGGCTGACTTTGATTGTCTAAGGCTAAAAAATTCACACCACAATTCGAAACAAAACCATATAAAGGGGTGTTTAAATTATACAAAGTGGTTTCTGTTTGAAATCTGAACAATTCATCGTTACGGTAAATATTATATCCTAATAATTCATTGTGAGGCTGTGCCGGTTCTTCCCAATTCAATTCAAAAAAATTATTTGGATATTCATAGGATTGTGAAAAAGTTAAATTCTCTACCGGATTATTTTGCCCAAAGGCGCTAAACATAAAAGCTATGAAGAATAAGAAAAAGAGTAGTTTTGTTTTCATATTTCTGATTTATTAGGTTGCATAACGTTCCGGAGTTTGTAGAAGCTGTTATGATTTTGTACTGATTAACACAAATATACCAAAAACTTTGAACGAAAAAACCTTAAGCAAAAGAGGGAATACATTCATTACAGACTCTGATAAATTTCAAGCCATACAATTGGTAGGCATGAGCAAACAGCTGCTTTTTTTTGTTTAATTCATTTCCAAGCCAGCATTCTAATAATTGATTCGTCTTCTTGTGTAGTTAAAAGTTGTTTTTGGTACTTCACCGACTATTTTTTTCAGAGCTCCGATTATAGCATATATTTATAGTACCATACTTCTACTCGGTACTCGGCCTACTCAAAAAAAGATATATCATGAAACCATTTTTACTATTATTAGTAGCGGTTTTGGTATTCTCATTAGACTTAAATGCCCAATGTACTATTACCGGAACACCCGTAAATGCCAGCTCCTTAACCTGTAGTTCGTTTAGTGGCTGTAGCATAATTTATGTTGGGGATGGCACCTCAGCATCAAGTATTTATATGGATTCTGATTTAAACCTAAGTTGCCTTGGGGCAATTCAGCTTGTAGTCAGAAACAATGCTTCCCTTGATTTTACCCCCAGGCAATAATAGGCTTACTCTTGGCGATGGTTCGTCAATGATCATCAATCCGGGAGGATCTCTCGTTGGAGGTTCTTGTAATGCATCGGAACGTATTTACATCGGCACCAATTTACTGGCAAGCTGTAACGGAGGGGCAGGGGCCGATTTTAGCTTTTATGACCTGATGAACTTTGGAGGAACAGGCAGCTTAACTTCCAATTCACCTGTTTGTACCGGTAACACTTTAAATCTTTTTGCTACACCACCGCCAAATGGCACTTATACTTATTCGTTTTTAGGAAGCGGATTACCCGGTGGCGGAACAACCTATTTGGCTAGTCCAAGTTATAGTTTAACCGCACCTGCCAGTGCGGGTTCCTACACTTATCAGGTAAAAATGAAATCTTCTCTTCCCGGAAATCCGGTTGTGATTGCTGAAATAACAGTGGTGGTTAACTCGGGTTTGGCAACCGCTACACCTGTGACTACGCTTACACAGCCAACTTGTACTCTGGCGACAGGGACAATTACGATTACTTCGCCAACGGGAGCCGGAATGACGTATAGCATTAATGGGTTGACTTATACCAATACAACTGGTATTTTTAGTGGTGTTGCCAGTGGTACCTATAGTGTAACCGCTAAAAATTCTTCCGGTTGTATTTCACCGGCAGCAAGCGTAACCATTACTGGCCAGCCAACCGATATCTGGAACGGAACCTCATGGTCAACAGGATTACCTCCAACAAGTAGTCAGATAGCAGTGTTTGCAGGAACCTATTCCTCAACAGGCGATATAACCGCTTGTTCTCTAGAGATTAATCCAGGAGTTGCGGTAACTATGAATTCAGGGCATACCTTAACCATAGTCAATGCTGTTGCTGTTAGTGGTGGTGGTTCCTTAACTTTCGAAGATGGAGCCAGTTTGTTGCAGACCAATGATGCTTCTGTAAATACCGGAAATATTAGCTATAAAAGAAAAACTACAGCTTTAAGACAATACGACTATACTTATTGGTCATCTCCGGTGGCAGCGGCTACATTGAGCCAGTTGGCGACCAATTCATTATTTTACAGCTTCAATACATCGGGGAACACCTATGTATATCAAACCGGGGCGACTGTCATGACACCAGGGATTGGTTATCTGGGAAGAGCGCCAGGCAATCTGACCTATAGTCCAACCCAGATAGTAGAAACCATTTTTACGGGTGTTCCAAATAACGGAGTCATTAATGTACCGGTCATCAAAACTGCCGTACCAAGTTACAACCTGATTGGAAATCCTTATCCCTCTGCAATAGACATTGATGTGTTTATTACGGCAAACACGGCAGTTATGACCGGGACAGCTTATTTTTGGACCCATACTACACCTATTACCAGTAATCAGTATACCATAAATGATTATGCCAAATACAATCTTACCGGAATGGTAGGAACGGGGATAGCTGCACCATCCGGAGGGGCTGTGCCAACAGGCAAAGTAGCTGCTGGCCAGGGTTTTTTTATTGAGGCCAATACCAGTTTAGCGAACGGAACTTATTCAGCAACGTTTACTAACGCTGCCCGTTTAGCAGGAAACAATACCCAGTTTTTCAAAAACGGACACGCTTCGGCTACTGCCACCACTATTTCTGAAGGTTTGGAAAGACATCGCATTTGGTTATCCTTAAACAGTGCTGATGGTGCTTACAATCAAATGTTGATAGGATATGTGGAAGGGGCAACTAATGATTTCGATTCTGTGTTTGACAGTAAAATGATACAGGTGGGTAGTCCCGTAAGTATTTATACGAAGGTGGGCACCCATGATTTATCGATTCAGGGAAAAAGCCTGCCTTTTTCAGAGACCGATAGTATTCCAATTGCATACAGCACAACAGTGAATGGGGAGTTGAGCATTAATCTAGACAATTTCGATGGGCTTTTCGATACTCAAAATATATATTTACTGGATAAAACCACTAATATAGTACAGGATTTAAAAGCTGCTGCCTATACTTTTGTAACAACAGCAGGTACTTTTGAAAATCGTTTTGAATTACGGTTTACTGATGAGGCGTTTAATGTAACGAATCCACCGCTTGTCAAAGATGATGTGAAAATTATAAGCACAGGCCATCAGTTACAGGTAATCTGTTCGGCTACACCAATGGCACAAGTAGAAGTGTTTGATATTTTAGGGAAATTGTTGTTTAGTCAAAAAGGCTTAAATACCAATCTATTCCAAACCAACACTTTACATGCCGCCACTCAGATTGTTTTGGTCAAAATAAGCTTCGATAATCAGGATAGTGTTACGAAAAAAATTGCCATACAGTAAGAGTAACCCAGTGCAACGATTGGATGATTTGTTGTTACGAACATAATAGAAGTTTGAGCCATGCTTTTGTTGCTAACCGCTGTTAAGTGCTATTTTTAGTGATGATATTTTCGGTTTAACATGATTATTTTCAATTTTATGTTATCGTAAATCAACCCCATTATTAAAGTAACTCCTGCAATGAATAATACTCTTAATTCAATTTTTGTGTAAAATACTCCGCCTATTATTCCGCCAATAAAGAAGAAACTTATTATTGTTAATCTCAACTTAATAGACGAATATAATTTCGCTTTCATTTCGGTTTGTTTGTAAAAAAACAGTTGTGATAACTCTATTCCTAAATCGGTAAAAAGACCTGTTAAATGTGTTGTTCTTACAGTTGCATTCGATATTTTAGTTACTAAGGAATTCTGTAAACCCATAGCAAATAATAAACTACAAGCAATTATATTCGGGTTTTGGTTTATTAAACTTCTGCCAAATATTCCGATTGCGAATAATATTGAAATTTCGATTGATGTTGGAAAAACATAAATATTTCGTTCTGTTTTTTGGGAAATAAGTTCGACTAAATAACTTGAAACAAATGCCCCAAGAAAAAAGAAAAATATATACAAAAAGTAAACAAATCCGTTCCAAAAGTTCAACTTGAGTATTTCATCAACAAAAAATGCAAAATGCCCAGTGACATTTGTTGTTAATTTTTGAACAGCTAAAAAACCAGCAACATTTACAATTCCTGCAACAAAAGATAATAAAGAAGCAATTCGCAAATTATGGCTTAAAGTTCTTGTTTTTCCTTGATGTCTAAACATTTTTAATGGTTTTTACTTCTGATTTTTCAAAATTGTACACAAGATTACACTGTTTGTAGTAGCTGTTAAATTTAGCACTAATTATTCCAAGTACAAAACAACTTTAAGATTTCCGCCAGCAAATCGGGGAGAGGCCAAGCCTAACAGTTGCTTAAAACGGCTGTTATGAGCAGGCTTTATATTATTTACGTTTATTTATTGACCAATTATGTTACTTCAATTGGGATATAGGTTAATACTCTCACCTGTTATGTTAAAACTAACATCTGTTATGTTTAATACTCCCATTTGCTATGTTAAAACTAACATCTGTTATGTTTAATACTCCCATCTGTTACGTTAAAACTCCCACCTGTTATGTTTAAACTCCCACCTGTTATGTTTAAACTCCCACCTGTTATTCTTAAACTACCATCTGTTATATTAAAACTAACATCTGTTATGTTAATACTGTCATTTGTTATGTTAATACATTCATCAAAACAGTAAATTCAATCGCCGGTTATACTACTAAATTGGCTTTTAAAGAATTGAAATAAGCTTGCTTATAACGTTCCGCGGCCTTGTGCCAGTAGCGGAGCATTTTAGTGATTAGTTATAAATGTATGGAAATTTCTTTTCGATTTTCCGGCTGAGGAAAATCGGAACCAGCCATTGTGTGAAACCGCTGTTGTGTGCAGATTATCATTCTCCGCAATGCAAATACTCTTTTAATGCCAGATTCCAAGACACTACACTATCAAACTTTTCATTAAGTCCATCACCTTCTTTTTCTGTAAAAGCTTGAATTCCATGCTGAATCATATATTTTGGATAATATTTAGGAAACCCGATTTTTCTGATTGCTTGACAAATTTCATTTAAATTATTTGAACCTTTCTCAAGCTCTTTTTTAAGACTTTCAAATAAAGAATTCCTTTCACTTTCGTCAAGATTCATAATAATATTTTGTTGTAAAACCAATAAAGCCTGATGTGCAGTTTTATCTTTAACTCTGTAAGTATCAAACTTTCCATAAACCCCAGCTATCGCGAATAATTTAGCAGCATTTTTAAAGTCTTTTTGTTTAATGCATTCTCTCATTCCATTTAAAATGTCAGCAGGATTGTTTTGGCAATTACATACTTGTGTAACCCACTTTTTATTTATCGGCATAATTGTTGTATTTTTGTTGATAACTAAATTAACAACATAACATTTTATTTTTAAACGCTATAAATAGACGATTAAATGCATATAAATCCGATTAAATGCAAAATAAAAGTTAAAATTTAACATTTTGTCTTACTTTTATGTTGATAAATAAGTATCTTTGCAGTATAAAACAATAATAGTGATGAACGAGAAAACTTTATATAAAACAAATGACTTCGTATCTTTTATACAAAAGAGCGGAATCAGCGTTTCTATTGACAAGGCTCCTGATAGTTCTACTATTGAGCGCATAAAAAAACTTATTGCGAAAAAGAGAGCATTTTTTGAGTTTCAAAAATCTCTATTTAATTAACCCTTATTTTTTGTAATGGAGATTATTGAGGAGACAGTTGCTCTAGGGGTTCCCTTTTGTCATTTTAGAACTTTAGAGAAACGCAATCAATATAATCTCACGTATACAAAAACGGCTACGCCAAATCAATACGAAGTCCATTTAATTCCATTAGTTATACATCAAGTCAATGGTAAAACTATTTACGACAAAGATTTAAGACCTTTTGTCTGCGATAAACTTATAGACTTTATGACGCGGAACGAATGCTCTTTATACTTCAACATTAATTGTATTGGTCTAAGTAATGAATTTTTAGTTTGGAAATTTTTAAGATGGCTAAGATTGTATAAAGAAGAAATAAATTGTGATGTTAAGATTACCGAGGACAATTCAAACTCAATTAGATTTTTTGAATTTTTTATAAATCTTAAATAAATATAAAAGCCCCAATTAAGGAGCTTTTTCTTTTTACCGATTGTTTGTTTCCCTAACTATGAGGAAAATCAAAACCAATGAAATTATATCCATAGCTTTCGAATTTAAGGTTTGACAAATACGAACGATTTATGACTTCACGTTCCTAAAACAAACGTATGGACTTCGCTAATCAAAAAATAGGACAGTATATTTTAGGTCTTAACTAATTGATAATCAGAATTAGGAATATTTTTTATAAAAAAGTTGGAATATTTTTTGTTTAAAATTGGAAAATGTATTACATTTGTTTTCTAATAAAGATGCAATGATGAGACAACTACTAAATTTACAAGAATCCCAAGAAGTTTTAAAGCCATATAGCGGAGAAATAACAAAATGTATTCAAGACTCTTTTAATGAATTTACAGAGATTCAAAAATTTTCCAATCGAGAAAGGTTTGTTGAATTTAACATCAGAACCAAAGCTAATATTATACATGATTTGATTCGATCAAAAATTACTGATACTTTTTCAAACACTAAAAATGTAGAAACGGGAGATTTTAACCGAATATTTGGGATGAATATTGATAATCAATTATTTATCAGGTTTAAAAAAATGGATAGAAACTTTAATGTTTCCGCAACCCTAACTAAACAGCATAAAAAATACAGAGGACAGCAGGAACTTGAAGGGTTTCCTGCAAGACCGACATTTCTATTTGCAGGATATATGCCAGATAAAGCGTGGGCTAGTTTACAAGGCATATATATTGCCTGTTGGCACGGAGATACTTTAGAATGGATTGATGAAACAGGCAAGTATTCTTATGAGCAAATATCATTAGATTTAACTTCTACAGGAAACGATATTAAAGAAGTGATAACAAGAAGAATTACTGGTAAAACAGGTACAGAAGAAAGAAAAACAGGTACTAACTAAATAAATATATACTACATTGGAAATAAATCGTGAAATATTAAAATTAGCAAGAGAATCTAGAGGGTTAAACCAAAAGGAGCTTTCCGCTTTGCTTGGTATTGAACAAGGCACTTTGTCAAAAATAGAGAATGAATTTTTGTCTATTGACAACGATTTTATTCAATCTGTTTCTAAAGTATTGGAATATCCGGAAAGTTTCTTTTATCAAAAATGGAATGTACATACTGTTCAAGGGCATTTCAGAAAGAAAGCGTCTTTAACAGTAAAAGAAGTTAAGAAATATGAATCTAGAATGACTATTATTGAATGGCATCTAGAAAAACTTTTAGAGGCTGTGGAATTACCTCCTATTAATTTACCTAGTTGGGATTGTACTTTTGATGGAAGTCCTGATATGGCAGCCAATTTTTTAAGACAATATTGGAAAGTTCCACGAGGAAGAATAGAAAATATAACTAAGCTCGTAGAGGATAATGGAATTGTTGTTATTTCTATAGATTTAGGGGATTTAGATGGATTTAGTATGTTTTCTAATTCAGGAGTTCCTGTAATATTTGCAAATAAAAATGTTCCTGGAGATAGATTTAGGTTTATTATTGCACACGAATTATTCCATTTGATTTTGCATTTTGCAAAAAAGGTTGATGCCTCAAGAGATACCGAGGAAGAAGCACACTTGGGCGGTAACGAGTTTTTAATTCCGTCAAGTGAGATAAGACCCCATTTAACTAAGTTAAGCATTGAAAAACTAGCTGAGCTAAAAACATATTGGAAAGTCTCGATGCAGGCAATTCTTGTAAAGTCGTATAAACAATTAGGCATCACTACAAAAAATCAGTATCACTATCTATATAAACAAATGAGTTTCTTGGGTTATAGAAAAAATGAACCTGTTTTCGTGCCTGTTGAAGTTCCTACATTAATTAAAGAAATTATTGATTATCACTTACAAGATTTGGGGTATACTAAAAATGAGCTTTCACAATTACTTCATGTAACTGATAAAGATTTAAACAGTACATATTTCGATAATTTGAGATTTTTACCTCATAGAAGTGCATAAAAAAGCACTCTATTAGAGTGCTAAATGATTCCGTAAGTCCCCACATTAGAGGGCAGATTGATGGAATCTCTCATTAGGATTAGGCAGTTGCCAACCATCAACCAAAAGGAGGAAGTTCGCGCTTCCTCTTTTTCATACACAAATTTACGAATTATTACAATATAAAACAAATTGTAATTTTATCGTGAAATAATTACAATTTTATTTGTTTATGTAAATTTATAGCCGTATATTTACACCATCAAATAAGAACAACCATGAAAACCGTTAAAGATTTAAGAGATTTCGATAGTTTATTCCAATTACTTGACTACTTCACTACAGAAGAAATCTGCGAACAACACCTTGCTGTTATTCGTTGGAACGGTACGCCTACTTGTCCTTATTGCGAAAGTGAAAGAGTAAACACTCTTAAAGGTAATACTAACCGTTACAAATGTTACGGATGCAGAAAACAATTCGGTGTTAAAGTTGGTACTATATTTCACGATAGTAAAATCTCTTTAAGAAAATGGTTCGTTGCTATTTATTTGGTTACTGCTCACAAAAAAGGAATTTCATCTTGTCAACTTGCAAGAGATTTAAACATAACTCAAAAAGCCGCTTGGTTCGTGTTACAACGCATCAGAGAAACCTACAACGTGAAAGCTGAAAAATTCACAAACACCGTAGAAATCGACGAAACATACATCGGTGGAAAAGAGAAAAACAGACACGCCAACAAAAGAACTGCGGGTTCTCAAGGTGGAAGCGGTAAAACTCCGGTGCTTGGTATCTTAGAGCGTGACGGTAAAGTTTATGCAATTCCTGTAAAAACAGAAAAGCAAAAACTATCGTTCCGATTATGGTAGATACCGTAGAATCGGGTGCAACAGTTTATACTGACGAGTTCAGAGGTTACATTTCATTACAGAAAAATTATACTCACGATTTCGTTTGTCACAACGCTAACCAATACGTTTCCGGTTCAGTTCACACTAACGGAATTGAAAACTTTTGGTCTTTGCTTAAAAGAGGATTGGACGGAATTTACCACCAAGTTTCTGACCAACATTTACACCGTTATGTAAATGAGTTTACATTCAGATTTAACAACAGAAATTTGTCAGAGGGAAGCAAATTTGATGTAGCTTTGGCTAACGGAACTAACAAAAGATTGGATTATAAAACCCTAATCAATGGCTAAGAAGAAAGAAGAACATATACCACGCCCGAAAGAGGACGTTAAAATAGACAAATCAGAGCCTAAATTCAATCAGGCTCTTTCGTCGTTTGTAAAGAAAACAACAACTAAGCCTAAATCAAATGACGATACAGGCAATAAGTAAACTATATACCGCAAACCTTGACAATCGTGTTGTGTTGTTCTCAACCAACTTGAAGGATTTTGCGGAAGCGTTGGCACTATTAGAGCCCAATGCAGACCCTTATCACACCTTGCGCCGTAAATTTGAGAAAGAAAGCGAAATGCAGTTTATCGGAGCAAGTAAAAAGGAATATCTGTTACAGGAAGTCTATAATGCTAAAAAGTCGTAGAATTTAACGAAATGGCGCCTTTTGTTGCCTCCTAACCTATCTATGACTAAAACGTATGCCGGCCAAGAAAAATGCCTGTTACACGAACTGTAAACGTGCGATAAGGAAAAGTAAAGGGGAACCGCAATCGGGCAAATGAATTTCGAGTTTGCCAAAATGTATTAACGATAAAAAAATGCCTATTTTTGATAGGCGGACAACTTTAGAGTTAATGGGTTACACAAGTATGTAATTGCCAAGATAAAAGTTTTTCGGAAACGGAAAGAACAAAAACCAGCTATTTTGCCAAACCGCTGTTGGCAGTAGTAATTTATAGTAAAACTAACTTTTCAACTTCTTCAGCAGTTATCATATTTCGGTCTGTTAAGATTTCGATTAAGTCGTTTAAATTATATAAACTAGGATATAATTCATAGAATTTTTGAATGTTAAATTCTCCATTTTCTACAAGGTCATTCACAGCAATTTTGCTAAATAAATCTCTGTTCATAAGACAAAATCCTGATATGAATAAAAATTTTATTTGGCTTAGTTGAATTGAAATACTAGAAATGTAAATATCATTCAACTTATAACATCTAAAGTCATTTTCACTAGGATATTTTTGAAAACCTAAACTGAATAAATGTTTTTCTTCCAAAGGTATTATCCTTAATTTACTAACGTCAAAAGAAATTTTCTCTTTCGAAGCTAATAATTCGACACCCACCCACCAATAATCTTCGTGTTTTCTCAGTTGTATTACTTTCGCAGTTTCGGAGTCTATTCCAGACATTCCATATCCAAGATATTTTACGTAATCACCAATTTTATATGCGTCTCTTTCCATAGGGTTTTCTAATTATTACTGCCAACGTTCCGCGGCTTTGCGCTGTGGCGACAACTTACCGCTTTGTTGTAAAGATATGTAAATTTCCTGCTGAGTATTTTCCGGCTAAGGAAAATAAAACCAGCCATAGCGCAAAACCGCTGTTATAGGCAGTACTTTCACATATAATCTTTAATTATCAAATACATTGGTAATATTGTACTCAACAAGAAAAACGTAAATCCAAAAAATCTATCTGCCAGGTTTTTATCTGGATTGAATAACAATTCCTTTTTCGAAACGATTTTTGGATCTCTTTTTTTTCTTGCCCAAAAAGGGATTAGCAAAATTCTGTAAAGTAAAAGTGAGTATAAAGGACAAAACCATAAAAGCTCAAAATTTGGTTTTCCATTTTCGGCTGATTTTAAACTAATGATGGCTAAAACTGAACAAACTATGCAAATACCTAAAATTATTAAAAAAGAATTTTTTTCTCGCAAAGCTTTTCGATAAAACAAAAAAATTGCAGGAACTAATATTAATCCAATAATTGAAAACTCTTTAGTCATTTTATAATTAGGTTTCTTTTAAACGCAATGCTTAGTATTGCCTATAACGTTCCGCGGCTTCACGCAGTGGCGACGCCTTTAGTGATTAGTTGTAAATATATGTA
>Ga0066473_100060_pt1 | contig 33922 bp, 22 predicted proteins | sample LakWasM109_LOW13_2_FD_59552 | JGI IMG/M metagenome (GOLD analysis project Ga0066473, IMG submission 59552) | Freshwater sediment methanotrophic microbial communities from Lake Washington under simulated oxygen tension - Sediment Metagenome 109_LOW13 | ecosystem: Environmental > Aquatic >...
GGATAGAGTATCGGTTTCCGAAGCCGAGGGTAGTGGGTTCGAATCCCGCCGGGCGCGCCAAATCAGAAAAGGGTTAGCTTAACAGCTTGTCAGCGGAAGCATAACTTTGTCCTAAAGACAGCTTTATGCTTCCAAATCAAGAAGCCAGAGATATGCTTCCATTAAGAGGCTGCTCTGACATGCTTCCTCTCATTTATATTTAAATAATCGGCAGAGTGACGGCACATCGGTACTTCAACAACCAAACAAGAGTTGTCTAACCAATGTTTCATTTTTTCTGGCCTCCATTGTCAGAGGAAGCATATCTTTATCCTGAAGACAGCTTTTTGGTTCCAAATATCTCTTAAAACTAGGCATCATCACTTCTTCTAATCCTGCCTATCAAGCTATATACTTAGCAAAATAAAATCAGGGTAAGAATAATAATGGCTATCAACTTCTCAAAATTGGCAAAAGCCAAAACTGCTAATACTCCAAATAAGCTTTCTGATTTATTTAATCAATTAGATCGGAAAGCAACCCATGAAAGTTTAAGACCAGTACAAATCGAATCCCTCACAGCGCTGGATGAGCACATCTCCGAATCGGATATTGTCCTCAAAGTAAGCACGGGGTCAGGTAAAACTGTTGTTGGTTTAGTTTATGCAGAGCTAATGAGAAGGAAATATCCAGGAGAACCCGTAATTTATTTATGCCCGACCACCCAACTAGTAGACCAAGTAATTGACTCAGGAAATTTAATTGGTGTTAGCGTCGAGAAGTTTACCGCTGAGGGCCCGCCACATAATGCTCTAGAAGGTGGGGCTATTTTAGCCTGCACCTATGACAGGCTATTTAACTCAAAAAATACTTTTTCTAGAAACAATATTACTCCATCTGCAATTATTTTAGATGATGTTCATTCAGGTATTGATAGAGTTAGAAGCTCATACACCGCAAGAATTCCAGAAAAAGCATATGAGCAAATTATTAAAATTTTCAAGCCTCTATGCGAAAGCAGTGATCCTGCCATTTGGCGTGGAATAGAAAATAACGATTCAACTCAAAGATATGAAGTCCCTTTTTGGATTTGGCAGCAACAAAGCACTACTGTAGCGGCCATTCTCGAAAAATATAAAGATGACGAAGAGTTATTGTTCAAATGGGACAATCTATCTAGATATGTAGACGATGCTAGGTTATGTATTTCAGGCACATTTGCTGAATTGTCATTATGTGTACCTGCCACGGAAGAAAATAAAGCTTATTCTGGAGCAAAACATAAACTTTTTATGTCAGCTAGTATCAAGGATGGATCATCTTTAATTAAAGATTTGAATTGCTCTGCAGCGGCTTTAGAAAGAATTATTGAACCACAAAGTGACAGAGGTGCAGGTGAAAGAATGATTTTGCCGATTGCCCTTATAGATCCAGCTTTAACCAAAGATGATATTGCTATCTTATGCAAGGAGCTAGCTAGTAAAGCTAATGTTGTTGTTTTAACGAGCTCCTCTAATCAGGCTGCCATTTGGTCATTAAATGATGCTACATCGGTAGTTGGAAATGAGGTTGACGGTACTGTAGGCACATTAAGGTCAACGTCTAAAGGAAATTTTGTAACTTTTACACAACGCTTCGATGGTGTCGATTTACCTGATGATGCTTGTAGAATTCTAGTTATTGATGGAATTCCTACAGGAGAACGTCTCTGCGATCAAATTGATGCGGAACGCCAAAAAAACTCTCCGGGTTATAACCTAAGGGCAATCAATCGTTTTGAACAGGCAATAGGACGAGCCGTTAGATCCAGTGCCGACTACGCAGCAGTGCTTCTTGTTGGTAATGATATAGCTGCTTTCATCGGTAAAAAAGACGTTAAAGAATTACTAGAAAACCATACTCGCGAACAAATTGATTTGGGTAAAGACTTAGCTGATCAGATTAGAGGTGCGGCTGGCAACTCAGCTGAAGCAATCAAAATAGCAATCGCGGCTTTGTTAGAACGAGATGAAGGCTGGAAAGAGGCCTACAGAGAAAGAATTACATCCATAGTCAAAGAGATCCGCACTGGTACTGGTTTGACCCCTAACGAAAAGTCTTCGTATGCGGAGCGAACTGCATGGATACAATCAAAATCTAGAAATCATCAGGGAGCTAGTAGCACTCTGCAAAATGTAATTGATCAAAAAGGGATACATCCGATACAAAAAGCAGAGCTGATTTTTAGAATGGCTAGTTACATGAATCATTTCGAGCCAGCTCAAGCCGCCACTTTATATAGAGGCGCATTTCAAATTAACAGCATATTACCTCGCCCAGCACAAATGCCTGATAGAAAATATTTGCGAGTACGCGAGCAAGCAGTTAACTTAAGATCGTATTTACAACAATTTACGGGATTCAATGCGGCGATCTCTCGGTTAGAAGAAATACGTTCTAAATTAGCTTTTTCCGGCGACAGTGAGTTAGTAGAACAAGGTCTCTATGAATTAGGTGAAATCATAGGTGCCACATCCAGTCGTCCAGAAAAGGAGACTGGAAGAGGTCCAGATGTATTGTGGCTCTTTGATGACATCACTTTTGTAATTGAAGCGAAAAATGAGAAACATGCGCCAATTCATAAGTGTGATGCAGAACAACTCCTACTTAGCACTCAATGGTGCAAAGATCACTGTGACTCTAGCCCAGAAAATATTGTTTCAGTTTTTGCTACAAATTCTGTAGAAGCTGATCGACCAGAAGATTTGTCATTTGGCCCCAAATTCATGACAGAACAAATTGTATTCGAAATAGTTAATCAGCTTCATAGCCTGCTTAATGGGCTATCGTATGATGGTCCACTTTTTAATGATGCTCAGCAAATTAACAAAAAATTATTGGGGGCTGGCTTGAATGGAAAAACTATACTTCAAAAATTCAACTAGTTTTACTATGTAACATCTCAATAGGTAGGTAGGGCAAATAAAAAAGGGGCGTTTGCCCCTTTTTATTTATGCTTTAAATTTTCCAGCATTACCTAAGTTTTCTATGTACGAAGGCGATAAATACAAATCTATTATTTCACTAGGTAACTTATATAAATTTTCATACTGCGAAAGTGTAGCGGTTCCATCTACAAGACATTTACTCATGGCCCCCGTCTACTGTAAGGCATTAAAAACTCCATAGCAGCTATTTCGGCCAACTTTTCGCAGCTTACTGGTGGTTGAGTTTTATTCACCACATCCGGAAATGCAGCAAAAGTATTTTCAACCTGGGAAACAAAATTGGGGTTTCTAAAGATTCTAGCCGCATCATAAGTATCAAGGATCACATGAAAGTGCTCTTTAAACTCTACAAACCTTGTCCAATACGGATCCTGACCTGCCAATAGAACAATGTCATAATGGTCATCTAAATAATGCACGCCCCACGAATAGGCTCACCAGCATGAGGAATTCGATGAAACTGAACACTTACAACCGCATAGGTTTGAATAAACTTTCGAAAATCGTCTATTGAAACATCTAAATCACCATTTTGGCGTGTATGTGTAGCAAAGTAAGCGCCAATTTCTCCACCTACTCACAATTGGTTTGGTACTTCAAAATTTCCAATCACTCTGTTGGATTGGAGTATTAGTCTCAGCGTGACTTTATTCCGCCCTCAATGTTATGTGCATTTTTAGATTTCTAACGATTGTTACTAGTCCTTAAAACAAAACTCTAACATCTTCCCACAATAGCTAATATTTACTGGTACCACTTCAGTTTCAGTGCCAAACTTGACGATATATCTAATAAGGCTAAGATAATCATAAATATTACGTAATCCCCCTTAAGGAAACGACTAAATGCATCTATACTCAGCACTTTGGTAGTGATTTAGGTAATCAAAATATCTTATTAAGAGATTTAAATGAACAAATCACATAACATAATTAGTAAAGAGTATTATTTGTTGTGAAATACAAAAAATTTATTACATCTCCAGTTAAGTCTAGATCATCATTTAATTTTGTTAGTCTATTCTCAGGCGCAGGATTTGGAGACTATGGATTTACCCTTGCAGGGGGACGTTGCCATGCTGCTAATGAAATTGATCCAAATAGAGCCGCTGTACATAAGGCAAACATTAAAGCTCCTATATGGGGCAATATAAGAACTGAAAAAGATAAACTTATTGAGTATATTGTAGGAACGGAAATTGATTTGCTGGCTGCTACACCGCCTTGTCAAAGCTTCTCGACTGCAAATGCCAAGCGTGGATCGAGAGAAGATCCAGAGCATGCTGATAGAGACTCTCGCAACCACCTATTTTTCGAAGCTTTAAATGTTGCGCGAGCGATAAAGCCAAAGGTTGTTTTTTTTGAGAATGTGCCCAACTTTCTTGAGCGGAAAATCAAATCTACGAATGGTAAACATACAGGGAAAGTTAAAGAGTTTATAAGTGCGTCACTTAGCGAGTATGTCGAGTGGTCAGGTGTGCTTTGCCTATCAACACTTGGGATCCCTCAACGTAGAAAAAGATCAATTGCGATATTTGTACGTAAAGATATCCTGCCAGAGAATAACGCAATATTTCCAAAATGCTTAACTCCATCTGAATGGCCAGCGTTCCCCAAAGAGCTACCTAAAACTATACTTGAAGCCTTGAGTGATTTGCCACTACTTGATAGCAATAGCGCCGATAACGCAATTTCCCCTAATGATATGCTGCATCAAGTCCCTGTAGCATCCAGCAAACATTATAGCTGGATCTCAAGCATACCAAGTGGTAGCAATAAAAGTGCTTGGGAGAATCCATGTTTAGATTGCGGGCATAATGTTGAAGAAGGTCTCATTAAATGCGGAAGGTGCGGCTCAATACTTTTAAATCGCCCACATATGGTTGAGGATAATGGCAAAGTTCGGCTTATAAAAGGATTTAAAACAAGCTACAAAAGAATGCCAGCAAATGAAATTGCGCCTACTATTACGACCGCAAGTGGATCGTTTAGTAGCGATTTAAAATTGCATCCAACACAAAATAGAGTATTGAGTGTCAGAGAGTGCGCTTGGCTGCAGGCCATACCTGATAGTTTCATATGGCCTACAAGCTTACATGATAGAAAAGGACACAACTTTAGGGAGATGGTGGGTGAAGCAGTTCCTCCTATGATCACTTATCGGTTAGGTAAAGCTATTTCTCAGTTTTTGAAGGGTTAAGCCTTTTTACCAAAGTTAAAAGCCCAGGAGTTGTTTTACTCAGGTCCGTGAACGTAGACGCGTTGCCCACTTCATCATATTTTCATCAAAGCTACCAGTGACTAAATACCTCTATAGCCCCTTTGGATTAAATAGATGAAGCTAGGACTTTCTTCATGAAAAACAAACCCTATCTAGTGCTAGTTTACAACTCAACTCATTACAGTTGTTTTAGCTCATTGTTGCTTAGAGACTAAGCATAACTTTATTCAATCTGTTTAGATGAGGATTTAAATTTTCCAATTAGCTCTGCTAACTCTGGTGTATTTCTACTCATATCATCTAGGAATCCATTAACCGCATCACCACCTAACTCGCATATCTGTTGTACACGCGGGTCATCTTTATGGGCTTCAGAGCCTGCTAATAATGCAGCAAGTAACTCCATATGATCTCGCCTTGATTTCTTAAGAATTGTTCCCCAGTCCATTAAGTCTATAGCATTACTTTTGGTTTTTTCTATGTTCCCATCAAAAGATCCTGCAACTAAAATTCCTCTAACTGTTGAAGAAGTAAACCTAGATTGTAAGTATTTGACATAAGAGGTAAGTTGTTCATCTTCACCATAAGAGGCCGATATTTCTGGGCCTTTTAGTTCTACAACTAAGATTTGATTTTGATTTGCATCTTCGAAGAAAACAATATCTGGCATTGTAGTACCACCACTTGAGTGCACTGGTCTATATGGGAAAGTTCCATCTGCAATAGCGGTATCACAAATGGTTTTTAAGGCCTTTCTAGGAATCATGCGCTCATAGTCATTTTTTAGTATCCATGGAAACTTTTCAATTAGTTCTTGAAGTTGCGTTTCTTTACCTAACATAATATGTTGATTCAATTGTGTCAGTGCAAATACACGTTGTGAGAAAACTACAGCTAATGACAAACTTTCTGGTATTAATTGTTCATTTAGTTTATTAACAATTAAGGCAAATTCGTCAGAGTTGAAATGAGATGCCTCTTCCCATAACTTTTTTATTAACCGTCTTGCAGGTTCATGAATCCACGCCTTTGCAGTAGCCTCTACTAGTTTCTCCTTATTTTCCTGATCTTTCCCCATGCGAGGAGTGACTTCACTAAGTAATGTAACCAGGTGATCTCGCTCAGCATCTCGTAACGAAATATCGCCACGCTTTGTAAGAACATTGTCGACTAAAGTTTTATTCTCAATGGAGGCTTTTTGCTTTCTGAGATCCTGATACTGCCTTACCCAAGACTTAAGTTCTTTATCTCCCCACTCTTTAAGCTTGGTGAAATCGGGGTTCTCCCAATCAATGCTAGTTCGATCTGTGGATATGGCATCATTTTCTAACTCGTCAATCCAATCAGCCTCAACAACAGCATATAGATAGCGAGTAAAAATCTCATTGCCTTTATTAAAAAACGTGAATGGCCTATCCTGTGCTATTTTGCCATGGGCATAAATTCCAACGCCAGCTTCATCACTTGTCCAAGCGGCTTCACCTACAAAGCCCGCCCAATAAGATATTTTTTTAACTCCTATCGGGGTTTCTATCTCAGCCGTTAAGTTACCAGTGCTAGGTATTCTGAGTTCCCAAGGTGGAAATACATGGCTTTCAGCAATTTGTGTTTCATTAACTTTAACAATGAAGTCAGGTCTTGCTAATGTAACTGTAAAACGTCGGCCTAAAGATTCCAGCATTGATGCAGGAGAAATTGGACGTTGCAATGTTAGCTTCTGTGCCCAAATCAGAGTGCCTGATTGAGTGGAGTCATTAATGTACTTCAAATGAGTAGAAAGTTGTGGGGCCAAGTCTTTAGTTGCTAATACTGTTTCAATATCTGCATCCTTGGCTAGAACGATAGGTTTATATTGAGATAATGATTCAAAGTCCGACTCAGACTTAATAATTGCTTCATAATCGAAACGTAGCCAATTCACTTTACCTTCACTTAAAGTTATCAAGTCTACTATTCTTGCCACACCGAATGGCGCTAATTTACCTATACCTTTTCTTCCCATTGGAGTACGACCACCAGCTGTTTTAACTTCAGGTTGATCTTTGGGTCTCTTAGGTTTGCCCACTACTAGATATTTGGTTTTGAGCTCTTCACTGCTCATGCCTAAACCGTTATCGGCAACAATAATACTTTCAGGCCCACCAACAGAGGTGTTGTATAAATTAACCCATACCGCCTTGGCATCAGCATCCCAAGAGTTAGATACTAACTCTGCAATAACATTTGTGGGCTTATTTTGATAGAGCTTAAGACCTAAATGCTCAATTATGTTATGGGAGAAACGAAGGACATATATGTCTTGGTCTTTTTTTTGATCATCAGTATTATTGTTAGCCATAAACTTCCCTGTAGTTATTTTATATTTGTTAAAAGAATTTAATTTATAAATTCAGTTTTATGCGAGGACCTTTTTGGTAACTAGCCTTGTGAGTTTTTAGTCATTTTCACTTGTAGTTTTAGCTCGGTTTAAATCATGGACATCAAGAAATTGCTCATGTACTTTTTTGGCGTGGAATAGAAAGTCTTGCCAAGACACTCTTTTTACCTTCCCTTGGTTTTTAATTGACTCATACGCAAGTCTATTATTCATCTGTGTTATGTTCTCACCATCAGCAACAAGGTCTATTTTCCAACCACGACTAAAATCACTCACAGTTTGTTTGTGTTTTTCAAAAAACTGATCAAATGCTTCAACATAGTTTAGTAGACGGGAAAGGTCTGTATCATCAAAGTTATGATCTGCTTTTTTAATCTCAACAATATGCAATAAACCATCCATACTCACTAGAGTAAAATCAGGGCGCTTGCTTTCGTGACCTATTGCTAGCGTAATATCAGTGCCGTGTTGCTTCTTCCAGAACCGTTCAAACGCATGCTTAAAGTTCTTTAAGCTTTGATTTTGGGTTATAACGGTCCAAGAGGGCTCAATAAGCCACGGTGCTTTTGCGATTAAGGCTTGAAACTCATTCTCATTAGATGACTCATCAATTATTTTTTCCAACTCACTAATGACACGTACACGCTGAACAGCAATCTGAGCATATGATGCAAGCTCGGCAATCTGTGCTTTATCAAAAATATCAACCATTTCGTTAATGGTTACATTACCTTTTGTTACTCTATTGGTAAATTCGTGAAAAGCTTCCATAAGTGCTTGATGAGGCGCCACTGAAAGAATAATTTGAGACAAATCTTCAACATAAACATCATCGTTTAGTTCATCTTCTGCAGCAAAGCCTCCAAATTTTTTCGCTAATTCAACAGCTACTTTTGCTACTTCTTTATCGCCAAAACGTTCTTTTGCAATACTTTCAATTCTTGATCTTCGTAAAAACTCATCACGAACTCGAATACGTCTGGGCTCTCTAGATATACCAGCAATTTTTTTAATCAGTGTTGCGCCCCAGTTACGTAACAATTGTCCGTAATCCGAGTCCCACAAAATATCTTGACGGTCAGTTCTAACTAGGTCCTCCCCATCATCTAAATCTAACCATTCCGCTTCAACTTGACCAACTAAATATGAGCGCATCGCAAACTCGCCCGTAAAGCCTGCTGGCTGATTGAAATCCCTTGTAACGCCAACAATTTTTTGACGAGCATAAATTCTCACACCCATCATCTCCTCATTCTTGTAGGCTTCTTTAGCCATAGCCAGCCATCCCGATACAGCAAACTTTGTGCCGTCCTTATCTACAACTGGGTATTCTGACAAATCAATCTTCGTTCCCTCTAAAAGTGGGATGTGTAATGGATTAACTTTTATTGGTAAGTTTTTATCATCACCAGTATTAATCACACGAATTTCGAAATCAGGTCTTGCAAAGGTAAATCTTATTGCCAATTGCCTTAGAAATGTTTCTTCATCTGGTACACGTTTAGCCAAAAAGTATGTCAATTTGATACGTGTGCCTGAGACCTCACTCCATGTTTGATCCTCTTTACCCACCTCAAGCGGTACAGGCTGATCATCATCGGTTACTATTTTGTCGAAATCCATGAAGAAATGCGTGACTGCATACCCATTATCTGTAGCTACTCCACCTGCTGACCACACTTCAATTCGGCGACAAATGCCAAATGGCGCAAGCTTTCCTATACCTTTTCTACCCATAACTGGTCGTTTTTTATGACGAGACTTTGTGCCATCCTCATTAGGCCGTGTGCGCCTATCTGCGCCAATTCGTAAATAAAAATCAATAGCTTCAGATGGCGTCATACCGTGCCCGTCATCATTAACTTCAATCACATAACCTAAGTCGCTAAGAACACCGTCTGACTTAGTGGCAAGTTGTACATTTAATGGTAATTTAACTGTCACAGCCTCAGCGTCTGCATCATAGCCATTAGCTATTAACTCTGCGACAACAGCGCTTGCCTTGTCATAAAGTTTGACGCCAAGCTTGTCAACCGTTAGGCGTGAAATACGGAGATGGTAAGGAGATTTGACTGTAGATTCATCAGTATTAGCATCCATTACTTTCACCCTTTAATTTGACAGATTGATATCTCTAATTTAACACACAGGTATATAGCATACCTAGTGTCCCTAGGTGATATTTTGCTAATATCAAAAATCAAAGCATTGGGATAGAATATCGAGGTCACTAGCTTTGCATCCCGCAACTGGTCTTCAGAGTCGGCAAATGCCGTATAAAGTTTGTGGCATTTTCATTTTGAGGTTTAAGTGATACGTATTACAGTAATAAAGAGCCAGCGATTACTATTTCAAAAAAGCCACTTGTTACTATTGCAAACTAGGCACTGAAACCTATAAGTAACATAATGTCCCATAGACCGATAAGTTTCGCTGATCCCGCGATCAATGCTTGCGATGAAGTTTGGTGTTTGAAGCTTTCCACCGACCCTTAGATTCCAGCATGGATGAGGATTGTCCAAATCAATAGCATGTATGAACTTCGTCAATTGTAATCAGGAGTCTGTAGGCTCGAATTCGTAAGTGGATAATTGGATCGCATGACTGAAGGCTCTAATTATTTTTCGTACAGGTTTTGCGTCTAAATACTAATACACAAACACACTAGTACTACAAAAATATTCAATTACAAATTAATTCAAAGTAGCGGGCTACTCATCATAAACCAGTAGTTATAAATCTCGTTAATCAATCATATAAATTTATTTTGTCAAATTAAGCCGCGAATCAGCGGCTTTTCTAATTCTTTAGGCTCAAGTTTTTTAACCATAGGTTACTGAATTAACCGTCAGTTGTTATTTACCAATACAAATCAAATGGTTACGTAAAATAAATAATTGCATTTTCACTAAAAAAGGTTTAATTGTTATTGCTATAGCAAAACTTGCGTGATTAAAAATTCATGCTAATTTGATTTTCAGATGGCTCAGAGCGAAATATTACTTTGGGTCATTTGAACAGTCGGCAGTGTTGTATTGCTGCCATTTTAGAAAGGGAATACCAAAGAAAAGAAGCTTATTGAGTAAAGCAGCCTGAGTGATCAGGCTGTAGAAATGCAAAAGACCCAAGCGGAATACACTTGAGTCTAATGAATGTTACCTAACAGCTAGCTACCAACTAGTTAAGTACATTCTACGACAACTGTGTGTTTTGTCAAATTTCAGACGATAGTCTTGGACCCTTTGCGCCTTAACTTTCTCATCAGTCAAAAATGCTGATGAGCAGGAAAGGACTCCCTACGCCCAAATTTCTACGACTCCTTAAATCAAGTTAGTTATTAGGAGCATGAAATGTTTAATCAAACTGCATTAGAAGAGTATTACCAACATCAAAACATTAGTTATGAGGCGCAACGCGTCATCAATCATATAAGAACTTCAGATCCATCACGACTCGCTGCTAGCGGCATGTATAACGTGGCTTGTCGCTACCCTAGTAAGAAAATGAAATGCACCATTCAGGCTGAAAGTCACAATAATGAATTAGCAGCCGTGTATGAGTGGGATCATGACTGCAACACGCATGAGTTTTACGACCAACCACCCAAGATCAAACTTAGTTATCAAAAGAGTGAAGGTAAAAAAGTAACCATCTTGCATACACCAGACTTTTTCATCTTGGCTGATGACTACACAGGATGGATTGAATGCAAAACTGAAGAAAAGCTCACTGAGTTATCTGTGACTCAGCCAGAACGATATGTGAAAGATGAACTAGGTAACTGGCGCTGCCCACCAGGTGAAGCCTATGCAGCACAATTTGGTTTGCGATACAGCTTACGTTCATCAATCGTTAACGACTGGGTGTTGCTTCGTAATCTAGTGTTTCTATCTGACTACATGGATGCTGATTGTCCGGCTCCCACTGAGGTGGAGCTTCAGATTGTGCAAGGATTATTCAAAGACAAACCTTGGATGAACCTTATTGACCTAGTACGTGCAGATGATAAGTTACCGGCAGATGCTATCTACAAAATGATTGTTGATGGTCATTTGTATTTTCCGATTCGATCTAACCCTATCTCTGAGCTTGAATATGCCATCGTCTACCGTGACGAAGTGGCAGCAGACTTTTACAAATTACAGGCGTGTAAAGATGCGGTGACAGAGTTTCATTTGCGCCAACCGCTACAAATAAAGGCTGGTGAGAATCTCACATGGGATGGCATGCCATGGAAGATAGAGAATGTAGGTAAAACTTCTGCCTATCTGAGCAACGTAGAAGGCCATACCACGCAGATTGAATTAGAAGACCTTCAAACCTACATCCAGGAAAACAAGATTACCGGGTTACCGATTAATCTAAGTGAAGACTTACAAAACGACGCCTACCTAAAAATATCTGCTGCTGGGCCACAGGCCATGCAGGCGGCCATTGCAAGATATGAAATACTGCAAAATCCAACTGCACGCACAACAGTCTCGATTAGCACCGTTAAATACTACCGCAAGAAGTTTCAGGAAGCCGAAATGTTATATGGGAATGGCCTGATTGGCTTATTCCCACAGACAGCAAAGCGTGGCAACCGTGACCGGAAGATTGACCCAAAGGTAGTAAGCCTGATGGAGACAGTCATTGATGATCATTACCTAAAACCACATAAACCTAAATTCATGGCTGCATATGGTGAATTGACCAATTCATGCGTGGAAAAGGGATTGGTTGGACCCAGTGAAAAGACCTTTCGAGCAGCCATCAATAAACGCAAGGCATATGATGTTGTGCTTGCCCGGGAAGGTAAACGTGCGGCCTATGAACATGAGACGTTCTACTGGCGACTTGATATGGATACTCCGCGCCATGGTGAGCGGCCATTCGACATAGCACATATAGATCATACAGAGCTGGATATACAGTTAAGTGATCGTCTGTTTGGCATTATGTATGAGCGACCATGGCTTAGCATCATGATAGATGCGTACTCCAGAAAAGTACTCGCATTCTGGATTAGCTTTAATTCACCCAGCTATCACAGCTGCATGATGCTTATTAAGCGCTGCGTGCAACAACATGGTCGAATCCCTAGAACGATAGTAGTTGATGGTGGAAGTGAATTCGACAGTGTTTATATGGAGACTTTGCTTTCATTCTTGAAAGTCACCAAAAAATCACGGGCTAAATCTAAAGCACGTTTCGGCGCGGTACTGGAGAGATTCTTTGGTACCAGCAATACACAGCTAATTCATAACTTGAGTGGCAACACCCAAGCGACTAAGACGCCACGTACATGTGTGCCTAGCCACGACCCCAAAAAGCTTACTGCATGGACGCTACAGTCATTTACCCAGTGCTTTGCTAGCTGGCTAACACAGATCTATGAGAACAATCCTCACAAAGGCCTAGGAAGCAGCCCTAACCAAGTGTTTGCGATCAGCATGCGTGACTTTGGCATGCGTTCACACAAGCATATCACTTACAACCACGGGTTTGAATTGTTATGCATGCCGACAACTAAAAATGGTGTTGCCAAAATCCACCGTGTGCAAGGCATTCATCTCAACTATCAAAGCTACTGGTGCAAGGAGTTCACCGACCCAGCTTTGGTCGGCAAGAAAGTGCCGGTGCGCTACAACCCTGACAATGCAGCTTATGCGTACGCTTACATCAATGGGCAATGGATCGAATGCATCTCTGAGTTTGCGGCTATTTTTAAGAACAGAAGCGTCAAGCAAATTGAACTCATCACCCAAAACCTCAAAGCTAAAAACATGCTGATGAGCAAGAAACAAAAGTTGACTGCTCATACGATAGCTGCATTCTTACGCGAAGCTTCGCTATCTGAAGAGTTGCAACGTCAGATATGGCGTGATCAGGAGCTATTGGCCAGAGCCAATCTTGAATCTAAACCCATGCAGGATGTGGAGCAGGAGTCAGATATCTATGACATGGACATGGACACGACCAATGATCAAGACCTACAAGTTTACGAGGACTTTTAATCATGACTGCTAACGATAGATTCCCACAATCATTACTACAAAATCCTATCAATGTCAGAAAGGATTATTTTTACAGAAAAACAATTGGCCATCCTAGATTGGAAGAGGCTAAGCAAAATGCTTTATCTTTAATTGACCCCAGTGCGTATCCGGACATCATGATCGTGACCGGGCCTACAGGCGTCGGCAAAACGACCCTTGCCATGAAAATTCAAGATCAATTGCTGGAACGTAACATGGAAAGAATGCAGTCAGACAAATCTCACTTACCGGTCATCAGAGTAGATGCCATTCCCCCTGAAAAAGAGATGAAGTTTGATTGGAGTGATTTTTATACACGCATACTGCAGGCATTCAGTGAACCATGCATCTCTCAGAAGCAACTGTTTGAAGATGAAATCTATCTGGAGCAGCCTATCTCACCTGTTTACGGCAAGAATAGTTTAGCAGCACTACGACGTGCAGTTGAGAAGACCATGAGAATGCGAGGTACCAGAACACTCATTATTGATGAAGCCAATCATTTACTGATGGTTGATCCTAAGCACTTGCGTAGGCAGTTTGAAATCATTAAATCACTCTCACAGAAGTGCAATGTGACGATCATTCTGATTGGCACCTATGACCTATTACAAATCCTAGAGCAAAGCGCGCAACTTGTGCGCCGTGGACTCGTTGTACACATGGCACGTTATGATGACTACATCCCTGCTGACAAGAAAGCATTTGGAAGCGCTTTGCTTACCTTTCAGCGCCATATGCCGTTTAAGATAGAACCAGACCTTCTCAAGCATCTGAACGTTTTTTACCTGAAGTCAGCTGGTTGTATCGGCATACTCAAGAAGTGGCTAAATATCGCGGTCAGAGAAGGTTTGAATAGTGATCTTGACACCATTGATTTGGATTTCATATTGCAATATGCACACTCCAACAAAAGTATACAGACAGTGTTAAATGAAGCCTTCATTGGTGAGTCAAAACTCAAGGATATTGATTTCAGAGAGTTACGCTTAATGCTGAAATTACATCATGACAATCTTGGAAAAATCACAACTCAAGACAGCGATGTAAATATACCCCCTGAATCTGATCTCGTCCAAGAGGCGCTACCCAAACTACCACCAGACAAAAAATCGGTTAAGGGCCAAGTCGGAAAACGTAAACCTAAGCGTGATCCAACGGAGATGAATTATGGTTTATTCTGATGTCACCATTGAGGATATTGATGACCGCGTCATTATTCCACCTCGAAGCAGACTATTTGGATTGGCGCCAATCGGTATTGGCAGCTCGGTATCTGAAGGACTGATCTCTTATCTGATTAGGCTGGCTGGTGAGCACTGCATCAGCCCCAAACTGATGATAAGTGCCGAGCTACTGCCACAAATGCGCGGAGTGAACGCTGTGCGTCATGCTGAGTTTCATACTGACTATGCAAAGACGCTCCAAAGCACCGGCAAATTTGCACAGGCTTTTGTGAAGGTCACAGAGCAGCTTACCTGTAGATCAGATATAGCACTGACGACCACGCTACCTTGGCATGTAATAGTCCCATCAATCAGTAGCGGTTTAATGACGCAGCACCCTAAATGGTGCCATAGATGTTTAGCAGCAGACAGGGTTAGCGGCAAAGCCCCATACTTTCGTTTAGTATGGGGCTATAAGCTCTATCAGGTATGTCTTGAACATCAGGCTTCCCTAGTGGACGAATGTCCTTGGTGCGGCAAGCATCAGCCATTTTTCCCAGACCATGCAGTCATTGATCGTTGTAACTATTGTTATGGATGGCTTGGGACCCAAGCCGTAGAGGAAGCTATCATTAATGACGAACAACGTAGATGGACATCTCTCGCCATAGAAGACATGGTCTCTCATGGCCGACAAGCACAAAATGAATTAACTGGAGAGATGTTTAGAGGAAAATTGCTTTCACTGGTCAATACATATGCAGATGGCCATAAGACGCGCCTATCCGAAATGCTTGGGTTTACTAGATCCACCATGGCCACATGGATTACTAAACAGAGAAAACCATTATTCCCGCAGTTTCTGTATCTATGCCATCAACTAGGCATGCTACCTTCACAGCTTTTATTCGACGACACTGCACCACAAAATCTAGGGATAACCTACAAGCCTGGCATCAAAAAGTTACATCAAATTTCACCTAAAATTGGATTACAAGAGCCACCAAAAGCAGATATTTATTTAAAACTAAAAAGCATTTGTAATGATGCCAATGATTGCCGTGCACTAACCGAAATTACAACAACACTGTCATTAACTAAAACCTACCTATCCTATTGGTTTCCTGCAGAATGCAAACTCATTTCCTTAAAGCATAAGCAAAGTATCCATCGCATGACAATACAACGGCACAAAGAGCAAATACTGTGCGTACGCAACATCACATGGCAGCTACATGGCCAAGGAATATATCCAAGTAACAGACTAGTAGCAAAAGCAATTGCCCCGCTCAAAATGAGCCTGCTAAAACCGCATATAAGAGCAATTCACAGGCAGACCTTGAGAAGCCTCAATTACTGATGTGAATTGACACTGCCTTAACTGACTCAAGGGCAATTTAATTACTCTTACTTTTGTTTTAATCAAAATAATTTAGATAGATTGCGTACCTATAAAAAGTATATTAAGCTACTTAAAACACTTTTTATAGGTACATGTCATGCCAAAGAAAATACCAGAAAACGCCCCAATTAGCATATTTGCGCTTGATATGATCAAGCTGTGGGGCAAGACAATCTCAGCACAACGTAAATTGCGCCAAATCACCATGCGTGACTTTGCGCATCGTATGGATGTAAGTCTAAATACCTTGCAAAGAATTGAGCGTGGTGAGCATTCAGTGCAAGCCGGCAATTACTTACATGCCATGAATATGTTGGGAATATTGGATAGGCTATGCAATACACCTGATAACAAAATGATGGAAAGTCGCACTGAGAGAGTGCGATATCGTGTCTCCAAAGATGACCCTGATTACTTTTAGCGGTTATGTCGCGACACCTAATAAACGACTAGCACTACCCACAAATCGTTAACATCAAGCTCATAAAACACTAGTAAAAAGCCTTATTATTCAGGCTTTTTTTATGCAAAACAGTGAGGAAAAGATCTAACGGCAAGTATTCTTAACAGTAAAATTGATTGTTAAGTTTTTTAATCAGTAATCCTGATGTATGATTTGGCGGCATTTTATTAAGCCGTTTTATAATTAAAAAAATAATACAAAATGAGAAAAATAACAAAAACTAAGCTTTCCCTTTTCTGGTTGCTTTTACCCTTCAGTGCAATCGCTGCAGATATCAATCAGGTTGATACCAATACCCAGCAGCAGATTCGCCAACAAGAACGTGAGCGTTTATTACGTCAACAACAGGAAATCAAGCCGGATGCGCGTGATCTAGGGGAACAGCTTAAGCATGTGGCCCCAGTCGCAACCGACGTCATTCCAGATAATGAAACTCCGTGCTTCACCATCAATAAAATTGAGATGACGGGCGACTCCGCTGACAAGTTTAAGTTTGCTTTGAATAAAGTATTAGATGACAAACCAGTCCTAGGTCGTTGTCTAGGCGCTGTAGGCATAAATGCGGTAATGGCGCGTGTGCAAAATGCTATTATCGCTGAAGGTTTCGTGACCACGCGTGTACTCGCTGCGCCACAAGATTTAAAAACTGGCATATTGCAGCTCACCATTATCCCTGGCAAGGTCAACGCCATTCGGTTAACACCTGATTCAAGCAAGCGTGCGAATGTCTGGAATGCTTTGCCTATAAGCAAAGGCGACATTCTTAACTTGCGTGATATTGAGCAGGGTCTAGAAAACTTTAAACGCGTTCCAACTGCTGAAGCTGACATTAAGATTGAACCCACGGGCGCTGAGAATAACACGCCAGGTTTAAGTGACGTGGTCGTGCAATACCAGCAACGCTTTCCTATCCGTATTGCATTTAATGTAGATGACAGTGGCTCAAAGACCACTGGCAAACATCAAGGTGGGCTTACTTTGTCTGGTGACAACCTACTGTCTCTCAATGATCTGTTCTATGTAAATTACAACCATGATCTGGGTGGAGGCATGTCAGGTAAACGTGGTAACGATGGATACACTGCACATTATTCTGTGCCTTATGATGACTGGTTATTCAGTATGACCACTTCATCAAATGACTTCTACCAAACAGTTACCGGAGTCAACCAAACCTATGTATTTAGCGGTCGCACACAAAATGCCGAGGTTAAAGCGAGTAGATTGCTTTATCGTAACAGCATCAATAAAACTTTTGCCTCTTTGAAAGGGTTTCTGCGTAAATCCAATAACTTTATTGATGACACTGAAATCGAAGTACAGCGTCGACGTACTGCCGGATGGGAGTTGGGTTTCAACCAAAAATGGCACATTGGCCAAGCGATATTGGACTATAACCTGGCCTATCGGCGTGGTACTGGTGCAAAAGACTCGCTCCCAGCACCAGAAGAAAAATTTGGTGAAGGCACCTCGCGCATGGAGTTGCTGCTGGGTGATTTGAGTTTGACAGTGCCTTTCCAAGTCAAAGCACCTTGGGGGCAGCAGTCGCTCCAATATAGCGCTTTATTACGCGGTCAAACTAACTATACGCCATTGACACCACAAGACCGTTTTAGCATAGGTAACCGCTTTACTGTTCGTGGTTTTGACGGCGAACGTACTTTGGTTGCAGATAATGGCTGGCTTATAAGAAATGAATTTACTGCGCCAATTGCACAATCTGGACAAGCGCTCTATTGGGGGCTGGATTATGGCGAAGTTGGCGGGCAGTCTTCCAAGAATCTGATTGGCAAATATTTGGCAGGTACTGTGATAGGGTTACGTGGCACTGGCCAAAGTACTGGCCTGAAGTTACTTAACAGCTTTAGTTATGATGTGTTCCTAGCCAAACCAATCAATAAACCTAAAGGCTTTGAAACCCACGACGTAGCAGCTGGCTTCAATTTCAATTATTCCTATTAAATCTACTAGCTGACAACTTCCCCACTATTCAGCTATTGTCCTGTCGCAACATTCATACCTGCTACATCCTGTAATTAGGTATGAATGTTGCTATATAACACCTCATGTGTGAGCCGACAAAGATTGGCCATGCTTAAAAAATAATAAATTGCATTAAAAATCAAACGCTTAAATTAAAACGGTCATTAAGCTATCTGAAAATCAATATTTTCAGGGTTACTGCACGTGCAAATTTGGTCACTTAGTGACAAGTTTTTGATGATCAACAATAAAAACTAATAAGAAGATTGACAATAAAAATGAATAAAAACCAATTCCGTATTATTTTTAATCAAGCACGTGGAGTAATGATGGTCGTGGCTGAAAATGTCACATCTCATTCAGGTTCCGGCGACACCAAGTCAAGCTCAACAGCAATCCTGCCAACATCTGGTACAAATGGACATGCGGCCACTATTCGTCCGCTGGTGTTCTCGATCATGTTGTCATTGGGTATGGTCGGAATCACCTCCAGCCCATGGAGTGTCACCGAGGCAAGAGCCGATATCATTGCCGATCAGAGTGCGCCTGCAAATCAACGCCCTATCGTCACTCAAGCGGCTAACAGTATACCTTTGGTAAATATTCAAACGCCAAGCGCAGCCGGTGTGTCCCGCAATACCTATAGCCAGTTTGATGTAAATAACCAAGGCGTTATTCTGAATAATAGCCGTACCAACGTGCAAACACAGCTGGGTGGCTATGTACAAGGCAATCCTTATATGGCGGCGGGGACTGCACGTGTCATTTTAAATGAGGTCAACTCATCCAATCCTAGTCTATTGCATGGATATGTGGAAGTGGCCGGCAGTCGTGCTCAGGTCGTGATCGCAAATCCAGCCGGGATCAGTTGCAATGGTTGTGGTTTTATTAATGCCAATCGGGTAACGCTGACCACTGGTACTCCTATCATGAATAGTGGTGACCTTATCGGTTACCGTGTTACGGGTGGTGAAATCAACTTCTTGGGTACAGGCTTAGATACTAGCCAAAGTAATTACACCGATATTATTGCGCGAGCAGTGAATGTAAATGCAGGTGTATTTGCCAATAATCTTAATGTCGTCACTGGCACCAATCAAGTTAATGTGGCCAGCACTGGCGATATCAGTGGCATTGTCCCGATTTCAGGCTTTGGAGCCACACCGACCGTTGCCCTTGATGTGGCTGCGCTAGGCGGCATGTATGCTGGGAAAATACATCTGATTGGTACAGAGGCTGGGTTAGGTGTTAGAAACGCTGGTACCATTGGGGCAAGTGTCGGTGAAGTTACCATTGATGTGAATGGACGGCTTACCAACTCTGGGACTATTGCAAGCACGACCCAAACGACTCTCAAAGCTACGGACATCACAAATACTGGCGGTACAGTAAGCGCAGGTCAGCTACTTACTGTAGATACAAACTCCCTAAGTGGCGACGGTAAATTGCTTTCCGGTGGCGATGCAGTAGTTACTCTGGTCGATGACTATGTGCACACGGGCGAGCTGCAAGCTGATGGCGATCTGACTTTTACAACTGCAGGAAATATTACCAATCAGGCGCAGATACTAGCGGGTAGCAACCTGATATTGAGCGCAGCCAATATCAATAACCAAAACACTATCTATGCAAATGATGACCTGACATTAAATGCTACTAATATTGACAATGCTGCTACTGCCAGCATTTCTGGCCTCAATACCTACATCAATGCTACTGGGACAGTAACTAACCGCGGACTTATAGATGGTGGTGAAACCTTTATTAGTGCAGACACTTTAAATAATATTGGTACTGGTAGCATATTCGGTGATCATCTAGCGGTTCAGGTGGCGACGCTTAGCAACACCTCTGAAACTATCAACTCGCTTGCTTCTGCTGCAGTGATTGCAGCACGTAATCGATTGGATATCGGGGCACAAACAATCTCCAATCAAGACGACAGCCTAATTTACAGTGCTGGTGATATGGCTATTGGTGGAACATTGGGGACCAATCATGAAGCAACTGGTAACGGAAATACACTTAACAATATCAGTGCATCGATCGAAGCTTCAGGCAGTCTAGATATCAATGTAGATAACATCAATAATAAAAGACGTGATTTTGCTATTACACGTCAATTAAGCACTACGCTTCCTGGCGATTTTGAGTTGTTAAAATACAATGCTGCATTGCGATTCTATTGGCCATACGATGAAACCAACCCAATTAACTGGCGGAACTATGTACGAGATAGTTATCTCAACAATATTAACAGTTTACTGGGTGGTACCTTAGATAGTACCTATCGCAGTGAATTGGCTGGATTGATCAATGCACAGCCATTTTCCGTCTATCAAGATTCAATCAACATATGGAATCTACTGCTCAATAAAATCCAAGTAGACCATCCGGAATATATCGCCACGATGGCGCAGGCACTCCCAAGCCACGCCTTCCCCCTTACAACCTACAATCAATCATGTCGTGACGATGAGTGTGCCTATGTTCTATATGTCACAACTCAACGTACGGATTATCAAGATGTTGTAACAAGTAATGCTTCAGCAGGGATGATCTCTGCAGGCGGTAATGCAACCATCCATAGCGGTAATATCATCAATGAATACAGCACCATTCAAAGCGGTGGGGACTTCTCTCTTACAGGAACCAACCTGACTAACACAGGTGCTGAGCTATATCTGCAATCAGATACCATCACATCTAACCATGTCATACACTGGGCGGATCGCGATCATGGAACTACCGTATACGGAGGCAGCACCAGCCAACTAATAGGCACTGCTCCAGCAATTATCAGTGCAGGCGGGGCATTAACTGGATCATTTACGGGCAATATTGATAACGTAGCTATCCGTGAACATAGTGCTTTGGTACCGACCACAAGCACTGCTGTGCCTTCAGCAAATACAGTTAATTTACCTACTAATAGTTTATTTCAAGCGAACCCTAGCGCGAGCAGCAATTACTTAATTGAAACAAATCCACGCTTTGCCAACTACAGAACATGGTTGAGCAGCGACTATATGTTAAGCCAACTGAGTTATGATCCAGCCACGACGACTAAGCGTCTGGGCGATGGCTTCTATGAGCAAAAACTCATTCGAGAACAGGTTTCAGAGCTTACAGGCAAACGTTTTCTGGTTGGCTATGCTTCAGATGAAGCACAATATCAAGCGCTAATGCAAAATGGTGTGACATTCGCGCAGCAGTATCAACTTACGCCAGGCATCGCTTTAAGTGCAGCTCAAATTGCACAACTTACAAGTGATATCGTTTGGCTAGTCGAAAAAACTGTCACCTTAGCAGACGGTACCACCACTACAGTCTTAGCACCGCAGGTGTATGTAGTGCCACGGGCGGGAGATTTAAGCCCTAGCGGTGCGCTAATTGCGGGAAATAGCATTGACTTAAAACTAGGCTCTGTATTGAGCGATGGTGGTCAAGTGATTGCTAACCAAGGCACGTTCAAAAACAGTGGCTCCATCGCTGGTCGCACGATTGTTGCCATCAACTCTGACAACATCCAAAACCTTGGCGGCCTGATTCAAGCAGGAGACAATATCGACTTACAAGCCAAAGAAGATATCGTCATGCAAGGTAGCACTACCGATATCGATATTCGCCAACAAGGTACAGCTAATTATGTAAAGCAAACGACAGTTAACCGCATGGCAGGACTATATGTCAGCAATCCGAATGCCACACTTTCACTGGATGCGGGCCGAGATATCACATTGAATGCTACCAATGTAGAAAATGCTGGCGCTAATGGCGTCACCACATTCAAAGCTGGTAACAATATCAACGTAGGCGTAGTACAAGAAATCCAAGATACCTATGGGCAAAACAAGAACAGTTGGAGTAAGACTCATAGTACTAATCAGGTAGGTTCTCAAATCAATACCAATGGCGATATCACCATGGATGCCAAACAGGATATCAACATCAAAGCAGGTAATATCAGTAGCGATAACGGAAGACTTGCGCTTAATGCAGATGATGATGTGAATATCACAACCGGTGAAGCCACCTATCAGAGTGAGGCCTATCGCAAGATTAAAACAAGTAGTGGCTTCGGTAGCTCTAAAAAGACCTTCCATGACACAGTGAATAGTACTACTAACATTTCAAGTACATTAAGCGCTGACAGTATCAGTATTAACGCTGGGAAAACTGTAGAAGGCGCTATTCAAAATGCGAATGGCGATATCAACATCAAGGGTAGCAATGTAGTCGCAACAAATGATGTAGCTTTAAAAGCAACGGGAGACATCAGCATTACTGCCGCAACTGACACCCATGATGAAACGCATCTTAAGAAAGTGAAGAGCAGCGGCTTCGCTGCCAGTGGTGCCAGCGTTAGTTATGGCACCCGTAAGATGAGCTCTGATACCAAAACTCAACAAACCACAAGCGTAGGCAGTACTGTGGGTAGTATTAATGGCGACGTGAATATCAATGCCGGCAAAGACGTCAAGGTAACAGGCTCAGATTTAATATCAGGACAGGACATAAACGTTACAGGACAAAATGTAACCTTCGATGCTGCTTATGACACCCAAGATACTCAGCAGACGACTAAGTTTAAGCAAAGTGGCATTTCCCTTGGGTTAACTGGCCCAGTAATTACAGCTGTACAAGCTGCATCAGCTTCTGTCGAGCGTAGCAAAGAAGTTAAAGACGATAAACTCAAAGCAGTTTATGAGCTCAGGGCTGCACTCAATGCAGCAAAGGCTGCTACAGCTGTATATGACACCATCAATAGTGATAATCCTGCGGCTGCATCTGGTGTTCAGCTTTCCTTATCCATTGGTACTAGCAAATCTTCATCCTCTAGTACCTCTCATGACAGCGTAGCGCGAGGAGACAGCCTGACGGCTGCTCGTGATATCAATGTTACTGCTACTGGAACTCAGGGTAATGGCAATATCACCATGGTTGGCGTAGACGGCAACGCAGGCCGAGATATTAATTTGAGTGCGACTAACGATATCAACCTGCTTAGCGCCGTTAATGATTCAGAACAGCACAGCAAAAACAAAAACAGTAGCGCCGCAATAGGGGTTGCTATTGGCGCAAGCAAAGATGGCGGTGCCGGGATCTCTGTATTTGCCAATGCAAGCGCGGGCAAAGGCAAGACCAATGGTAATGCCGTCAGTCACACTGAAACTACACTTAAGGCTGGCGATACATTGAGCTTGGAAAGTGGTCGTGACACCACACTTAAAGGTGCTATTGTCTCGGGCAACACAGTCATTGCCAATATTGGTACAAATCCCGATACAGGCGGTAATTTAAGGCTAGAAAGCGAACAAGACAGTGCCAACTACAAATCCAAACAAAGCAGCACGAGTGGTGGTGTCAGTTACACCTTTGGTGCGGGCAGTGTTGGTGGCAGCATCAGCTCAGGAAAACAAAAAATAGATAGTAACTATAGCAGCGTCATTGAACAAACCGCTATTCAGGCGGGCGATGGCGGCTTTGATATTAACGTAGCCGGAAATACACATCTTAAAGGTGCTGTGATTGACTCCACTCTTGCGGCTCAGGTGGCGGGTAACAATCAACTAACCACTCAAACGCTCACCACTGAGAATATAGAAAATAAAGGTGAATATAAAGCCAGTAGTAGTACCATTGGTGTAAGTATTGATGGCAATCCAAACACTGGCACCAATGACCCTGCTGGTGGATCTATAGGCAATAGTCTAAAGCCAGGCATAGGTGGTATTGGAGTAAGTGATAGTGGCAAAGCACAAGGCACTACCAAAGCGGCCATTGCCAATGCAGACATCACCATTACCGATGATGCAGCTCAAAAAGCGCTGACTGGAAAAGATTCGGCTACTACGATTGCTACGCTAGATCGCGATACGCAAAATGCCAATGACAGTATTGAAAATCCCTTCAATCAAGCCAAGGTACAAGAACAGCTAGAGTTCCTCCAAGTTGCTGGTGAAACTATTCTGTTCCCTGCTGCTGCACAAGCTGCGAAATGGATAGGCGATAAATTTCCACCAGACCCGGAGCACCCTGATCGCATAGACCCAGCCAAGGTGTTAGCGCACGCTGCACTGGGTGCTGCGATGAGTCAACTATTAGGTGCGGGCTGGCAGACTGGTGCAGCAGCAGGAACGCTTGGCGATGTGTTGCCTGCCGTTCTGGCAAAGGCGTTTGAGAAGGATGAGAACGGAAAAATCAAGGATGAAGCAGCTTTCAAAGCAGCATCTGCCATTATTAGTGCAATGCTTGTATCAGGCTCTGGGGCAGACCTTTCGCAAGCCATTAACGCAGCCATGATTACACAGAATGCGGTTGAGAATAACTACCTTAAACACCAAGAGATTTTACAATTAGTTAATTTGCAAAACAAGAAACTGGCTGGAAAATGTGATACTAACTGCGATAAACAAATAGCTGAGTTAACTGCTAGAGATGAAAAGCGAGATGCCGCTTTAGAGGCATGTGAAGGCCAGGCTACTACAAAATGTAACAGTCTGAGGCAAGAGGTGCGTACTGCTTATGCAGAAATTTTACGTAATCCAATCATCTACGACATCAGTGGCGTATTCGCAATAAACGACACTAAAGAGCAAGCAGATAATGCGTTAGGTTCAGGACAAGGTTTGGGCTATGCATCCGGTGCCGCACATGTGCTTAAAGAAAGCTTTTTAGGGATTGTTGAGTTTGTATTTATTGACTCCTTTAACTTACTCTTCCCAGACCAAGAGCAAGGAAAGAAAAGTGCAGCGATGTTAGAAAAGCTCACAGATAGCCAATTCTGGGAAGCTGTAGCAGCAATGCCACAAGCCTATCGCAACCAATTAGCTACTGCATACGAAAATGGTGACGCCATACAAGTGGGGCAGATAACAGGTATTTTGACTGCTAATCTTGCGACTTTTATCCCTAGCGGTGCTATTGGCTCTATCAAAAAGATAGAAGGCTTCGAGAAAGCCGTTGATGCAGCAAAGCTAGAGTATGTAGAAACGGTTGCCAAGCAAAGCCCTGTTGATATTATGCATACCATTGGAGCGGATTATAATGCAACCAAGAAGACAGTGACTGGGGGACATTCTTTATTAAACAACGATGTTAAAGTCATCGAGGTTGTTTCGTCACCAGATGCGAACGGGGTGTATGAGGCTTTTGTGGAAATGAAAACGCCTGATGGGCAGTGGATTGATAAGGCTCGTGCGAATGGTGATTTGGTGAGAAACACTATGTTCCCTAAAGACTGGAGTGCATCTAGAATTCAAGCCGAAGTTGATTCGGCGTGGAATAATCCTAGCAAAAAAATTATTGGGGATAGATGGTCGGCAATTAGTAATAGTGGCGTAGAAATTACTGGGTTTACAAAACCAAGAGCTACGGCATTCCCTATCTATAAAGGTAAAAAATAATGGAATTGAAATTCTACCATCGCTGGTATGGGAATACTCTAAATAATGGCTTTCTACCTGCTGCCACTACAAATGAACCTATTGATGAAGAGTGGGAAAGAATATGGCAAGCGGAATGGAAAAAAGATGCGCCTAACGAGGCACTGACCAGCGCAATGTCTAGAGAATATGCATTCACACGACCATACTCTAAGTATCTAGCCTGCGCTCTTGAAACAGACTTTCCAGCCCATCACCCTGACGATGTGGATAAAGTCTTATCAGAAATAGAGAAACTAGAACGAGGTGAAATTGATATCGCCTATTGGGGAGGAGACCCAGGATTTGAGCAAACCATTACCAGAGAGGGTGTGACCTTTGAGCATGGCACCTTCGGTGAATGCCTTGAATGGCCGCTATGGTCATGCAGCTTGGCGCAATACAAAGCTGCACTACAAGGCTGGCGCCAGTTTATCGACATGCCCAACAGCATAGACAGTGAATTAATTGTTGAGTTACCAGAGGATAATAGTAGCATTTTCCCTCATTCATAAGGTTTCGGCTGGACTTCCCAGAATTTAGAAGAAAAATCATCTCTATGCAGTACATTTCATGAAGTAAGTAATCAATTCACTGATCCCTTACATAAAACATTCGTTAATAATTTATGCAGCTCCTTGGGAATTTACGAAAAGTTGTAAACGAGAGATCCTATCAATAACAGGGAGTGATCCATGAATCAAAAATATAAAACTATTGCTTTAGCCTGATGGTAACTTAAAGCCTTTGTAGCCAACAGGTACGATCCGCATATGTGAAAGTTACAGGTGGTGTAGTCTGAGAAACCCGTCTCTTTAAGAAGTTGGTGTATCGAAAGGGGCTGGATTATCCGTGTTCGTTCTGGCTCCAGTACTGCAACAGGTAAGCTTCTAGCTGGTGAAAGCATTGGCGACCGACCTGGTGGGTTTTATTTTTCAATGTTTGTAAAGCCGGACACGCGATATAAGGTTGCCATCATGAATGATTCCAAAGTGGAGTTCAACAAACGTCTACTAAAGCGGGCGAAGCCCAATCTTATGCTCAACAGGAGGTAAATGATGGATAAGGTAACTTTACTTCAACAACGAGCTGTAGAGTTTCAAAGATTGTTAGAAAAATACGCAAAAGAAGATGATGATGTGGAGGACTTTTTAAGGAGAGTTATGCCCTGGTTCGGCAAAATAAAAAGCAATCAAGTTACCCATCCAAATTATGATTATCAATTGTCCATATACTTTACTAACCCAGACTTATCGCCTCTTGCCGAAAGATATTTCTTTTCTGGAGATGAGTTGGGGGAGATGTGTGCCAAATTTACATCAGCAATTCGCGGATGGTGAATGATGAATAAACAATTAGTTAAGCAAAAGGCACAACCATGATTCGTGCACCAATGGGTGATAAAAAATATTGGGACGATAGAGTTAATTTCGCAAGAAAGAATATTAAGCAGAAAGTTGAATTGCTATCACTCAATAGCGTGAACCCTGTATATGACCCACAGTTTAGCTTCAACCTAACCAAATTCTATTTAGATAGCATTCTTCGTCATTATTCGCGTGGGGATGCCATCAGTGAGTTAAATCAACAGTTTGCTGATTTGCTCGATGCGTGGGAACTCTCTAACAAACTTGCAGTGGTATTGAATGCAAACTTAAAACCTAATGAAAATTGGGATCATCGCCATCTACTCACTGCACCTATAACCACGAGTGATCAAAGAGGTCACAATGACCCGCGACCTTGGAGATTTGAACTTTCCAATCTCAACCACTATAACTGGTGTTTCTGGCTTGTAGGTTTAGCACTTTCCTTGGAGGTTCCTGATGATCAATGGCAACGATTACTAGCGCTCATTGGCAGTGAAGGTGAAGATGCACTGCTAGACCGCATTATCTCGAGCCGCCAACTGGATCGTAAAGTTGGTGACAAGCTGTTACATAAAAAACCTTATGCCCGCTTGCTTAAAGCTGTTGTTGCCAAGGACAAAGGTTTGCCGCAAACACAGCAAGCAGAATTGTTACGTGACTTTGTGCGACATTGGTATATTGAATTGGAGCGCAAGGATAATAATGAGCTCTGGTGGTATATCTATGGAGACCCTATTAAGCATCCATTAGAAATGGGCAGCTATTTTGGCCGCTGGTGTATCGAAGCAGTTGCCGCTGTTAAAGCTTTTGGATTAGACGACAGCTTGTGTTTGGGGCTTGAACATTACCCTGGTGATTTATTACATGCTGATAACCCAAGCACACATTCTGAACATATAGAAACAAAATACAATTGGTTTAGGAGGCTATTGGGTAAATAAGTGTTACTAATAAGAAGCTACAGAGAAATTGCCATGGGTGCTTTTGCCAGAATATTTGTTTTTAATCGGAAATTAACAAGGAAAAATATGAAAATAATAATAAATCTATCACTACTAATGTTTGCAATCCTTACTTCAAGTGAAGTAATTAGCGCGCCAATAGTCGACTATGCTTTAGTCGGAAAATGGAATGGCGAGCGCGGACCTGAAACTACTTGTGAATATCTGGCTTGGACATCTACTTTTACAGAAGATGGAAAATTCAGTATAACTTTTTACAACGACCACGAACGCAAGGAAGAGATCGCAACCGAAGGTGGAGTTTGGCAATCAGGCAATGGTAGCAGTAAGCTGATTACTAAAGGTGTGCCAACGCCAGAGATTTATTTATATACCATCATTGATGCAGACACAATCAAGTATGTGAATACTGTTCGTGATCCTTTAGCAGATTGTAAAGATGATTACGAATTCACAGAGCACCGAGTTAAGTAACTTATAAGCACCGAAGCTATTTATTGAGTCAGCTTATGCAGACTGATTCTAGTGTCCATGTGCCAGTCCCTCAAAGCGAGCCTATACGACTATCTTTTTTGGGTGAAGTTGGGATGGGTAACTGAAAAGCAGAAGGCCTCTTTTCAGAGGCCTTCCGTTTGGTGCGCGGCGAGGAACCATTGGTACGTAGCTGTCTTTCGACGACCTCACTGTGCTACGTTTCTCACACAAAACTTATTCATTCTTGTGCTGTTTGGCCGGTTCTGTGTCTCAAGGGCTACAGACGGGCTAACACTTAGATTCATTGTAGCGTAAAGTTGTAATCGGTGTTAATAGCCAAGAAGTCAAGCTAATAACCTTGAGATAAGGAAAACAATGAGCCACAAAAATAATAATAGATTTGCAAAATTCCGTCTAGAAATGACGGAAAATCAAATTGTAGAATATTCTCATGATATTTTAGAAAACAAATATCCAGACGATGGTTTTTGCTATAAAAGGTTAGCTCAAGAGCTGGCAAATAAAGCTTTTTATAGCTGGTATGTAAATAACGATTTGAAGGCTGCAAAGCAATGGTTTTATGTGTCTGGTAAATGTATTGCCGCAGGCACAAAACAATCAAAGCGTTTTGTCTCATTATGGACGTGCCATGACTTTATGTTTCCATTATTAAGTGACTCAATATCATTGATTCAACAATTTGCCACCTTGTCTCCACCCGAATTTGATATTAAAAAGGTTGATCCTGAACTAGGAGAGTTTCAAAGCTATTTGGTCCAGACGGCAATTGTCAAAGATGATGATCGATTAAGAGAGTTGTTACAGTTATTCGCTTCTGAAAAGCATGAGGAGATTGATAAAAACTATATTAGTTTTTACTCAGGGCTGCTCGATGGCAACTTTGCTGAAATGGAAAAGGCCTTATCATTTTTAGGAAAGTTTAAAAGCCAAGACCCCACCACTGAAGATTTTCTGGCATTCCATGCAGTCGTGATGTGTAAGCTGGCCTGGTTGCGTGGCTATGAAGTAAAAGTAGATAGTCCATTAGTGCCTATGGAGTTTATGCCAGTACAGCCATTAGAGCTGTATGATGAGCTGTATGATGAGCTATATGCATTTCTAAAGCCTGATTGGATTGCACCGCCACCGCTTGCTACCCAGTTTAAAGCAGATACACGTATAAATCAGTCTGGGCTGGATTTCCTCAAAAAATGGCTTCAGAAATAAGACTTCTTCAGCCTAGTTGCGTGGCTATGAAGTTGAATCGCCACTAGTTTTGTAGACACTCAATTGCCGTATTCTTGAATTGATTTTCGTAGTCTATCGGAGATAGCAGGTTATTGGAATTATGACGTCGTTTTGAGTTATAAATGAACTCGATTTAGCCTATAGACTCGCCAGAAGCGTTGAGTCTAGATTAGTTTATGCTTTCACAATTCACTAAAGCCTATTTTATGATTTCGTAAGATAAGGTCTATAATCCAAGTCCGATTAAAATAAACCTTAAAATTACAAATTTATGTTTCTACATTTAAGTAAAAATAAGGTCACTCCTACACAGCTAACCCTTTTTTATTGCCTATCGTTAGCGCATGCGCTAACGCGCCATAGCTTACTTTGAGCATCAACCCTACTTCTCACTACAATTTCATACACTAATAAATTTAAGTAGCTTTTTACTATGGCAGAGTCTTGGCAAACAACTTAGCTTTTTGTCTCAGCAAACATTTCTACTTTATTTGCTAGCTATTCTATTTATGGTTTATCAGCTAGTATTTAGGTCATGTATTTATAGCCCCCCCGTGTTACATAAACGGGTACTTATAAAAATCAATTACTCAGAAAGGCCAAATGGCAAAGCTTGATAGCCATAATATTCACATCGAAAGTAATGGAGTGATTTACAAATTTGTAAATTGTAAAATTGAACCAAATGACGGCTCATTTTATGTGACTCTGTTAAGAGATGGTGAAAACTCAGAAACAGTAACTTTTAGTTCTGAGAATTTATCTCCAGTAACGATAGAACATAGTGAACCACGGAAAAAATTAGTCAGAATTTCTTATCACTCATCTGGCTGCACTTTGTACCATCATACAGAAATAAGCTCTAGGTACTTCGAGCCTATATCAAGGCTTACAAAACCCAATGTATTTGCTGCATGGTCAATACCATGCATAGATAAATTAGATAGAACAACCTCAACTCAAGATGAAGATTTCATCATTAATGTAGATCATGAGAATGATCGAGTTGAATTTACTTTAATGATCGGCCCATGGGATCACAAGATTGAGGGAGCTCATTTTGCAATTAGATATGAAGGTATATTATCTTTTTTTATAATCCCCTCTAAACCAAGTGTCAAAATACCTAAAGAATTAAGTAACCATTTCATTACTTTAGCACCTAGTGGATTGTTTGAAACGCAAATAATCGATGGTGAATTAGCATTAATTGAGTATCATCAAAAGTTAAATTGCACACGAGACTTAATAGTTTACTCGCCTAATAATGCTGGAATATATACCGTAATCACAGCAGTACCAATGAGAATTGCGCCTAGAATAGAAATAGATTTTATAGACGAAAACTATCAGATGTCTTTAGTTAGCAGCAAAAACAATGTTGTCAAATTTAAAGCAATGAATAGACATGGTCATGTTATGAAACAAGAGATTGGTATAAAAAGCATTAGATTATCTTCTGAGCTATAGCCTTCATAGCTGCTATCGATTAGATTAAACCCGCATGCTATCTAAATTTAACATTACACATTCAATCCAGTTCCCATATTCATAATCTTGGGCGCGCCAGAAAAAACAAAGCTCACAGTTTAATAGCTGTGAGCTTTTTGTCTTTGTTGCCTGAGCCACTGTCACTCATTACAACATTTACTGATTCTAGTTAAACCCCCACTATCGGCCTAATGCCGTTACAAAATCATTTTAGTGATTTAGCCAGATGGTCAATAAACAATCTTACTGCTGGCGGAAGTCCGCGTCGGGTTGTAAACACCATATGCACGATGCCCATATCAGCACTCCAGTCCGGAAATACATGTACTAGCTGATTGCGCTCAATTGATTGTCTGCAAGTATGTTCTGGCAACAATGCAATCCCCAATCCATTGATTGCAGCCTCTCTTACGGTAGCAAAATCCACACAGGTCATTTTAGGCTCATGCCTAACGATTACGTCCCCGAGGTCTAGGTGATTGAATTTCCAATCTACTTCACCCGCATGCTCTACCGTTGCTAAGGTAGGTAGAGATGAAAGGCGTTGAATATCAGCGTTATTACACTTTATAGCCAGTGAAGGTGAAGCCACTAAAATCCTTCTGGAATGCCCCAAGGTTCGCACTATCAAGGATACATCGGTCTCCAAAGCGATGCGTACCCTGACAGCCACATCGATTCTATCTTCAATCAAATTCACTGGCTGATCACCCGCGATTAGTTGCAACCTTACTTTCGGGAATTGAAGCATGAACGATGAAAACGTGGGTGAAAGTAACTCAAACAAACCTAGTGGGCAGCTACAGCGTACAAGCCCTTGCGGTTCGCTCAACGATTCAGACACAACAGAATCAGCCTGCTCTACATCCAGCAATATAGTCTTGCAGCGCTCATAAAAAGTTTGACCGATTTCCGTCACCCTAAAGCGCCGCGTTGACCGTTCTACTAAGCGAACGCCCAACCTAGCCTCAAGATTGCCTATTCGCCTGCTGATTGTGGATTTTGGAATTTTCACCTTTCGGCTGGCGGCGGCAAAACTACCTTCTTTCACCACATCTGTAAACAGTATGTAATCGTTAATATCGCGCATATTGACTCATTAATAGAACAATGTAACTCAAAATGACAGTCTAGTGCATATATTAGCCCAATGGCAATATTCTCCTCACGCAATTCAATTAATTAAGGAGAACGAAATGTCATACGATTTTACAAATAAAGTAGTTGTAGTTACTGGTGGCACTAGCGGTATTGGCCTTGCAACAGCTAAGAACTTTTCTGACGCAGGCGCCAAGGTGTTCATCACCGGTCGCCGTCAGCCTGAACTAGATCAAGCCATCAAAACAATAGGTGGTGCTGTGGTTGGCATAAGGGGTGATATGTCCAAACTGGCGGATATCGATCGTTTATATGATGAGATTCAACAACAGCATTCCCAGATTGATGTGCTGTTTGCCAATGCAGGTGGCGGCACGATGTTGCCTTTAGGCGCAATCACCGAGGAGCAATACGATAATACTTTCAATAGCAATGTTAAGGGTGTCGTATTCACGGTTCAGAAAGCTCTGCCTTTACTACGAGAGGGCGCTTCAATCGTGTTAACTGGCTCTGTAACAAGCATTACCGGCACAGCAGCATTTAGTATCTACAGTGCCACTAAAGCCGCAATCCGCAACCTGGCAAGAAGCTGGACCATCGACCTGAAGGAGCGCGGCATTCGTGTCAATGTCGTTAGCCCTGGCCCAATCAGAACGCCGGGCTTGGTAGAGCTTGCAGGCAACGACCCAGTAGCGCAACAAGGCTTGCTGGATTACATGGGCTCACAAGTTCCACTGGGACGTGTAGGTGAACCTGAGGAGATTGCCAAAGCTGTTGCTTTTCTGTCCTCTGCGGATGCAAGCTTTATCGCAGGCGCCGAGTTCTTTATCGATGGCGGTTTAGCCCAGGTCTAAGCATGTACGGCCACTGAAACTCAGTGGCCGTTTCGCAATAAATTGTGAGGCCCTGCACGAAGTTTACAAAAAGTGTGCCGAACGCTCTAGAGTGATCAATGCATGGATCGATACTGATTGATTAAAAAACAATCAATTTGTGCATTTTGATATCCATCACCAATTTTTGATTCAAATAGCTTTAACTTCTAATTTAACATCTACCCCAAAGCTCGCAACCTACTCTCGCCGACAAGGCATCCGGATACAATCACGTTCGTGAAAAGCATCGATGTATTACACGACATCCGCGTTGTGAGAGATAATAGCGCCCACATCATTTTTGCACCATATTTTGGAATTATCACCATGGAAATTAAAGTCAACTTTCTCGATAAGCTACGTCTTGAAGCCAAGTTCGA